>ENA-UOTZ01001708-UOTZ01001708.1-compost-metagenome-genome-assembly--contig:-NODE-1708-length-13913-cov-11.350463_pt1 | contig 13913 bp, 8 predicted proteins | sample MGYA00238144_ERZ746983 | MGnify/ENA primary metagenome ERZ746983 (study PRJEB28759, sample SAMN06268863) | compost metagenome | isolation source: single cell | place: USA: California, Emeryville, Joint...
TTAAATAGCGATTTTCGTAACAATCCATTTGGACAACTGACTTCATCAATTAGCGACAACTCCGCTTATCTCAATTCGCAAAGCTCCGATTAGAGACGATCCTTTCTCGAAAATGAAATTAAGGATCAGAATTGCCACTAAACCATCAATGAACACAGACATCATCCTCATAAGTTATCAGAAGAACTTTCCTCTGCAGATTGGACACGTAGCCTTCCTACCAAACTTTTTGGCTTCAGCTTCCCAGGTTAAAACGCATTTATAACAAAAAGAGTGCCCACAGCGTCTGTTTGGAAATAAAAGAACTTGATAACTGAGACAAATGGGACAGCACTGATTGGCGACTGCAACAGCGCTTTCCATTTGTGGTGGTTTATAGTTAGGACAAGGGGTCTCTGTGCTGCCGAAATCCAAGAACTGATCGATACAGTAGTTGCAGTTGCATGGCTTGGCTTTCGGTGTTTCAATTTCCATTCTGACTCTGTCCATTAACTATTTTCACAGAATTTGCGTTATACAAATTTTGCCGGAGCAGAATAAGTAATCAAATTGAAAAAAGCGTTTGAGGTCGGAACTTATACGTTAGCACTGATAATTCGAACGAATTTAAATTTATTCTGGATTGGTACAAAGACATGAAATACCCCTTCTTTTTATTTTGAAGAATCATTACAAACTGCAATTTGGTGAATAATAGAACAAAACTGGGAAATAACCTCTTGCGTGGTGTTTTGACAAGGCCATTTGATAATGTCGTTAATCTTAGTTTGACGTATAATGAGAGAGTAATTGGCTAAGCATTAGGTGCTTTGAGATGTAGATCTGGCAATACTACCAAGATGGGCAAATAAAATGATTTCGCTCAAAGGAAAGCATTGAGTGTCGCAACGCAAATTTTTAAATCGCCGTGAATTAAATTAATAAACCAGTATTTTGAAGAAAAAAGATAAAGTAGCTCAACGCTAATTGATGAAGTCAGTTGTCCAAATGGATTGTTACGAAAATCGCTATTTAACTCTCTTTAACGCTAGATGAACAGTCTAACAGGGGTATTTGTGATGAAACGCTTTCTTTTGATGGCGTTAGTGACAATGTCCAGAGTTAAAGTATATTCCAAATAAGCAGTCTTCTAATGTTGGATTTTTTCGAAGAAAACTCGATAGATATGATCTAGCAGATCGCTTGTATGTAAGCAGCAATAAAATGCCAATTATTCTACTTCAACAACTTCAATGAAATCTTATAGGGACCATGAAGAGGCGAGTGTTAATCATTAAGATTCAATCATCGACTATCTGAATACAAGGAGAAATAATAGCACTGATTTTATTTTGTAGAATCATTGTATCCTATGTTCACTGTTTATGGATTTTCAATACGGAATTAATGCCTGAAGTTCGATTTTGAAATAACCTCAATTTTATGAATTTTGGAGAACATGTTTCATTTGAAGATAATCCTCTCGAAGCCTCGTGCTGAAAATCTCTCTCTTTTTTTGATTAGATATACTTGATATTAGCAAACCTTTTCCTAATGCATGCATCTATCACTTCAAGTTCGACAGACACTCATTCAAACTCAATAAAACAGCATTCTGACTATGAATATGGAGGGAAAGCCAGTGATTTAAAATTCTTTGAGGATTTCCTTTCGATCTAATCATTGTTTTGAAAAATATTTGTAGTTTTTCAGCATCCAACAGCATCCATGTGAAATTAAAGTTAAATCATTAGAGGAATGAGTAAAGAATGACGTTCCTGCATATTGCAGAGAAACTTTTGTTTTAACAGGGCAATTGTTAATGGGATAATGCTTGAGAAACCGCCTTTCAACTGCTATATTCACATCAACTGCAAATTAAAAATTTAAACAATACGAAATTCGAACACATTCAAGCAGGCCGCTCATGGACGGAATCAGCCTAACAGCCTCTGAATTGTCCTCTCCTACAGGACAAACCGCTAACTCAAAGCATAATTTCAAAACATTTAGTCTTCTAAGACAACAGGACGACCGCATTAGTCAATTCGAAAGCAACCTCCAGAAAACATTAGAGCTCCTTAGCAGACACCAAACCGATAGAAGCTGTGCCTCCGATCGCAAAACAGAGATCCCAGTTGAATCAAACACCTTATCCACACAGCCTATCCTCACTACTGTTCCTACCACCACCAACAACTATGAGGAAGTTCAAAATGCCAGTCCTAAATCTATGCGCGAAACCTTGGTTCCAGTCGAGACCGGAAACACTGAATCTCAAGTGGAGCTTCACGCCGAAGAACTTTCCAGATTCTCCCACGTTTCCAACACCTTCAAAAGCAGTTCACTCGAATCAGAGATTCGTTCACTGAAGATGCAACTGAGTGACCTGGAGAAAGAAAATCAAATACTCAAAAGCAGTTTGCATTCGCTCAGCCTCGTCAGAAATTCCGTTACCGAATTCGAAACTAGACGCAGTGAACGGGCAGGAGACCAAAGAGAGCTCCAAGAGCTTCGCGCAAAACTCAGCGAAGCTCAATCAGACAACGAGAGCCTCAGACAAGAGTTATTGAAGATCAAGAGCGAATCATATAGCAAATTTGAAACACTTCAGAAAAACAACGACGAGCTCCTTGAGTCATATGAACAGAGGGTAAATCGCACGTGAAAAAATAACTTATTGTGGATATGATAGTTCAAATTAAGCTTAAAGAATATCACGGAAAGATATGAAAATGAGATTAAGGAACTTCAAAAAGAAGTGTCTGAGCTGAGAGCAAACCAAAGGAAACTCGAAGAAAATAGCAAAAGCACAAAAGAAAGGTAGGCTTGATTTGCTTTATTTGCAGTTACTCTAATGTATCCCCTGCAATAGGATGTCTGAGACGATAACTGAACTGGAAAGAGAGAAGCAGCAGCTTTTAAATCAAATGAATAAAACTTTAATGCTGAATGAAAGTCAGATATCAACCTTGCAATCGCCTACAAGCAAAATGGGTGGTATGTTGCATTTAAGTGACATCTCAACCAATCCGGTCGTTGATCAGCTAGCGAAAGAGAAGAGCGATGTTGAAAATAAATACAACGACTTATTTACAGCATATAACTCGCTCCTGCTACACAACAAAGCGATTTCAGAGAAATTACAAAAAGCTGATAGCCGGGCCGACCTTCCTCCTGCCCCGCATAAAGGATCAGACTCCGCCAGCAAGAGATCTCACAGAGACTCCTCTTCAAAACTACGAGTTATCGTAAAAGATCATACGAAGAAAAGTCCAAGTCCCGCCCAGAGAAAATTGACAGTTTCCGCAGAATATGACTCTCTCAGAGAAAGCACCCATGAAAAAAGCGGTACAATCCGCAGAAACAGCGAAACAAAACGCAATAAGTCGCTTTGTTTGTCGATTGACGAACCTCGGAAGAAGGATACTGAAATTTCTGAAGTTTCTTCTACTAGACACAGCAAGCATCCTCCTCTTCCAAAGCAGTTTAACTCGAGTCGGAAGGCGTTGGAAGTGAATCAACAAAAGGTAATTGACAACCTTATCGCTGTGGCACAAGTGATTTTTGCAATAGGCGGAAGTTTCGAAAGGACATAAAAGGCAATCCTCACTAAATCGTTCGATTCAGAACTCAGATCAATCGAACTCAGTAATGATAAATTCATCCAGAATGTTGGATACTGAAGACCAACAGGACGCATCTCCTCAATTCAAGCCGATCAGAGCGATCCAGCAATCTAGTTCTGCAAGATTAAACACGTCTGCTCGGAAGAAGACTGAAACGTCGATCGATAGTAAAAAAAAGACACGAGCTCAAAACCCAGTAAAATTTTTTTGTTAACGCGATTAACTAATTACTGTTTAATAAACAATTATAGAAAGAAAGATCGTTTTCTGCGAAAAAATCCGATAAAGAGAACAGAAGAACAGAAAATACAGAGTCGTTAGCATCTTCAGTTAACTCTTCCTCGAAGATATCGAAAAAAAACACAGCGCGAGTCCCCTCAGCGAAACAAATTCCAAACAATGCTAAGGCGAAGAAATTGCCCTGATAAAACTTTTGAACTGCATTGAATTTCATGAAATTTAGCATGATTGCTTTTATTTTAACGTTACTTTCTTTATTATCTAAGTGAAATGCAGCTAGCTGCAGCTTATTGTTAATGGAACTTCTCTAACTTCTAAATCAAGAAAAATCCTCTCTAGTCGCAATCGCTTTTAGAGAAAATATAATTAAATTCACAAAGTGTTAGGACATTTGAATCTTTGCAAATCTTAGAATTAGTAACGAAAAATGTTTAGATCAGATGCAATGGCATTCTACGAGATTATTATGCCTCGTGAAGGTGCCTGGGATATCATGAATGAGTTGGGAGAAACTTCAGCTCTGCAATTTGTTGACCTGAATGAAGATGAGCAGGCTTTCAATCGCCCTTATTCGGGCTACATCAAACGATGCGAGGAGATGGAGCTTAAAATCCAGACTATTGAGGTGGCTATGGCACGATTCAAGAAAAAAATTCTTCGCTGTGACAATACAAAAGCATTCCTTAAAAACCTTCGTGATTTCTTAGCGACCAGGAATAAAGCTGAGCATACTTACTTTGAGGACCTTGAGAGTGAGATTGAGGAGCGACTGGCGTCTCTTAATGAGCAAATTAAGTCTCATGACTCGTTGGTTGAAAAATATAATCATCTGGTGGAATATATCCATGTGTTGGCAAAAACTGCTCCGTACTTTGGACATGAAGGGATCATTCAAGGGCAGAACTTTGGTTCTGATGAAGAACAGAAGTTTGAGGGAATGCCTCCAAGGGATCTCAAATTTTGCTACCTTTCTGGTGTCATTGATAGAGACGACTCGCAGAGATTCAGGAGAATGCTCTTCAGAGCAACCTTAGGCATGGTGTGGTCTGTGTTGATTGATATTGAGCCAAGTGCGGATGACAAAGGAGATGTGATGTTAGAAAACTCAAAAGGAGAGAAGAAAAATAAAACTGTTTTCTTGATTGCTTATCCTGGAGGAAATGGAGAGTTCCTGAAGAACAAATTGAATAAGATTGCAGACTCATTCGGAGCCAGCAAATATAATATTCCTGAAAACCCAGGTGCTTTCATGTCGAAATTGAAAGAGATTAGAGACCTGAAAGAAGACGCATGGAGGGTTGTTGAAGTCACAAGAAATCATATCGATATGGTGCTGGAAGGCCTGGCACAGCCCAGAAAGTCAGGTGGTGGCTGGTCTCGTATCGAGGACTATCGATTGTTCCTCGTGAAGGAGAAAGCCGTCTATCATAACCTCAACATGCTCGAACTACAAAACACCGTTTTCCACGGAGCCTGCTGGTGTCCTGAAGCTTCTGAAGAAACCGTAAGACAAACTCTTATGGGTCTCTCAGGTCGTAGAGCTCATGTTGCGGGCGCGCAATTCCAAAGGACAGAACCTCCTACCAAAAAGAGCCCTCCAACTTATATCCGTACCAATGAATTCACGGCTCCCTTCCAAGAGATTGTTAATACTTACGGAGCACCTAGATACAGAGAAGTCAATCCAGGTCTATTCACTTGTGCGACTTTTCCTTTCCTTTTCGGAGTCATGTTCGGTGATATGGGTCATGGTGCAATCCTTCTCGCGTTCGGCTTATATCTTATCTTCAAAAAAGACGATCTTGAGAGAGAAAAGAGTTCACTTGCCGGTCTTCTCTCAGCAAGATATTTAGTAGCGCTTATGGGATTCTTTGCTTTCTACTGCGGTTTCATCTACAACGACTTTATGGCGGTACCTTGGGACTTCTTCGGTACTTGCTACACCGTCTCAGGACATACTGCAACAAAAGCTGATGGATGCGTTTATCCATTCGGTCTTGATCCAAGCTGGTATCACAAATCCAATGAGCTGGCATATTTCAACTCATTCAAGATGAAACTGTCAGTTATCATCGGAGTTTCTCAAATGGTCTTAGGAACAATGCTCAAATTATTCAACGCAATCCATTTCCGTTCACCACTCGATTTCTTCTTCGAGTGGGTACCTCAAATCATATTCCTTCTGTCTACTTTCGGATACATGATTCTGTTGATATTCCTTAAGTGGGGTACTTTCTATACGGACACAAGCAAGGCTCCAAGCATCATCAACGTTTTCATCAACTTGATGATTAAAGCGGGAGAATTTGTAAGGAATTATGATATTTGCGAACTAATTCTGCTATTTCTTTAGGACCCTAAAGACGGTCAGCCACTCTACGGAGAAGCGGATGGTTCAACGCAGACTGCTGTTCAAAGAATTATCCTGGTCCTTGTTTTAATCTGTGTCCCTATGATGCTCTTCCCTAAGCCTATCATTCTTGCAAAGCAACATCAGAGAAAGGAGGAAGAAGCTAAAAGAATGCATGGTGTTGATTTGGGTCATCAAGACAACAAAGACAGGCCTCTCCTTGATGACTACAGCAGAAATGACGTACTTTAAATCATTAATCTATTCGTAATGGTGATCTTCAAATTCAGGAATCGGAGATTCAATGGACCAAACAAGACAGAGGCAGAATCGGACACATGTCAATCGAACATCCAAAGAAAAAGCATCACAGTGTCGCAGAAGAAGAACATGGAGAAGGCTTTGGTGATTTGTTTGTCCACCAACTGATCGAAACAATCGAATTTGTATTGGGTATATCACAGATTTAGATTCAAAGTTGGTGATCTAATTAATGTCAATACTCTAGGTTCAGTTTCACATACTGCGTCCTATTTGCGTCTTTGGGCGCTTTCACTCGCGCATTCTCAACTTGCGAAAGTCTTCTTCGATAAAACTATCAAAGGAGCCTTAGAAGCAGAAAATCCATTTGTTGTAAGTGTTTTCGTTCATACAATCATCGAAAATATGTTACCTTTTCTCAAGGGAACTATCATGACATTGTTTGGATTTGCCATCTTTGCTCAAGTTACTTTCGGTGTCCTACTCTGTATGGATGTGATGGAATGCTTTTTACACGCATTGCGTCTTCACTGGTAATCACGGTCTCTTTCATTTCCTAACAATATTTAGGGTTGAGTTCCAGAGCAAGTTCTACAAGGCAGATGGGCACCTTTTCCAGCCTTTCTCTTTTAACAAGGCTCTGAAAGCCGAAGTTAAACCACAGTAATCGCAATCAATTATTTATCCCCGCAAACAGCTACTGAACTCAATTGGATGATTAGCTTATTCATCCGTGCAGTTTCTTTATAAAACCTCATTATATGACTGTGACTCCCTCTAGTTATTTCACCAGCTGTTTCTTTTAGGATAAATAATTCTCTGTCTGTCATCAACACAAATCAAACTAGCAACTGAAATAAATTCGTTTGCTCTTCTATGTGGAAAACAGACAAGCTTTCTTTTACAAACGACATCAATTCGAGTCTCTCAGAAGTCTAACATCGACAATTTGTGAAATTAAGGAAATAGATAGACACACATTATATAGTGAAGCTTTCGAATATCAAAGCGCGTTTGGCCTCATGTTATTAAAAACCAACAAATGAAACTCTTTGCTCCCAACTGGCTGTACAAACGATATATAAATTCTGAGAATACGAATTGTAATATTATAATAGTTTGGAAGTATCCCTTAATTTTTACGTGGAAGAAGCTGCTCGCTAAGAGCAGTCTCGTTCACCTGCGATTTACCACTGGCGCCAGGCCCTTGGGGTTTTCCCTTCAAGAAACAAGAGCAACAGCCTCCTTCTTCGGGATCAGAATCAACTACTTCTTTTTTCTTGTTTTGAGGAACAGCCTCTTCGGTCTTACGCAAATGCGCCCCTGTTCCCAGCATATAAAAGCTCTGCTCAGTCATTTTTGAATCAATCGACGCATATGTATTTTTCATTGTTTGCGGCTGTGATGGCAATACAGCATTTTCAGTCTTCTCAACCAGGCAAAAATTTTGTATTCCAGTTTGGTTCAGATTCTGCTCGGAATCCAGGGCTAATAGAAAATAAATTAAGCTCATGGCGTTAGAAAACAAGGAGAACTGGAGAAGATGAATCAACGCAGAATGGCCATGTTAGAAAAATCAAGTTTAATAGGATTACCTGGATAATCTAGCTTAGGATGACCTGTTTTCTTAGCAAAGTACATCTCAAACAGGTCAGGATCTTGGGCCAGCAACACTTGTGATTTATGGGCCAGTTCTTGGTTAAAGTAAGGCAATAATCGCTGAATAGCCTCGTAGACAGAGCATTGCTGCGGCAGCTCAACCAGAACTGAATACATTTTATCGTTTTCGCTTTTGGAGAACCAATAGAAATTGTATTTAGCAAAAATCATGTCCTATTATGCCAGATATATTCATTATTTTTCAAATAAGTTAGTTTGGTACATCTTCAAAATCGCTTTGGAACTGGCTCGATTTTGACGTTAACGAATTGCCTTTATTTGAAGCATCGCCTAATCCGCTTTTTGTTAATTGAGACCTTTTGTTCACTAGATATGAAACATGAACGTTCGATTAAGAAATTTTGTTCGAGGTACGTCTGAGAGGAAGGTTATATTCCTCGGTTTCTGGATTAGATGAGGCAAAACTTTCGATTTTGTTGTTTGGGCGTTTGCTTTCCATTAGGAGCTTCTGGTTGCGACTTGTGTAGTTGATTGGGTATGCGAACTTTGCAGTCGATCTTTACTTTATTATGAAATAAAAGATTAAATTTTCAAAGAAAAGCTTAACAAATTAGACTTTGGAGTGCTCGGTTATACTATAATATTCGATCTGATAGTTGTACGATCCTTGTTCTGAGAAAAAAATGCCTTATTTGGTCACGAGTTGTATCTTTAAAAAATCATTTTGCACCACTAGGTGAATAATCCTGCCCATTTACACTTTCATTTTTGAGTTGTGTTTGGTTTATTATACACAAGGCTTAGCAAGCGTTGATACGAAGCTAGCATGGCTCAGATCTTTGAAAAATTGTAACGAGAAGACTCATTGAACTTAAAGTGTCATGGAGCGATTTCAGAGTATCGATAGGAAGTTGGCGGGATCAGAATGACAATTCTCTGTGAAGAATAACAGGATCAAACATTTGGAGTCGCCAGAAAATTGCTGGTCTAGTAACCTGGGTTCAGAAAAAGCAACGTGGTTGCATATGAATAATAGAATTTTCTTCCAATTAAGTTCTACAATTTAAGGTTTCTGATGTGTATCAGTCGAGACACGTTGTCATCGAAAACTCGCAATTTAAATCTTATTCTTATTTATCAACATGGACCAATCCGAAGAAATCAAAGTTCCAACCATCGGCGGATTTGACTTCGCCACGCTGCAGCCATACGCGATTCCCATCGGTATCGCCATCATCCTCATCCTACTGAGTAAACACCACAAAATTAATTGCACCTCAATCAATTTTTCGCACAAAAAGCTTGCTTCAAGTTGACAGGAAAGAAGAAATTAAGAGGAACCTACCTCCTTGTTGTCGGAGAATCTGGTGCAGGAAAAACTTCATTAGTATACAAGGTAACCAGTCTTTCTTATTTCAAAAAAACAGGCGATCTAATCTATTCTTTCAGCTTGCTACCAAAGAAGTGCCACCTACAACATCCTCTATTGTGCCTAACGACGTTAAATTTTCAATTCCTTCAGCCAAATCAGTAAATCTTCCTCTCTTCGTAATTGCTGAGCATATTGGCTCCCATTAAGGGTCGTGAGATTGAAATCAGTTGCCTCGATATTCCTGGCCACAGTCACTTTAGAAACCAAATTTTCGCGAAGCTCAACGATGCTCGAGGACTTCTCATCGTGGTAGATGCAAGCAATAAGTAATGGTTACACTCCTGATGTTTTTCTAAAACGAATATAATTCCAGAGACTCTATCATTCATACAAGCGAGTTCCTCTATCGCTTATTGATTAACCCAGCCTACAGGAAATTCTCTCCTGCAACGACCATTGTCCTGAATAAACAGGACTTGGCAAATGCAAGAAAAGTTGGTGTTGTGAAGGAAGACATGATTGTGGAAATGTAACAATTGAAGATTTATGCTTGACAAACTGATAAACCTTTGTACTATAGTGAAAGATTGAAGGTATCGAAGAAGGCCATTGAAGACGAGGACCACGACGTTGATTGGCTGAGACTTCAATCTGAGCGGTTCAATTTTGAAGACCAAGGCATCAATTTTGTGCATGCTTCAGTGAAGAACAACGAAGTAGACGCAGTTGTAGAATTTTTGCAAAAGATTTTTGTTTAAACGTTTGTGATTTGTTTGTGTCTACAGAAAGAGATCGCTAAGCTTATTCAATAGCAGAGACTACCAATCAATCAAAATAATTTTTTCAGGTCAGTCGCATCAGGCTAAGCTATTGTTATAGTTAAAGAAAACAATATTTATTGAATGTTTAGATAATCGAGTTTTTCACCCACAGTCACAACGGATTCAATTTCATTGGATTTGATAGTAATGAGTTCATATGAGAAAAATCAAAAGAATATAATAATTAAAAAGTATCGGGTAAAAATTTTTGAGAAAACTATCCAAAGAGCGAATCTTTTCGTTGCTTGGGCCATAGCAGAAAGAGGGACTTTCGTTTGGAAAACGTCTGCGTAAACAAATGATAATGAAAATTCTGGCCGCAGATGTAACGATGACTCCTTGGCTATGGTTAGCAATAATTTGAGAATTCGTTTTGGATAGTGGAATGAAATACGTGAAATAATAAGTAAAAGAGTGTTTGTAATAATGACAAGTAGATTCAAATTTTGCTTTGAAATTTTGAAAATTCAAATAGAGCTGTAAAACTGTAACAACTTATCAATGAGAATAATTGTAATTCAACATGCAGAAAATTATTAATTCACATATATTTAAGAGTACTGGGAGCATGATTAGCATTTAAATTTCCCTTTGCCGAGAACTATCGCAAATTTGAGGTCAAAGAGAGAATTCAATAATTTGGTTCTAAATTCTAACAATTTACTTATTACTTCAATTTAATTTCCAATTCCAAATAAAATCAGTTTGCAAAACTATAACCTCCTGAAAAAAGCAATAGCTTATTGAGCCAAAATTTGATTTACTTGCTTCATCTGAAAAAATTTATTCAAGAAAGTCTCCTATTCATTTTTCATAAAACCAAAAATTCTATAAGAATTACTATTAAAATAGTTGATTGAAGTATTCGATGGTCACTAGTATACGAAAGTATCCAAGAAATCTTTACTAAATTTTACAGAGAACCAGGAAGACATGAAAGAAAAGAACACCTATTCAATATAATCGCTCAGTTTTTCGCAATGAAATGCATTGAACACACAGCTACCAATGAATCTTGGCCTGGTGATCTTCGGAGTTTTGATGCGTGAATCTGAGCTCTTTGCTTTGCTTTTTTTTTGTTTTTGTTGCAAAAACTTTGAATTTTGGATAATGCCACTGATTAATTAAATCCCCATGCAATGTCGTTTCAATGAAGAACCTTGAAGTGCGACATCCCCAAATATTAATCTGGATATCAGCCAATTTTACTAAGAGTGATATAACAAGTTTTTGATTCATCTCTCTTTGAAGATATAGCAAGAACTAACATTTTCTGATCGAATTCTCGAAATTTTACAAGTGTCTCAACTTATATCATCCTAGATAGTGTTCATTGAGAGCCCAAGTAAATATATCAATTTTTGATGCAATATTGTTCCTCTTGATGTATTCAAAAATAGTGAAGTTGGTTGATACTCAAGAGCTTAAACCTGCTATCAGGCAATCACTTGCCTCTGTCATTGATAAGGCGAAAAAACAACAAAAGATTCTTTGAAAATTCGATGTGATTCTAAGAGAGAGCAAGATAAATTTACAACTAAATTTATTGAAGTTCCAGCAAGATTATCAATAAAAATTAATTCGGCTGACAAACAAAGAGGCAGCTGAGTAAACTGCTTTCCTCCAATATTTGTTGCTATCTGCAAATGCTAAGCTTTTCGAGCGAATCTAAACCGCTAATACCTGATGAGATTTCCTCTCTTTACCCGCTCATCTCCACCACTCCCATCAACGCGAAAAAACAGATAGAAACAATCCTTGACCCACAATCAATCCATGAGATTCATTCCATAGCGTCGAATGGCACGGGAACTACGGAGTTAGATTCAGAGAACGAGAATTTCTCTTATTCTTCACCAGATCAACTCGAAAACGGAGACGCGATTTCTCCTACATTGAAAAACTCATTACTCTCTGAATCTCCAAAAGTTACTTCTAAACTCAAGAAAAAGAAGAAAAACCAGTTTTGCACTGATCGGTTTATCCCGAGCCGCAAATCTTCAATGCTCCAGCTCGCATTCACCGATGTGCATTCCCATAAAAATCAAGAAAACATGAACGCAAACGGTATAACCCCAAATAACCCCTCACAGCAACTCGACCCCCAAGAAAGCAGTCCAGGCTCGCCAGATGATCCCCAAGCCCTTTTTAACAATATCTACCGAAACGTCATTTTGGGATACAATCCTTCCTACCTAAAACACCAGCAGCTTAGCTTTCACTTCAGAAACCAAAATTTATTAAGATATAGTTCTACTCAACCGGGCAAGGCGCTGCAAGAGATTTACGCGCCCTCGCTTTTGGGGGATTCTTCGCATCTTCTCTTTTCAAACTACGAAAAAAGCCGGAAAATCTCCAAAACGCCTTTTAAGGTCCTGGACGCCCCTGCGCTCCAAGACGATTTCTATCTGAACTTGATCGATTGGTCCACGCAAAACACCCTGGCCGTTGGTTTGAGTTCCTGTGTCTATCTCTGGTCAGCGCAAAACAGCAAAGTGACGAAACTTTGCGATCTTGGCGTCAACGACACCATTACCTCAGTGAGCTGGGCTCCTCGTGGAGGCTTTCTCAGCGTAGGAACGAACTCAGGAGAAGTCCAGATATGGGATCCTGTCAAACTCAAAAAGATACGGGTAATGACTGGACATACTTCTAGAGTAGGGACGCTAGGGTGGAATTCTTCTGTGTTAACCTCTGGCTCAAGAGACAAAAATATTTACTTGAGAGATATTCGGCTCGTTGCGAATTACATATCGAAGCTTGTGGGACACAAGCAGGAGGTTTGTGGGCTCAAATGGTCTTTTGATGATCAGCAGCTTTGTTCTGGAGGAAACGACAACAAGCTTTTCATTTGGAATTTGCATTCAACGAGTCCGATAATAAAATTCACAAATCACACTGCTGCTGTTAAAGCATTGGCTTGGTCTCCTCATCAGCACGGGCTGTTAGCAAGCGGGGGCGGTACTGCCGATAGGACGATACGGTTCTGGAATACGCTGTCGGGTACGCAGGTGGGGTGCTTGGATACAGGTTCACAGGTGTGTAATCTGATGTTTTCGAAAAATGTGAATGAGCTGGTGAGTACACATGGATACTCATTAAACCAGATTATCGTATGGAAATATCCATCTATGGAGAAGACTGTGACGCTGACTGGGCATTCGTATAGAGTGTTATACCTCGCAATGAGTCCTGATGGACAGACTATTGTAACCGGAGCGGGAGATGAGACGTTACGCTTTTGGCAGGTTTTCCCTCCGGGTAAAGAGGAGCAAGTTTGCACCAAAATGGTGAGTAAGTTACTGCCAACTAGCTGTGATCTTCGTTAGGGTGTTTTTAGCATTATTTATCTATCTATTGTTTGCCATTATTTATGGAAAAGAAAGAAAAAGAGAGAGAGTGAGTAACCTTTGAAGTGTGAATATCTTAGATTATACGTAGAGTTTTAACACTATTGATATGACTATAAAGACTCTCTTTTAGTTTAATCGGCCTAAGCTAATGACCCCCTAGTACAAAGAAAAATATTGCGTTTGATTTTAAGTATTCATTGAATAGATAGAATGAATAATTTTTAATTGTAAGCTGAGGAAATATTTAAGCTATGGAGGAATCCAAACACGAAGAAGAATGTTCACTTA
>ENA-UOTZ01001710-UOTZ01001710.1-compost-metagenome-genome-assembly--contig:-NODE-1710-length-13900-cov-9.602691_pt1 | contig 13900 bp, 7 predicted proteins | sample MGYA00238144_ERZ746983 | MGnify/ENA primary metagenome ERZ746983 (study PRJEB28759, sample SAMN06268863) | compost metagenome | isolation source: single cell | place: USA: California, Emeryville, Joint...
GTGGACTTTCCGTGATCGACGTGAGCAATGACGGACATGTTTCTGATGTTGGCAGGCTTGTCCATAATCTCTCTGATTTGTTCGACAGTGAAGTTGACCATCTTGTTTAGCTAACGAAGTGGATATGCAAAAATTCCTAAAATGATATATTTTGATTATTTTGGAATTCGCTGCGTGGTAATTTAAGGCATCCAATTCCTAAATTAGTCATTTTGAAATCAACGCGTCAAACTAAAAACACGTCGTTTATTTAAGAAATGTAGTTACAGCTCTTAATTTCGTCAGAATGAATATCCAAGCACTGACACTGGATACCAAACTGGGCCTTTTGCATACATGAATCAGAAGTTATATCAAGACTTTTTTGATAACCGTTGCTGAGAGAAATTAAAAATTCTTATTCCGAACTTTTTGGCTAACTGCATGATATGAGATTTTGTAATGATTGTGAGAGGAAATCCTCCGATCTTTTTCAATAGGAAATTGGAACTAGATGCTCACAAACAAGTAGCTAAGGTAAAAGGTAGCGTTATTGAGGTTCTTCAGTGGCTGTATTTGAGGAAAAGGAGTAATAATTTATCAACAGAGGGAAAAAATATGAAAAAAAGCGGTTCGTGAAAGCAGGACAAGTCTTTCGGTCCTGCGAATTTTGAATAGTGCTTTTCTTTGCTCAATACAATCTTTTCAAAGCTTGGTGAATAATTAGAATGTGGGCATCGAGTATTTTGGGAAGGCAGTCCTGAATTTAATTAGGGTTGGTGTTGCTATGAAGCTTAAAGAAAGCGGTTTTTAGAGTCTTATTAATGGTTCAAGGCTAGCTCTGGTTTAACAGATGAGCCTTTTATAGAGACTGATGTGATGACGACATCATCATCAGTAATTCATGAAGAAAATTGTGAAATATCCTAATTGTACTTGCGGAGTTGGTTCTCGTCGGCTCTAATTTGCATAATATAAATGGAGTGCTGATGATTGCTTTGGAGAAAACTATGTTCTAATCCATTTTATTTGACGTGATCCGATTTAAAGCAGCAGCATGAGTAGAAAGGTTCCACCACCCATAATGGCATAGCTTCTACCTGCAAGTGATTGAATTTCCTCATTTTCAGAATATTCACTTAATGAAATAATTCAGGCACATTTTCTCCTTATAAATCCTGAAGCAGATATTAAAACGTAAGGATCAAAGGTGACACAATTTAGAGAAATACCAGCAGAAGAATTAATTCTGACTGTTATTATTAGTGTTCTACCTGTTGGCTATTCCAATTTATACTGGTGGCTATATCGATGTTAAATGTTCCAAAATCAACAAACAAGATGTCACTATTTTAAACTCCCATTAAATAATCTAGCTCAATAATTCTCTAATGTATCAAATGTTCCGGCAAAATCCTAACAACTTATTTGAGGAGTATAAAACTTTGCAAATGGATGCGTCATATGGTCAATTTCATTGGAACCAATTTTGTAAATGATACCTCTTAGTCTCAATGATTGAAATGTTAATATGAAATCGTACATTTATAGTAGCCAACACAAGCCACCAATAATTTTACGTCACCCGCACTCGAACTCATGGCCTCGAGAATCATACTTGAATTTCAACTCAAAAGAAGCATTTAAGAGATTTTCTTCATCGATTCTCTTCCTTCAAACAGAATCAATGATATCGAGAGAGAATACATTTGGCAATTCATCTATGAATATTCTCATCAGCCTTTACTTCGAATGAAGTTTCGAGTTTTAAACGGTTTTATTAGAGAAATTCGGTAAAAAAATCTAAAGAAAAATCATTGATTCGTTTTTATTGCGATCAAACAATGCTATTTTCTTGAAATTCCCGTTATTCGACAAATCGAGTTTTCTATGCACTTCGCCAGCCTTCGACGAATTTCTTTACACCGTTTATTGCTCTTCTACTTATAAAAGAAAATTATCATCACGTTTGTGGATTTGAATGCGATGCTAATGAAAAAACTACATAGCGAAATTGCCTTATCTGTCGTCGCGCATTTGCCGATGACAGTATTATTTACACTGATCGCCTTTATCTACACCGTCTACATGACCGTAAGCGCCACCTTTGGAACTTATTAACTTTCTATTTGAACATTAGACCTATTTAGTAGAACTCATTGCAAACGATTACGACTACCAAGACCAATCACAGCTCAACGTAAATCCTGCATTCTTGACAGTGATGGATACTGTCACCACATACTCGAACTCATTTGTTCAAAATATTTCTGGCCTGACCACTGTCGGCTCAACTGACACTCAGCGCAAAGGAATTGTATTTGCTGTCATCCTTCATGTTATCTTTGTAATTTTTGCGATATCTACTATCAGAGCCATTAAAACAAATCCCGGCACGGTTCCAGAGGTGAGAAATTCAGTCAATATTCACTTATCTCATTGAAAAAGGAATGGAACAGCAACGCTCAAAGGGAATTCAGTGAAGTTGTTGAGATAGAAAAGAGAGTCCTATGCAATATCAGAAAACAAGTAAAAAAGCGCAGGAAGGAGGAAGGTAAGTTTATCTGCCTTCTCTATCATTGACTCGCATTATCATCAGCCTTGGAGGAACATAGAAAGCTCTTAGAAGAAGTCAAAGAGGAGATAGTTCTTGAATCTGACCTAAGTAAATTCTATTTCTAAGTATTAACGGCTAACTTGTTTTACAGCACCAAGAAACCAGGGCGTAATAGAGACTTTTGCCTCGGATCGTGATCAAGTCCAGAAAGAAAAACAGCAGTACCCAGAGAACGAAGCTAAAGCCCTTGCAATCGAAAACATTGCTTCAGAAGATAAAGAGCAGGAACAAATCGAGGAGGAAAAACGAGAAGGTGTAAATAAAGAGAACGATGACGAAGAAGAAGCAGAAGGAGATACTGCTGCGTTAGACGGGCCTGCGGATTTCTGTATTGAGCTTGATGAAGATGATTTGAGCTCAGGACGGTTCTCGAAAGACCGAATTCATCAGCTTGCTGTGATGAGTGCACTTAAAAGAGAAAACAAGCGATATTGTGCTCATTGTCAGAAATTTAAACCGGAAAGAGCTCATCATTGCCGTCAGTGCGGCGTTTGCGTCCTCAAAATGGATCATCACTGTCCTTGGATCGGCACATGCGTTGGATTCTACAACTACAAGTACTTCTTAAACATGGTCTTTTACGGAGGTAATAATTTTTCTCAAATGGCTTTGTAAGTGTGCTTATTAGACCTGATGCTACTATTCGTCGCAGTTACTTACGCTGAAGTCGTTAAGGACACCGTGTTCAATCAACTAGTAACAAACTTTGGGTGCGTTGTTGTAATATTTTGTTAGGTGTCTACACCACTGCTCTTTGTGATCATATTGAACTACCTCGTCACGCTCGTTCTCTCGATAATCCTCACAATTTTCTTTATTTTCCATATATGGTAAGTCTTTCTTTGATCTTTTATGTCATCTCTCATGATTGGTTCAAAGCCTGATCATCAGCGGAAAGACGACCCTTGAATTTTGCGAGAAAAAACGCTTTACGAGGTATAGCTTTGGTAGCTATGGAAATTTGCAGAGAGTGCTTGGACGAAATATTCTCTTTTGGATGCTCCCATGCTGTAAGCAATCTCTTTGTATTGTTGTGCTAATATGTAATAGGTCCCTATACGGAAGGCCAAGGTCTTTATTTCAACTAAATTATTTAAGAGAGAAGAGACGCGATTTTGTGGTGATGCTGTTGCAAGATGCGTCTCTCATTCATTAATAAGGAGATCAAACAGCAGCTAACGTCTTTCATTTACAGAAAATTTCATACAAAACAAAATAAGACTTGTCATATTTGACATTGATTTCTACTTTTTTGATTGAAGTAATGTAAACAATTTTATCTGAATGTTACAAACTGCATTTTTTTCGCTGTCAGCTGTTTTGTTTGAAAATGCTATGCGATGGTTTTCATCCTGAGTATTACAACAAAATTGAATTGCTTATCGAAATGAACTTCTTATATCAACAACAGCAGCTTTGCTCTTTTTTTAAAAAATTCGATGACAAATTGATGTTAGAGTAGTCGATGAGACTCTGGCAATAAATCCTTCAAAACGAATAAATTTGTTTGAAAAAAGCGAATTCCAATAAGAGTGAATGATCAAACTGATAAATTTTGGAAAGAAGGCCGTCGGAGCAACAAGGAGCCTACAATCCAGCTGCAGTGTATTTAGAATGTCAACTAATGAAGGAGAAAAAGTTAAAACTGAGAGCAGTCAAAAGCAATATAGAGATAAATATGAAGAAATGTGCGCAAGAGAGAAACAGAGAATAGCAGATCACGAGAAAAACGTCGATGCAAACGAAAAGGCGAAAGGCAAGGCGTTTCGAATGATAATGATTGGCGCTTTCGGGGCAGTAAACATTTTTATCGTTGCCAAAGCTATTCAGAGCATGAAGTCAATGAATAATGCTGCTGACAAAACATACACTGTGAAAAGTGACTAAGGGTCTTTCTTGCCTACAATTGTAATAATACGCAAAATGTTTATCAGTTTCAAACACTGCTGATAATGTATATTCCTCTTGATAAGAACAGCAATTATATTATCTTTCTTAAAGACCTTCTAATAATTGTTGATTCTGTTGATCTGCCACTAAGAGCCTTTGAATTTCATACCGAAAATACCAATTGAAAGTGGAATTACTCCCAATTCAATATCAAAGTCAATATAAAATAAAGATTTTGCAAAGTTTTTGATTAGACCACGATTTCGTCATCGTAGGGGTTTTCTTCTTTCATCGAGATCAATGCTTGTGTTTGTTGGAAACTCTCCTTTTGACCGCCTCTTGTGCAGAGATTTTTTATATCTTGTCGTGTCTTTGGAGAGAGTCCATAAACTAAACTATTCAAAAGTCCGTGTAATGCCAAGCACGTTTTGGGGATGACCAAATACGCAGAATTCGGCTTTGTAATCATGGAGATTAAGCTCCAAGCGAGGTTTGGACCCCAGCAAACTATCAGAATTATAGGATAAAGCACAAGGAAAAGTGCCTCTCGAGTCTTGAGGATGGTTCCAACAAATAAAATTTTTAGACGGCATCCCGTGAGCAGATAGAAAAATATGCTTAACAACCAACTGAACATCAATGGCATTCCAGAGATGAGGAAATACGCGTAGTCAAATTGCCCAACTGTCTCATATCTCCCACATTTTCCGTTATCAGTATTGTAAGATACCAAAGGAGACAATACCATTGCCAATGAAAGGAGTAATGGCAGATACACTGCGATCATGTAAAAGTAGCGCATTTTCATGGTTGATGGAGAGAAATCTTGGGCCTCCACAATCTTCAGCAAGACATAAGCGAACAAAACCGACCAAAAAAACGAGCTGTCTCTTCCAAAAAACGCAATGGCGAATACTATCTTGCATTCGACCTCACTCGTTGGTGGATGGATGAAGGTAATGATATATGAGAGTTTGTGCAGAAAATCTGCAAATAAGAGGAAGAAAACCATCTTATGGAGCTTGTGTTTGTAAGATTTGGTGAGGTATAGAACAATGAGGAAGGTGGCAGATGCCGTGAATGAGAGTATTGAGGCGACTGTGTCAATTGGCGTCACCGGAAAGTAAAAAATGAATGTGCGTTCTTCTTGAAGTGCAGATTCAACGTCTCTTATAGAGAGAGTAGTTTCCATAAGTTTGTTTCCTTGCAAATTTTTAGAACCTGAGCTGTAAGTAGGGCCGGAGCGGTGATAAAAGAGTGCTTACGGCTGAGCCTTTGTGAGAAAAGAGAGGTTTTAATGTTAATCAAATTTATTTGCAAATTAGGATCAAGACTCACTTAATTGCATAGTATATTATATCATAATTAATATATCGCTTTTCAAGCATGGTTTTTTGAAAAAAGCAGCGAAAAAAACCTCATGAGGAAGTGTTCCAATCAATAACTCAGAGAGATCGTTGAAAATACGCCTAGCCTTAATGTTATCTCTTGTATGAAGGAGAGTTTGCTATTTTTTTTTTTGTTAATGGAATCATCTAAATTTGAGTTTTGATTCCTATTGAATATTCGGTCAGTTGAAATGGAATAAGAGTATAAGTTTTCAATCTCTTACAAAAAATATAAAGAGATATTCAGTTTATATGCATGGTTATTCTATAGTTCTCATAGATTCGGTATTGCTTGTGCTTTGAGTCATCATAATGGAAGTTTCTGCTCGTTGTAAACTCTCTTCTTTGTGCGAGGGTGTTGAACATAGTTTTCTTATATCTTGTCGTGTCTTTGGCGAGAAACCATACACTAAACTGTTCAAAAACCCATGGAGTGCTAAACACACCTTCGGTATTATTACAAGGGAAGGGTTGAGCCTCATGGTCGTGCTTAATAACCCCCAGACGAGTTGCGGCCCCCAGCAAAATATCATAATTGCTGGATAAAGGACAAGGACGAGAGCATCTCGAGAATTTGTGTGATCACCATAAAATATCAATTTCAGACGACTTCCTGCTCGGACATAGCAGAAGATGCTGGCTGTAACGCTGAAAAGCAGTGGCACTCCAGAAAGAAGAAAATATCCGTAGTCGAAATGGCCTACTGTCTCGTATCTTCCACATTTTTTGGCTTCCGGACAATAGACTACCAAGGAAGATAACACCATTGCCAATGCAATGATTATCGGTAGATACATTGTAAATATGCAGAAATATCTCATTTGCAGCTTCGCTGGACTGAAATCCTTCGATGCCACGATTTTCATCAAAATGTAAGCAAAAGTGGCAGACCAGAAAAGCGAGCTGTTCTTACCAAAGAACACTACAGCAAAGGCCACCTTGCATTCTGTTGTATTCGATGGGTAATGTATCAAGGTGCTGACAAATGCAAGGGTGTGCAGAAAATCCGCAAAAAGCAGAAATAACACCATTTTATGAAGTTGTGCTTGGTAGGCTTTGGTGAGATAAAGCACAATGAGCATTGTGGTTGTAGCTGCCAATGAGAGTGTTGAAGCAATAGTGTCAGGTACGCTGACTGGGAAGTAAGGAACGATGGTTCGATCTTCTTGGAGTGAGATTGAAGACTCGAAACCTGATGCACCGAGGGAGTTGTCCATCTGCTTTTTGTTGAACAATTTTGTTGTAAGAAAGGTAATTCGAGTAGCGTTTGATGATGTAAACGTGAATCAATGAAGATAAGCAGTTTTATACCCAAATTAAATTCAAGACTCATAAAATACTTTCCAAATTACAGGACTTGTTATCTCAAAGTTTTAATTGCAACTTTCTTCGTTAACGATAAGTTTCCATTTCTTGTTTAATGTTTCTATATGCATCTCTATCTGCTGCTTTGAGTACATTGGGAAAGCTTGCTGAAAATTAGGTTAATAACATTGATATTAAGTGAAATTTGAAGGAGACTTCCCAGTTTTTGGGCTTTTTTTTAACATGATGAGAGAAAATACTTCTCGAGATGGAATCAATGGGTATTATTCGAAAGCGCTGTTTAATGAATTTCATCTATGTATCGTATCTTTCATAGCCTCGGAAATTCGAGTTAAAATGAAGAGAGTGTAACTACAACTTAAGATGAAAGAAATCAGATGCGAAATACTAAGTAACATCTAAATTTAATGAATAAATCTGATCCCATATGAGACGAGTGGACTTAGATGCCTGTCTAGTATACAATGTTTTATGTACAACTTTTTCATATATTCAAACACGAATCGCTAGTCAGCGATAAAATTCAATGGCCATACATGTCCGGTCAATTATCGAGAGCTGGACTGATAAGATTGAGTGATTGAAGTGAACTTAAGGATTGGACCACTTTAAGAAAAAAGAAATTTTTTCTCGGCATATTGAACTTATTTATGAATGAGAAACGGAACTCAAAACCGTCGTGATTCTCCATCACGACTAAATTTGTTTCTCTTAAAGAACCTTTTTTCCTAGTATTTTCAAATCTCTACCAGAAAGAAGCTTTTATTTTATTATTACCTTAGTTTTGTGTTTTATTATGCAATTGTTGTAAATGAAATGATGTAAATGATGTAAACTCAGCATGGATCGTAGTTCGTTTTTGTTAATATAAATTTAAAAGGGATATTCATATCTCGATTGAGAGAAGTTATCCCGTAGTCCTCACAGATTCAGTATTACTCGTGTTTTGTAGGTCTTGAGTCATCATAATCGAAGTTTCCCCTTGTTGCGAACTCTTTGCTTTTTATGAAGATGATGAGCACAGTTTCCTTATGTCTTGCAGCGTTTTTGGTGAAAGTCCATACACTGCACTATTCAAAAACCCAAGTAATGTCAAACAAACTTTCGGTATGACTACAAGGGAAACATCTATTTTCATCACCGTGCTTAATATGCTCCAAACGAGTGTTGGGCCACAGCAAAAGATCATAATTGCTGGGTAGGCCACAAGGGCAAGTGCGTCTCGAGAATTTGTTGGGTCTCCATAAAATATCAATTTCAGCCGACTTCGTGCTCGGATATAACAACAGATGCTAACTGAAACGCTGAAAAGCAATGGTATTCCAGAAACAAGAAAGTATCCGTAGCCAAATTCACCTATCGTATCATATCTTCCACATTTGTGGACTTTTGGGCAATAGATTATCAAAGGAGATAGCGCTGTTGCCATAGCAAAGATTATCAGTAGATATATGTTAAATATGTAATAATATTTCATTTGCAACTTCGCTGGACTGAAATCCTTCGATGCCATGATTTTCATCAGGATAAAAGCAAAAGTGCAGACCAGAAAAGCGAGCTGTTCTTACCAAAGGACGCTACAACAAAGACCATCTTGCATTCAACTGTAGTTGATGGATAGTGTATCAAGGGGCTGAAAAATGCGAGAGTGTGAAGAAAATCCTCAGCAAGCAGGAAGAAAATCATTTTATGAAGTTGTGCTCTGTAGGCTTTAGTGAGACAAAGTACAATGAGAAGTGCAATGCAAGCAACTAGTGAGAGTGTGGAAGCAATAGTGTCAGGTAGGCTGACTGGAAAGTAAGGAACGATTTCTTGATCTTCGTGAAGTGAGATTGAAGACTCGAAGGTTGATAAAAAAGAGGGAGCTGTCCATCTTCCCTTAGTTGAACGGCGTGGTTTTGATAGAAAAAGGGCTCAAGTAGCCATAAACTGAGATTCACTGAGGTTCAAAGATTTTATCTACCGCCTGAGCCAACAAGTAAATTAAATAAATTTCGAATTACAGCATTTGTTATATCGAAGTTTTATTTGCAGCTTTCTTAGTTGAGGCTGGGCTATCATTTCTTATTTCATGCGTCTCTATGTGATTCCTTCTGCAACTGCGTCAAGTACATTAACAAAGGTTGCTGAAAATTACATCCATATTGATACAATGTAGCATCTAATGGAGGATAAGAGGTTTTTTTTTGTTTTTGTTGAATTTACCAAAGAGAGTATCTCTCATCATAAAAATCAATGCACATTGTTCGAAAGTAATAAGTACTTGATGCGATAGGTTGATTCGTATCTCTCATACTCTTTGATACTTTCCTATCGCTGAGAGTCTTAAGAAAGATTCAAGGTGCAATTAATCGGAAACAAAGATTGATGAAAATTTGAGCATTTAATGTATGAAAGTGGTGAACACCATCTCTCATCGATAGCTGAATTATAAGATCTGTCTATCTATAACATTTCTTATTTACGACTTTCTCATGCATTCAGGCACTTAATGTCTTCGAACTACTACTACAGCACTGTAAATTTGTAACGACTTTGCCTTTGGGGAGAAGCATTCAAGCTCCTGCCAATCGTCTTCGCTTCTGAAATCGCATTTTCTTTCAAATACTGTGGAGAGGAATTTCCTCCCAACAGAATTTTCGGCAAAATTCTTGGAGATGATGAATCTTCAATTCTACTTGTTAAATGCGAGCTGCGAGCATCTAACCCACCATTTTGTAAATACTTACTCTCATTGATATCACAACGGTTAAAAGAGAAGTAATCCTTATATTTCGGCGTCAATCGAGAGCTCTCCAATTTATTCAACTGTGAGGGGAATTTCCTAATTTCACTGGTGATCTACTCGAGCCTAAGTGAGTTTTTGATTGCCCTTCTCTGTCTAAATACAGACTATCCATTCTTTCTGAGTTCAGAGCCAATTTGGCAACATTTGTAAATGAACTTATTGGATCTTTTAACCTTGAAGAAAAATCAGACCTTTCATCAAATGAAGTCGCGATTTTTTCTGGTTGATTAGCAAGAACTTCAAAGTTTAGTTTTGTTGCTTTCGTCCTTTTGGAAATTCGCCTGGGAATCTGAATGTTTGTGAGAATTTCAGGCTTTTGAGGTTTTAAGGGTGACTTCTTGAGAGAATAAGAAGATTGACCGAGCCGTTCAGAAACTTGGACTGGTTGATAATGACCACTGTGAGCCAACGCAGATTGTGGACTTGTCTCTCTGAGCATGAAGGTTTTTGAATGTATATTTCCTGAATTAGAAGGCTTCAACTTCCTATGAGACTGCCCGTATTGAGAAGGTTTCTTGCTCAGGAGGTCTGTCAAAAATTTAGTTTCAGGGAGATTCTTATAAGCTTGGTTGGAAGCAATCGGAGTAACCTTTTGGATTGGAGATCCTCCTTGTTCAATGATGCCAAAAATTCCTTCTCTACCAATGAAGGAAGCTCTTGCCTGGAAGCGATCTTGAAATGACATAAATCGTTTAAGTGAATAGATAATTAAAATAATAAAATTTGCAAGCATTGTTCATTTAAATTATCTCTCAGATTTAGTGTGAAAAACCTCTAATACTGGCGGAAAAAACCTGCGCAACGCATAAAATCTACCAACTTTAACTTTAATTGTTCTTGCAAAAGTTCAGAGTCAAAGTAGATAGACAGATACGGAAATAGCCTCTAGATAGATCATTATAAAAGTGCACTCTCGTAAATTCCATAAGGTAGAAACAACAACATCAACCACATTGAGTTATTGCAATACATTCCTAAAAATTCGAAAATATTGAGTTTATGACTTTGGCAGTTATGCTTCCGAAAGAGATGATCACAACCTTGAGAGCTTAAATTTTCCTCACATTTTCAGACACAAAATTCAAAAATAGCAAGAGAGTTGAGCCATACTGATCAAATTTTGAGAGATAGCTAGCTCAATGGTAAATTAATTGCAATAATGAACGTCGAACTTATGCTGGTTATAGAACTCTGGTTTGTGAACCTTTAAAGCGATTTGCTTGGAAGGAATCTGTGGAAGATGACCTGGATCTCAAAAATCCATTATGAATGAAACACGACAAATGTATGAATGACATATCAAAATTGCCTCTTTTTTTTGTTTATTTGAGAGAGTACACTTGCAAAATTATTGTTGACGCCTTTTCAGAAACAAAACTGAAGGAACACTGTAGATGAATTCCTTTCTCCCCATTCATATGCAATTAAAAGTAAACGGACTGAATTATCCACAGGCTGACTGGTTGGAAAACAAATTGAATTACGTTCCATTTTGAGAAGCTTCGCTTCCAATGAAACAAACTTTACATTTACATGTTAAGTTGCAATTGGAAAGAGAAAAGCCTGTGGTTAAGTATTTTTTAAATTTTTATCAATAGCTTTGGATTTGAAGATAAATTTGCGAAATTGAAAATGGGTACATGAGCACTTCTGAAATATCATTATTTGCAGGATACTCTCAGTGCGAAGAACTTTTCGCTGATTCTCTACAAAATGCAGTTTCACAGAATTTTTAGCCCCTTCGTACATCGACATTCTCACTTTATCACCATTTTGAACTCTTTCCATCAATCGCAATCATATTTTCGATAATTTCTGAGGCCAATATATCGTACATTGCTATTCTCGGTTTCATTTGAAGAATGATCACATTTCTGATATTTTAGAACAGGGATTTTCAAAAAAATAAATCTTCGGGATTATCGAATTAAACATTCTTGGAGCATCTAAAGGGTCAGCCATATATTGCTAACTTCAGCACTCAGCGCCTCAACCCTTTGTTCACCATTTCGTGATTTAATTTCGATTCGATTAAAATAAATAAAGCACACCAAGTTTGGGATCTCAAACGAACTTGCAAGATATTTTAATTAAAGAAATTAGGAAAATAAATTAAAGTGCTGTCTGGCTCAGAGCACCAATTCACGGAAAAATCAACTTGAAATTATTTTATTTAATTGGCTTTAGATCTCAATTTTATTTATTCTTTTACTGAAATTGTTTGGTTTTTCCAGGAACTACCAACGTGTAGGATTCAATTATAATCTCAAATTATTAGACTCACCCGAATGAAAAAAGCTTTCACGAGCCCATGGGATACACCATCTGCGGAAGAGCTGAAGTTTGTCTTTTCAAAGTCGATGAACCACCGACCAATTAGGTCGTCCAACACTTTAACACCCGAGTCTCCTAAAAACTTAAAAAAGTTTGTTTCTATGCTTCCAAATCCAAAAAGACACGTAAAAATTCCTCTCTTCTTCACCTTTTCTCAGAGTCATCTCTTCAATAGCCTAAAGTTTTGGTGCTTGACCTCGACGAGACGTTAATATATTCTGAAATGGGTGCTAAAGGTCCAGTCACAATGAAAGTAAACGATTAGTTCCCATTGCTAAAACAAACGTCTTTCTGAAAAGGTTGTCCAAAAAGATTCAAACGAGTACTATGGGGTCTTCCCAAGACCCGGACTGGAAGAATTTATGGATGCAATGTACGAGAATTATACTCTTGTTCTATACACAGAAAACTCACTGAGCGTAATTATCCCATATAGAATCAGTAGACTCATATAATATTAGTACGCTCAAGAGGCAATTCGACGATTGTTCTATAAGAAGAAATATTTTGACCTGATATTGGATAAAGATCATTGTTTTACTTCCAAACGCCTGAAAAAGCTTGAAATAATCGGAGAGCGATGGGAGAATATTCTGTTATTGGATGTATGAATGTATTATGGAAGATAAATCTAAACCTTTTTTTGGGTTATAGGATAACATTGAGCAAGCTCACTATCAAATGGATAACTTTTTGCATATCAAACGATATCGCGGAGAAGCAGAAGACCGTGAACTTTACAACTTAATTCCTTTCCTAAAGGACCTAGCCACATACGATGACGTTAGTTCAGCTAATAATAAGCTCAGGGACTTCGTTCGCATCTCAGAGCATCTAAAATCGACCTCTTTGCAGAAGAAAGTTACTCTCAAATTAACTGAAGAAAAGACCTCGGCTACCTTGACAATGAAATCTGACCGTAAACAAGAAACTTACCGAACGAGCCATCTGACGAAAACTCTCAAGGCTTTCGAAGAGGAAGAGGCAAAGGTGGAGGCAGATGCAGAGGAATTAGTCGGTGATGAGGCTGATGAATGCTTTGTTATGAAAAATCAAATCATTAAAGAAACCGGCTCAGACATTTTCAGATTAATGAAAGAGGATGTGGGGTTACAAGTCAGGAAATGATTAATCTTTGGAGTGGACTTCTTTGTGATGGAATCTCTCTGGCTTAGAATTTGAATTTTATGAATTCAATTTCGAGGCTGGATTGATTTATAACCTTGTTTTGAAGCGAATATACTTGTTTCCTAAAGTTGTTTGTGCATTGTAAAATTTTCCAAACCTTTCTTTTGTTCTTTCTTTGTTCTTCGTTTCATATTACAACCGTACATAATAACTTCAACTGTACAAAAAGCAACATAATACACTGATTGTTGAGAAGTGTAGATTCTTCACAGAATTTCATTTATTCTTTTCATTTGCAGGTTAACTAAATTCTATATTAAACTATATTCATTAGTTAATGTACTTGTATGCCTGCGATCGGTTCATTTCACTGGGGTTATATCTGATTTCATATTAGAAGCACATCGTTGCTCAATAGAACCCGCAGTGGGAATTTTCAAAAAAATTAAG
>ENA-UOTZ01001711-UOTZ01001711.1-compost-metagenome-genome-assembly--contig:-NODE-1711-length-13900-cov-8.086884_pt1 | contig 13900 bp, 14 predicted proteins | sample MGYA00238144_ERZ746983 | MGnify/ENA primary metagenome ERZ746983 (study PRJEB28759, sample SAMN06268863) | compost metagenome | isolation source: single cell | place: USA: California, Emeryville, Joint...
TGTGTGTCTAACAGATAGCAGAAACGATATTCATCATCATCATTCTGAATCATCGATGAATTTTAAAGACAGTACTATTTTGTTCACATATTTAGAATCAATCATACAAATCGTTCATCTAACTGATTTTTCTTATGAATATCAAATTAAAATATTTTAAGCTATTTTGAAAGTCACAATGGGTTTCTAGCAATTCGTTCATCATGAGCTTGAAGGCTCACCATTTTTCCAAAATGAGAGTTTGCGAGTTCATTTAAAATATCAAACGAAGTATTCACAGAAGTTAAGATAGGACTTCTCTGTTCTTTCCTTCCGCCCTTCATAATTTTCTCGCCAAAAAGCAGCTCACCTTTAGGCAGTCTGAACTCATCAACACTTTCCTTCGCATCAAGACACTCATTTTCTTTGTCCCCAGGCAGCACGGAGAACGGCTTTGGCCTTTGAGCGCTTAGCTGGTTTCGCAGTGTATTCTCATTTAACACGGTCAAGCTTTGTTCAATACCTTGATTCGTATTCTCAGTAAGTTGCTTTTTCAATTTCGTAATGACGTGTTGTGAACGGTTCTTCTCATTCACTAGACCATTCAACTGCTCTTTGTGGAGCTCTGCCTCTCTTTCCAGTCTAACAATCTGTCTCTCGAGTGCTTCGATCTGATTGCATTTCTCAAGAACGAGTAATTGGATTTTCTCCCTCTCAATGCGAGATTTGTTGGCCTCATTCTCAAGTTGGAAGTCCTTCTCCCTCAGTTTTGACTCGTATCGTTCAGAAACAGTAAACCACTCTTGAATTTGAGTCTCGTATTTAGCTCGCTCTTTTTGGGCGTTATCCAGCTTCAGCTGAAGATTTGCAACGGTAGACTCATTTTGAGCGATGCGAGCTTTGAAATTTGAAATTTCATCTTGGTGAGTGTTGCTCTGCATTTTGAGACGGTACTCATAATTTTCGACGGTTTCTTGTATCCTCTGTTTCATGATTTCGAGTTGCTCTCTGTAGCTCTGGATTTCCTGGTTATGAGCGTTTTTCAAGGCCTCAAGTTCGTGTTTGGCGGTCTCTTTGATTTTTTGTATTTCGGCAGTATAGAAACAGATTTGAGCAGTATTTTTCAGAGTTAAATCTTGGATTGTGGTTTCGCATTCTCTTTTCTGACGTTGGAGGGTGTCATTTTGGCCCATGAGCTCCTTTGAAACGCGTTGAGCTTCTTCGACTTGAGAATTCTTTTCAGTTACTTGTCGAACGACGAATTTTATGAATTCTTGTAACGAACTCTGGACATAGCTGCTAAATTGGCCTTTTGCAGCTGATTGAACTTCAGCCAATGCTAGCATTTGTTCTTTTAGCTCAGCGACCTTGCTTGCTAATTCCGTTATGGCCAGTTTTCTAGCTTTCATCAGCTCAGATATCCTTTCTTCCAAACTGTTAATTTTCTCCGTTTTACCCTCTATCACGCTCTCGAGACTTTGCTTTTCGTTATTGAGGTTCATGACGTCGCGTTTCAATTCAGTGATTTCGTTTTCGGAGGCAGCCAAAAGCTGTTTTAAATTAGAGCTATTTTCCTCTAATTCTGAAATACGACTTTGATCGTCTTCATGGTTCTTCTCTAAAGTTTGCAGACTGCCGGTAAGGTCGTCAATTCTCTTCAACTGATATTCAATCTCATCAGTGAGCTTGGTATTCTCTGATTGAACTTGAGTAAGAGTCTCTTTGGTCCTTCGGAGTTCGTTTTCCCTTAAAGTCAAAGTGCTCTTGGTTGAGTTCAACTCCTTCGTCAGTGCTTCCACATCCAATTTAAGCTGCTCGATTTGCGCCTCAGACTCTTCTTTAGACTTTTGGAGATGGCTCTCCCGAGTTTCCAAGTCAAAAATTTTATTACTCGCTGCTCTGGCTTCTTCTTTTGCGAATTTCAGACTGCTTTCAATGCAAAAGATTTGATCGCGGCTTTCTTCGAGAGCTTTCTTGAGAGATTCAATGTTTTTGCTTTTCTGTTTGATAGTAGCATCATATTCTTCAGTCTTCTTTTGGAAATTTTGGACTATTTTCGTGAGCTCCAGAGCATGGCTCTGGCCGCTCTCCGTTTCGATTTTCCTGCTCTCTTTCTGGAGAGCATCAATTTCGTTTTGTTTCTGCTTTAGATCTGCTTGATACACTGAAAGAGGAATATAGTCCTTCGCAATAGAAAGCTCTGTCTGATGTAAGGCGTGCTCTAATTCCTTTTCGCGGTCTTTAACCTTTTTGATCTTAGCTTTAGATTCCTCGAGAATCTGGCTAATACGTTCCATCAAAACACGTTGCATTTCTCTTTTGACCTCCTCAAGCTTTTTAGAATACAAATTTTTCGTTTCAGTCTATGTAATCAATAATCTTAGGCAATTCGTCAAATAAGTTTTTACTAAGGTCTTCTTCATTCGGTTAGTTTCCCTGAATGCATCCTCTTGGAAATCATCATATTCATCTTCGGAATCAAGGAAGGACATATTTTTATAGCCACTCAGCGGCGCATTAACATCAGCAAAGACCGAATGACGATATCGCAGCAGTTCGAGCTCCATTTCAGTCAGCTGGTTCTTGCAATCAAATAACTCCGAATTCAAGCTATCTATTTTCTCTTTAAGCCGGCTAGTTTCCTCAGCGTGCCTTGCTTTCAATGCCGCTTTCTCGTTTTCTAAATGAAGTTGCTATAAAATACGATCATCAATGGCCATTTCAACAATCATTTACCTTATCCTTGACGTCTTCCTTTGCTCGAGTGGCCTCTACTTTCAGTGATTCAATTTTCTGTTTGAGATCTGAGTTCATTTCATTCGCTTGGTCTTCAATATTCTTTTGCTGAGATAACCTCTTCCTCAACTCGTCTGCCTCAGAAATCGCTTCTTCACACTTTTGTTTCAATCTTAGGTTATCTTGAGTGAGCTCCTCATTCTCTCGACCTTTCGAGAGCAACATGCTTTTCATTTTTTCAATTTCTGTTTCTTTCTCAAAGACGGTCTTTTCGAGCTTTTCTCTATCCAACTTCAAATTCTGATTCTCTGAATATGTTGATTGTATCTCTTTGAGGTTAGCTTCTCGGATTTGCTGAATAGTCGTCTGAAATTTCTTTTCGGTGTCAGTTAGCTCAGCATTCAATTCTTGGATTCGAGATTTCGATAACTTCAACTCCTCTTCGAAGAACCTAGCTTGCTTTTCGCTTACTCTCAGCTTATCTGTCAGTGCCTTCACTTCAGATTCAACATCGGTCTTCCTTTCTGATGTAAAAAAGGAGGAAAGCTATATATATAGATAGTCTTATAAAGTGCTATGAGGTTGTTTAGATTACTGGAAGCTGTGTTGTCTTTTGTTCTGATAGCGTCCCTCGAGTCTGCAATAGTTGTCTGTTTAATTGGTCAATTACTCTTTCTTTTTCATCTTGTAGATTAGCCGTGAGAGCTTGCATGACTCTTTCTTGTAGAGTAAGGGAGGGGAAGGTGTTTCTAAAAGTTTCCTGAGTCAATGGTCGCAGGCTTTCGTGGATGATTTGGTGGATGTTGTCTAATCGCAACTCAAATAATCTGCGAATTTCAGAGTATTTGTCATCAAGGTCTACAATTAAATCATGTCTGGAAAGTCGTACTGACTTCCAGCTCTCAGAAAGACCATAATGGGTCTGCTTTTTTTGAGATTTAGTCGCTGAGAAGAAGTCCATTTAAGTCCTTGTTTTCTTGTTTATCGAATTACAAATTTCTTTTCTTTAATTCTTATGTTACCGTTGAGCACTAACTATCGCGGGTCAAATAATTATGTTGTTGCTAACAAACAATTAGATCAGATAAAAAATGCCTTGTGAAATGAGGAAGCCTTCTTCAATTTCAATGAAAAAGGATTCAGCAACTCAACTTGTTTCAAGTCTCGTTGCACTAACTAAAAGAACATGATTTCTGAATATGTAACTCTGTATGTCTTTTTATTGAACCGTGACTGATTATTTTTCGATATGACTTGAAGCTCTGCTTCGTTGTTTGAAAGTAATGCATTGTTTCTATCCTATTAATTATGGTTATATTTGGAGAGATTGTATCATAAATTTCAAGAGAACCCTCTCTTACTCATTTATCTTATATTATCATTCTGGAGCAAAGAATCTAGTCAAGAGAAGTCAAAGCGGTATAGAATGTGAGCACTCACATCCATAAAGTGTCTTTGTTCACAATGTAATGGCGCCTCATAGCCCAGAAACGACGCTGCCAAACTGAAGAAAATTCACCAATGTAGAAGTCTATTCTATTATTTGGTGTGCTTGAAAGACCGGCAACTTGGCTTGTTTTTACGATTTTGTAACTGCTACCTCAGTTAACTTCTTGAATTTAATCCACATTCTGATTCACTCCCACGTAAATACAACAACTGATCAGTTTACAACAGAAAACGTCATCTATACCATTACGTCATCTCTCCAACAGAACGTCACTAACTCCTTTGTCGAAGCCAGCTGATTTTTCTCTCAGAAAAATCCTAGCCAGACTACCTCAAAGAGTAAAGTGATACTTAAAACAGTTTGAGACGACACATTAATTTCGAAGTAGATTCTACTTAAGTTATCAAATATAAACAACAAAAGAAGAAAAGTTATTCATTCTGCCTTAGCTTGATTCTTTGATTGTCGCTTAAATTACTCCAATTAGCAGTGATTACTTGATATGCATATGTTGTCTTAGCACAAAACATGTTTAACTAGTAAGTTGCAGAGAGGCAAGGCATCTTATTTTCTTTCCGGTAATGATGAAGGCTCTTTTCCATCTCCAGAAACTCAGAAAAGTAAAAGTCCTTAACTTCGTATCCTTCTTCAATGCTCACTTCCTTGCTCATATCATTGCAAATTTTAGTTGCATCTGCTGTGCTGAGGTCGTTGAAGCTCTGCTCCATGGATCTAAATTTTCATCAGCCTATCGAAATTCACACCAAAATACCTTTCAGCGCGCAACTCTTCGATCGCATTAAGATCAATCTCTTCACTTATAACGGTCTTGATGTCGTTAATTGAGAAATCTGAGTGCTTAATTTCTTCAGGAGAGAATTGGAGCGCATGCTGCAGGAAAAAAAAAGGGTTTATCAAACAACTCATTGCTGTTATGTTACGCAGCAGTGCTCTGTGTCCATCTTCTCCAGGGGATTGAAGAAGCTGCTCATCTCAGTGGACTTTGTGTTCACTAATGCAAGGAAAATCCGAATTAGTGGTTCTGGAAACATTTAAATGCTTACCGAGAGAATCGAGTCCTACAGAGCTAAGGAATTGCTTCTCGAGGAATGGGGAAACATCTTTTTCGAATCCCTTGTATTCTGAAGCATAGTCATAGTAGGTGAGTTTTGATCCAGTTTGATTATAGATAGGTGCTATCGCTTGAGAGTAAAAGAATCTGACGAGTTGATGAGCGTTGAGTGGTACGGGCTTCCTTAAAACCCGCTTCTCAAAATGTCTGAAATGCTTACACATGGCAAGAGCTAATGCCCTGTTAAAGTTAAAGAAGTTTTCGTAGGAATGTGTTAATTAATTATTGTTTTAAAGAACTACTGTTTTTAATACATCAGCTATCACTCAAGAGCAAATTCCAATTCATTGAATTCCACGAAAGGAATTCAAAATAGAGAATTCCGTCACAAACTGATCAGAAAATTAATTCCGAGCCAGAATTAATGGATCTACCTGGATAGAGATTCTTATAGCACTACTGGTTAGAACACCTTCTCAGAGGGCCCAGAACAACTGCTCTGAGAAGAAATCAACAGACCTGTAACGTCAGAAGTCTTTTTCCATTGATAATAGGGCAAAATGTAAATATAGTAATCCACAAGGTATGAATTGAAAAAATTAGCACCGAAGAGATAAATATTGCTATGGAATCACAAGTACTTCATAAAGTATATCTAAAGGCACGAATATTAAATTGACTTCTAATAAAGAAAGTCATGAACATAAAAAGAAAAGTTCAAAGGAAATAAATGTTTTCTCTCTAGAAAAACTTGAAATGTAAACATTTAGTTGGGATTACTTGATTGCATCACTTATCGTTGTTCCAATTTAATTTATTATTAAGCAAAGCTCATGTCCTTGTTTTTCGATTATTTATTCCGTCTATAATTTAAAGTGCTCGAGGTTAACTAGGGTTGCATATCAAAGCGTCTCTTTAATAGCAAGATCAAGGAACGTGTTTACGGAATGAAAGTGACATCTTCTATTAAATATTACAAACGTTTGTAATAATAGAGACTAAGTGACGAAGAAGATACAAAGAAAAAGGCTCGATGCACAGCCAACGTTTACATAATATTCCAATGCTATTGTTTTTGAGTAGAAATATATTGTATATCTACATACTAATCATTCGATTTTGATAATATTAACAAATCTTCAATAAAAAAAAGCTAAATGTCTCGATTAGATTTGGCCTTTCGAGAAAGACAACGTTTCTTTTTAGGTTTCGCCTCATCTTTTTTCTGAGAGATCTGATGCTTAGAAAATTCAAGGAAGACTTGTTCCAGCGTAGTATTATATATTGAAAAATCTTTTATCTTCTCCTCCTTTTTGAATTGTTCTAGCTTCGCAAAAGCGACACTGAACTGAAACTCTGCGTTCGGAATCTAAGGAAATTTGAATTTAGTCAAGCAGCCACAGAAAGGTTATCATTACCTGATACGTTTCATAAATTTCACTTTCGTCTTCAACCCTGACTGCCCCAACACTGATCTGCTTTATCAATTCAATCATCTCAGTGTGTAACTTTGAGCCCTTTGAAACAGTGACTTTGTAGCCTGAACCGTACTTATTCTTAAGATAAGCGGTGTTTCCAAGACATACAAACCTTCCGTTAATCAGAATACCTATTAATATTATAAGGCTTGAGAGGTCAAGGGATGCCATTATATACCTATTTTGCTACAAAGGGATTCGGCTTCAGTCATCGAATGCGTTGTGAGGACAATTGCAGAGTCTTTGACAGCAGCAAGGTTTTGCTTGATCGTATCCCAAAGAAAAGTTCTAGCTAGCGGATCCATTCCGGTGGATGGTTCGTCCATGAACTGGGTCTTTGGAGCACCTGTTGAAGCCAAAGCGACGCACAGTCTTCTCTTGTTACCTCCGCTGAGCTGGAAGGTTTTCTTATCTTTATGACCTCTAATTTTAAGAACTTCAAGGAAATAATCAGTGTTCGTTTTGAGATCAGCTCCAGTAAGCCCCTTGACTTTGCCAATGAGATCAAGATGCTCCTTCACGGTGAGCAGCTCCCATAATGCATCAAATTGAGGACAAACGCCGCAGCTCTTGTAGATATCGAATTTATTAGTAGTTGCCGTATTTTTGCCATTGAGGTAGATTTCTCCGCTTGTTGCATCGATAAGCTGGGTCATGATGTTAAATGCGGTTGATTTTCCTGCTCCGTTAGGACCTAACAATCCAAATATTTGTCCTTTTTCAACTCCAAAAGAAATCCCTTTCAGAGCTTTATGGCCGTTTCCGTATTGCTTAGTGAGATCGAGCACCTTGATAGGGTCCTTGTTTTTTGGATTTTTCAGTCTTTCCATCTCGTCGTGAACATCATCATGAGCTTCAGTCACTTCGTCACTTTTTGGACGGTTTTGCTTAGCATCTGGCTGCTTTCCCTTGAGATTGATGAGTTTGTACTCGATCAGTAAAGTCAAGGTCATATAGACGATAGCCTGTATGAACAAGATGCCGACGATCCATCCGACGCCATCGAACAATACAATACCAAATAGACTGCCTTGGGCGTCAGGGTTTAGCAAAAACAGAGCTTGCTGATAAGGCAACCATGGGCCACCAATATAACCGATGGCTTGGAATATTTGAGAGACTGGTGTCACTTCAATGTAGTTGAACACTGCGGCCAATAACATTGGTCCAAGGTAGAGAACTAGGGTTGCATAATTAGTTTTGACGTTCTATCTAATGAAGCTTACCAATCAATGCCAACACAGGGAAGGTAGATGTTGCTGCAGCAGCAGTTGAGTAGACATAGCCCCATAAGTATGCTGTCGTGAGCAGGGACGCTACGAAGCCAAAAGTGAGACCTACGAACATTCCCATATCATCTACGAGAAAATCGATTTTCCTAAAACACGTATGCCATTAATTTCTCAAACGCTGATAAAAATTGCTTACTGTGCGCTGATGAGAATAATCAGGAAAATCACAAAGCAGCAGATCACGCCAAAATCGAAGAGGTATGTGCCGAGCCAGTACGATGTGTTCTTGCAACCCATTACTCTCAGCATATATCTTTAGAGAAACATAAGAATCAAGAAGAATGAAATTAAGGTTACTTCGTTCTCTTTTCTCGATCATAAACAGTTGATCCGCAGTAAATCGAGCAATTGGCAGTGAACCCAACGGCAATAAAGGCGACAAAACTTGCTATACGACGCTCGGGTTGGTCGATAGTGTTAGGTAAGATAGTGGCGGTGATAATGAAAGCTATTGGCTGGATGACAGAAAAGTATCCTTGAGGACTTCGCTTGGTGACAAGGAATCTCTTTTTGAAGCAAGCGCTCAATTGGGCCCAAAAGTTGTAGGTCGCTTCTTTCTTGATTACGTCTGGAATAGTCGGGGACACTGGAATTGAGGTCACCGATACTAGTTCGGCCTCAACGTGACTCGATTTCTTTTCTTCCTGAAGTGTGATATTCAAGAAAGCGTCCTCCAGTGAATTCATTTCAAGACTCAGCTATATTAGTACATGTGTTACTGCTAATCATCAGAAATCTATAAATACTGAAACTCCTTTGATAGCTTCTAATTGCTCAAAGAGATTCGCGAAGTTAGGTTGTTCGCTGAACGGAAGTGAGAACTTCAGAACGTCAGAAGCCGTATGATCTTTGAGTATCGCACCATTGATGACGTTTTCCGTGATTTTTCTTAGTTCTGGTTTCAAAGCTTCAAAATTGTTTGCCAGTTCGTGATTGTATCTACATAGAAGTTATTGGACTGGGTTATCAGGCTGATTTTACTTAGGTGAAATGAAAAGACGGTAGCCGACTCCAAATTGCTTTTTGATATAGGTTGGGGTTCCCACTGCGTAGAGCTTTCCATTTGACATGACTCCGATACGGTCAGCGAGCTCATCGGCTTCTTCCAAGTAATGCGTGGTCAAAACGATAGTTTTGCCCTCTTTTCTGAGGTCCTTGATAATTTGCCAAATAACTCGGCGAGATGCTGGATCCATGGCTGAAGTTGGCTCGTCAAAATAGAGGATTTCGGTCCCCCCCAACAGAGCCATGGCCATACTCAACTTTCGTCTGTTGCCTCCACTGAGCTGCTTGGCCCATTTCTTTCTGTCTTCATATAAGCCGACCTGAAATTTGAATCATTCGCAAACGTTACTCACCAAATGTCTTACTTTTTTCAGTTGAGATTCAATTTCAATAGGAATCTCATCTTTGGAAAGGCCTCTGATCGCTGCTACAATTTCCAGATTCTCTTCGCAGGAGAGAAATGGATAACACAAATCTGTTTGTGGGCAGACGCCAATCTTCTTTTTGATTTCGTTGTAAAACTTTTTCATGTCCTTTCCGTTGTCTTTAAATAAAATAAGCTGGTAAGATTTTTTGTGTCGCTAAAAAATTTACATTTGACGGATCCACCAGAAGCTTTGGTAAATCCTGTGAGAATATTGATTGAAGTCGTTTTTCCAGCTCCATTGTGACCAAGCAGACTATTAAACACGTTATTTACACACTTTCCGACAGAAAAAAGTGTACCAGAAGATCTGTCTCTCATACATAGAGACGCTGACTCCTTTGAGCACAGGTATTTTATTGTAATTCTTCTTCAAGTCACGCACCTCCACAGTTTTGAGCAACTGCTGGCGATTTGAAAAAGTTTCATGATAGGTCGCCGAACTCGAATCTGGTGAGTCTTGATCTCGCTGAGATGATTCTACATTTGTCTGGATGATCGCGCCATCTTGCATGGCCTCATAGGCTTGTGATCTCTTTTTTTTCTTGCAGGTCAGTACTCTAAGCCAATACTTAGAAGTAGTCTCTTTGTCGATGCCGTAGAATGTGTCGCAAATGAAAAATACCAAGAAAAGGGCAGCAATGTCAACGAATAGCATCCATATGCTGTCTGCGATGGAGAAATCAGGGTCATCTAGAGCGGCTCCCAATATTCCTTGAGTTTGAGCTGTTGGAGGAAGCAGAGCGCAGACGATTTTTACTGCCCTATTTCAAGAATTAAATTTAATCAAAACTGTCACTAAACAAGAAGCAAATTTAGTACCTATTTTCGGTAGCTCTTCCAATAAAGTAAAAGAATCCCATTATTCCGAACAATGTGCCGACGATATCGCTGCCAATATATGGATCTTCGAAGAAAACGCTCACTGTGAAACTAAACAGCGCGTTTGCGATGGCCTGGAGTTCGAAAACGATATATACCAGAATCCAATCCTAATAGAGTAATGAGAAAACAGAAAAGTTGAGATTAGAATACCTTTGCCGGGACAAAACCATCGCCGGCGGCCATAACACCGATTAATAAGATTAGCCCAACCTGAAAAGGTACATTAGGTTCTGAATAGATGATCGGAACATACCAGGAGACCTTTCAATGCTGCTAATATCATATGAGAAGTGTAGTAACTCGCTCTGGATAAGCCGTTGATCTGATAATTTGGATGAGATAGTGCTAAATGGCTTTTTTCTACCTTAAAGTACTCTCTGCTTTTTAGCTTCTTGTCGGTGACGATGTCCATGAAGATATTCCTCACGAATCCATTGTACCCCCAAGGCAAGTAGATCGCGATTAAGTCAGAGCCTTCGTCGATTTTGGCTAGGGAAAAAATGAGGATAAGAAATATTGACTAGGTGAATTGCAGTGTACAAAAAAAGAAAATTCCAAGTGCGATGACAATTGGAAAGAAGAACTGTCGCAGGTGCTCGCTTAGGTCTCGTCTGTAACGCAAACGTTGGACCCTTAGCAGGGCGAGTGTTTGCTGGATAAAGCTCATTTTAGGGCAATAGGCTTTTATTCAAATTTAACTGTTTAGAATGGCTTTATAGGAAAATAAAAATTTTTTTGCAAGGAATCACAGTTTAGTTCCGAAAAATGCACTGGCTTATTATTTTTAAAGGCAAAAATTAAAGAGTGATTCATGATTTTAATATAGGCCTCTCAGCAGTACACCTCGGTATTTAAGTGCCTCCGTTTAGGAGGCACTCCTTAGTCAATGTTGTAATAGATTAATGGAATTGCCTGAAGAAACTGATGGAAAAAAAAAAATTTTTGAAGTCGTATTTAAAATTGCCGATTTTTAAAAATTTTAAAGAGCATGCATGCACCTGCATTAGCTGAAATTTTTTTTTTATTTAGAGAGAAATTTCTAAATACCCTAAGCTGAAGACAGATTTTCTATTCGCAAATCCAGGCTTCGTAATTCTTTATTTGGTCGTTATAAAGGTTAAAGCGCGCATTGCACAGAGGAAACACCTTTCGGCTTGGAGACTGATTCTGTGTTAAACAATTTCTACCTCAAAAGGAGCAGACGGAAAAATAATGATTGAGGCAGATTTTTTAAAAAATACTGGAATTAAGGTTCACAGCTGGTTCACCTGTAAGAGTGAAATGACTGCTTTATCGTAGAGGAAAAGGTGAAAAACCTTTCGAGATTTTAAATTGGATTGATGGATTGGGCAAATAAGTGCATGCTCTCGGCTTCAATAATTGATTTCAAAGAAATATCATTTTCTTCGATATTAGTGTCTCAGTCATTAATTAAGCTACCGATAAAAAATTAATTAGAAATTCTATAACGGTATGCAAGAAACCCTAAGATAATTTCCCACTTTTACTTGCTTGCATAAAGGCATCCGTGCTTACTTCCTTAGATGGAACTCTGCTCTACTGCGGAGCCACTGAAATAAAAAAATCTGACAATAACAGCTAATTTCCTTAGTTACAGTGATGATACTCCAATGATATTACCATCAATAGAGCATATTTCTGAATGAATGCTCCCACTGACCAAACGGCTTTGGAATCGCGTACTTTTATCACTTTTCAATCAATGTTGATGTTGGGTCTGAGTATATGTGATTGAGTTTGAGGAGAAGTCATATAACACATCCATTTTATCATGGCTAATAAAGATTTATCACTCTCATTGTAGTTATGCGAGTGAGAGAGGCAGTCTCTTTTCGGAAATCTAATCTGCATTCACTGTCAGTTAAAAGAGAGAGAAAAAATGCCAATCGTCGAGTTATTCGTTTCCAAGTTGTCTTAGCCGACGAGCGATCTTCAAGAGAAGATGTAGAGATTAAATTTTTCGACTTTGGAATTCTGGGAGCTCTAAACTCTTTGAAGAGCTGTAAAATAACTATTTTCCGTCAGAAATTAGCGTTTAATACAACCTTTCGAAGAATTCACAGCATCAACTCTCTTAGAAACTGATGCGATGTCATTCGAGAGCTCATTATCTTGCCACAAGAAGCTTGCTGTTTCAAAATAATTACATGACCCCTACTGTTGGCAATCAATGAACTATTTCGATTTTCATAATTCTAAATGTAAAAACAACGATGTTTTTGGGATGAAAAGTCGGATTGTAAGGAAAATTTAGCAGCGAGCTAAATACTTTGATTGAAAGACTTTATCATTGTAATTGTTAGTCATTTTTCACTTCTTTATTTGTATAATCAAGAGTCGAATCTTATGTGAAGCTTATGTTAGCCAAAGCTTTGCGAATAAGCAATATTGGACCCATTCTGTTGGGTGAAAGCTCGCCTGCGAGTACCAAAGGGCAGTAATGCAAAAATTGAGGGTTTTTCCAGAAATAAAATAAGCTACGCGTAATTTAGATTAAAATGCAACGGATTCTACAGTTTTTCTAACTCGTCCGTCTTGCCACTTACAGAACAGAAATATTAGGACGCGCTTGAGTTTAATACACCAGAAAAAAGATGCTCTAATAGGCAATCATACCCAAACCAACGGCAATAAGATCTTTATAGATCACTTCTAATAACTTCATCATTGCAAAAATATCTTTTTTCGAAGGAAAAGTAGATGTGATATCGTACGTAACGCGCGTTTGATCTCTGATGGTATCATAGCAGACAGTGATTCTGATTCCTGTAAAATTCTATTTAAAGTCTTTTTGATTTTTTTTGATGTACCCAATTTTATTTTCGTTACGTCTCTACAAAACCATTGGTGTTTTAGAACCAAGGAAAACAATGGACGCAGCACATCAATTGAATGGGGTTTTCGGTTAATTGAACGAGCGAGCCTGTTTTCCTTAGACGGAACGCATCGTTGAGCACTTTTTGTGGTTTTCAACACTGTGCTATGAATGGCCTTGGTTAGTTTATAAAATTGAAGAAATATAATCATGCATCAAATTAGAAATGGGTTTATTCAATTCGGAACTCTGGAATACAGTTCATTAAATCACTCTAAAATAAAATCAAAATCAATCTACTCCGTTCTGATGAATTTAATCTGATGATTTGTATGGAAAGGAAATAAATTTTATTACCTCTCTCTGATATATAAACCTCCAAAAATCTTCATAAAAATAATTTATAAAGAGAAAAGTTTCTACTATCCCATGACCTTCGGCTGAGCTCGTGCGAGATATGTAGAGTAGGTCGAATGCTTATCCTGACTTGCTCTTACTAAGAGAAGTTGATATAAGAAGGCTTCGGACTTTGACTACATATCTGAGCAGAGCTGTCGCTAACATTTCCGACAATGCGATACTGCGATGAGAATGCTAATCTTTGAAGTAGCAACTGATGCGAAAGGTAAACTAAAGGAGTACTGAGGTATATTGATGAAAAATAATCGCAATCGATGATTAAACCTCCTTGTCTTATGATAATTTTGGCGTCACGCCACATATAGAAAAAGTTCTCCTTCCCT
>ENA-UOTZ01001712-UOTZ01001712.1-compost-metagenome-genome-assembly--contig:-NODE-1712-length-13899-cov-8.495153_pt1 | contig 13899 bp, 9 predicted proteins | sample MGYA00238144_ERZ746983 | MGnify/ENA primary metagenome ERZ746983 (study PRJEB28759, sample SAMN06268863) | compost metagenome | isolation source: single cell | place: USA: California, Emeryville, Joint...
CCCAATATCGGAGCTTTGAAGAGCATTACGAACTATTTCAACGTCACTAAATACGAGCTGACCGCTCAAGCTTTGTCTAATTTCGTTTCTGAAATCGGAAGCGACTGCATGATCAGCATGGCCGCTTACTATGCTTACTATTTTTACATTCAAAACAAGACCTTAACCTACAATACCATCTTCACGAATAGCTACGCCAATCTGACCGACACTCAAAAAGACAACATCTGGAACGACCCAGATTACGGCTGGAGCAAGTAAAACGCTATCTTCCATCTATTCAGCGATATTTTCTGCAATCACCTGCTTTCTTTATTCGTTCTCATTGTATTTCCGTTCGCTAACAGTGCATTTTTAGTTACACTGGATTGACCAACTGGCTTATTCCTTACGGAACCGGGGCAAACGCAAACCATCCTATCTGGCAATATTTGATGTCAAGATTCGGACTTAACAGCTCGCAGATGATCGCTCTTGCCGGACTGAACTCCATTTTGAATGAATTCAGAATGCTCTTCTCCTCGTATCTTAAGGATACTCTCGGATGTCCTAGCGATCCTTGCACAGCTGATTATCTTCATGCGTTCCAATGGTCGAACGCAACTATCGGACAACTCGGATTCTTTTCGGTAGGAATATGCGTCTATTTCTTCAAGGCTAATACTTACTAATTGCTAGGCTCCGCCAATTACATCTTGCTCTGCGTTGAATGCAACCTTGCCAGGATCACCAGAAATCGCTCAGTTCGGCGCAGGACTGTTCAACTTTGCTCAAGTCAAGAAGCTTTTCGCATACGATACGGTTATGAAGACTTTCTCTGCCGACCCTACGTCACTTGTGAATCCGAGCACCCTTTTATATATCGATACGTACAGAGACACTCCAGACGTCATCAGAATAAGGTAGGAAGAGTCTCCGAGGAAATGATTTGAATGCTGTTTAGGTTACAGCTGAACACTGTTGATCAAGCAAAAGCACTCGTCAGCTACCTCGACTCCCTCTTCAAGACATATGCTTTCGTTGATTCCAGCCTAACAACAGATGTTACGGCTATGAGAGGAATCACGCTCTTCAATAAATACCTTCAAAAATCTCTTACGCAAACAAATGCGTCCCTCTTGCTCAATCTCACTTCCATTCCTGTCTACAACTGGACTTATAATACCCAGAACTGGAACTCATGTGAAGCTTTCTATAATGGAAGTGGAGGTAATAATACTCTCGCCCATTTCCCAATGCATTAATTTTCTCTTTTTTTTAGCACCCGGATTGTCTAGCTGCGCCTGCACTGCCCCGTTCCCTGACCCAAGTACCCTCGAGGGACAAGGCTGGTTGGTAAATGGCTACGTATCCATGAAAAACAAAGTCACATGGGATGGTCAAGCTCAATTTTTCTCTCTCTGCACCCCAGCTATCGTAATAAAATATTCATCGTTTCTCCTCTTACTGACTTAATCAAGGGTGACTTCATGAAACTGATGCAAGCGCCAAACGACTGGAATAACTATATCACTCAAGTCCAACAGAACTTGATCCAAACAAGCTTCAATTGCCCTTACGATTGTGGATTGTTCCAATGGGCAACCGGAGGCGTCACCAAAAACTTGCCTCGTGGCTATTTCAATCAGAACTATTCAAGTTTATGGGAACTTTATCCTACCTATTTCTCACAGGATGGAGTGATTGGCGAGTTCTACGGATACGCGAAGGCGAAGCTCGGCCAAGAGTTGAACTGGCTCCCTGAGAAAATCACTAAAGCGTTCTATCATCCTGGAGTGGGAGGATTAAACAACTATTATGAATTCGCGAGATTGATAGCTGCTAGTCTCAAAGGCGATCAGACTTACATCAACGGTCGATTCAACAGTTCTGGAGTTTCTAATATTTCCACTCAATTCCTCAGCTTCCTACGTTATCTTGTCTATAATAACTACATCTCCATCACAAAGACAGTCACAGCCAATGACTTACTCTGGGGATACACCGACGCCAATATGGCTAATATGGTAATGAAGTTATTGAGAGGTCTTTAATCCTTATTTCCCCCACTAAATTAGGTCATTGGAACTCCTCTCCAAGGTTTCAACCCTTACCTCAACAATAACATCAGTTTCGTTGGCCCGCAAAATAACTTCGACCAATACTCTAACAACCAATCGCTTCTTAGCACAATGAACACAGGAACGACGAACGCTTCAAAGGTCCGTGCTTTCACCACATATAGAACTTCCCCAACTGTTGGGCTCGTCCTCGACAAATATTTCGATGGATCAAAGTTGTACACGAACTACAAATTGAACCCTTGGCAAATCACTCAACAAGTACGATTTATGTCCTACACGCTCATCTAAAGCATCATTGTTCAAAAAATAGATCACCGGAACTGACGGTATGGCGTTCCCTCCTCCTCTTAAAAACGAAGATTTATATTACTACCACGAGCAGTTCTATAGAAACCTCAAGCTGGTGTACAATGGCACTGAATTCAACGGCGACTACGAACTCGTGAACTATAGAATCGCAGATTCTGAACTGAAGGTCAATCCAAATTTCTTAACGAATCAAGCAGGGTTTGTGAACCTTAGCTTCGTGAAGGATGGACCATTCGTCGCCTCCTACCCTTACTATTTGGACTGTAACTTCACGTCTCTTACTAGTTGAAGAATTAACAATTTTTCTCTCTCAACAGGCGTCAATTCAACTTTTAACCTCATGATTAATAATCAAAATATCAGTCAATTGCAAGCCACCGCCAACAGATCAACCTTCAAATTAGAGAAGCTCACTGGTTACACTGTTGATCGAGCTGAATACACTCAATACAGCATTCAAGTCAAGAATAACTCGTTCTGGGCGGAGCTATTCGGCGCTCCTGTCGTCACCTTACCAATTTTGATTGAAGAAACTCGAATCACGTCACCAGAGACAAGAGTAAATTTTTTTTTTCCCTGTTGTTCATGATTACAATTTATTTTCATAGTATGGACTTGATCTTGACGTCGCAATGAAGCAAATCAAAACAAAGAACGGAGTTAGAATCGTTTCCATTGTGTTGTGCATTCTAGGGTTCGCCGCCGCAGGCGTTTTCATTTATCTCCTGAAAAAGAAGGGTTCAAGAGCCAATGAAGAGAGCTCTGAGTATGTCCAAGTTAATACGCATTAATTTCATTAAGGTCTTTGACTCTTAAACTTTATATTGATATATCACCTTCATAAAATAAGCTGAAAGCTAGGGAAATCATTTATGCGTTTTTGATTGTCATCCTCATTATCATCAAACAGCCTCGATATCATTAACATCAGTTCAATTTACGATATTACGGTTTCAAGTTCAATTTAACTACGAAAAGCTGAAAAGGTTGAGTAAGCAGATCCAACAATTATTGAAGAACTATCTGAGCGATTTGAAATAAGAATTTTATTTGGAAATAGCGAGTATCTCAAATGAGACTGGAGAAAGTAGCATACGAGAGGATTATTAATACCCGCATGTTTGGGCGACAGCGCAAACTGGAACACCCAAAGAAGTGGTACCACCAAGATAAAGAGAAAAATCAAGCCATTTTAGCCCATCAAGTATTGAACACAGGCATCACAGGGATGATTTTTCGAGCTGTTGAGCCTGTAATTGCTTGGCTGTTCTGGAAATGGCCAAGAGATATCGCCCTTCAAAGAGGTTTGGTCCGCATAAATCCTCTTTGAATTAGCATCACTTCCTGTTAATAGGTCTGTCCATGGAAGATTTTGAGCTTCACACCGACAGAGAGCAGAGAAGAGATCTCCTTACTGAAGCTGTTTGGCGACAAAGGTTTCTCCTTGCCTAATTTCCCTCTCCTTTATCACTAACTTAGCTGTCATCCTTACCAGCCACTCCTATTCAAACGCCGTAGAGCAAGATATTATAAAGTCGAGAGAGCAGTCAGAGGTTTCTTCGTTCCTGACTACCTCAGAGAAGAGGCTGCGCAGCGCACCTATGCCGATACCGTCGATGTCATGAACGAATGGAACAATTTCCTCTACAAAAATTACTACTCTGATATGACTCCAACTACTCACAAGCCTGTCATGGTCAGATACCTCGCGCTTGAGATTATTAACGTCTACGGTATCCTCAGAGACCAAGCTTGGGAGCGATACTTCTTCAACGAAGCCACATATATCGATTTCACGCCTGAGGAGTTTGCCGACGCAAGAAATCCTTTCCCAGAATATGACCTTGAGACTCAGGAAGGTAGAAGAGGCTTCGAAGCTGAAGTCAATAGATTCTTGAAGCTGTATCCAGGGGCGATTCTTCCTGAGGGCGACGCTTTTGATTTTAAGGAGTTTTATGCGAAATGGGCAATTACGAGTGGAAAAGATACTAGCAAGTTTGATCCTGCCCTTATAGACGAGCTCAAAAAGAAATTAACAGCTGACACGACGACATCTTACGCTCTTACTGATGAAGAAAAGAAGAGTGGACATAGTTCTCTTGGAAAAGATCTCCCAAAAGCAATCAGAAAAAGCATCAATAAAGCAATAATGCCAAAATAGTTGATAGATAGGGCAACTTGCTTGTCATTTAGGATATTGTCGAATCATTTATGATATTTCGAAGCTAGTTACTCGAATTCTTGGCATAATGCACATACATTTAATGATATTTTTTGAAAATTGCATAGATGCAAAAACAATTCAGTTCGCTTGGCACAACAAAATTGATTATGCAATTTGGTCAATGTTTTCTGCTATTGATGTAAGAATTTTTTTCAATAGAGCGCGTTCACGTTCTTCGTCTTCTTCGGGTTTCAATGCGAGTGAAAGCAGAAGTGATTTGTTTGTGAATGGGTTGCGAAGAACCTTGGCTGAAGGGTTTTTCTCTTCGATAGCTTTCTTAACTTTTTCATCATTGTTGAGCAGTTCAATGATCGCACGAGCATAAATTTCATAGATCTCTCTGTCACGCGAGCCAAAAATAGTCTTCGCTTCGTAGAGCTTCTCCTTGCTCATAGAAAGAGGATTGCTTTCAACGGTGGCTTCTACCTAATTGGGATATATTAGAGGAAAGTGCTGAATTTGAGGCTCACCATGCTGCCCAGTTTATTGTATTGGGTTATAATGATAAAAATTCTGTTTGTGTAGTGATTCATGCATATTTCAATTTGGTTTTCGAAGGAGTCCTTCTTTTCGGAGATCTCTTGGGATTTCCCTTCAAGGTCAAGCCGATATGTGCAGCTTCTGAGTTGAAACTTTTTTTGCATATTAAAGGAATTTATTTAGATACTAACCAGAGATTTGTCTTAGATACTTTAGATTTTAAATAATTGTCCTCAGGTAAAGAAAGTTCAACAAAACTGCTTCAACAAAAATATTGTCTGAAGCATCAGCAAAGAAATTTTTGAATAAGCTTCAGATTTCTCACTTCAATTCCTCACTCCTGAGGATGCAAATCCAACTGCTCTTTTTAATAATAATTGGATAGTTCATCGGTTGAGAAATCAATAAGATTTAAGTTGATGGACCTCTTTCCCAGAAGGAGTCCTTGGATATCATACAATTCCCCCCTAAACCGAACACTTCCAACGCAATCATTAGCATCTAGGACAAAAGGAGCTCACTAATTCGAAATTAGCTTTGCAGTAGGCTCTGAATCATGCTTGCAAAGTTTTGAAGTGAATGACAGCCTACTGATACTGTTGTATGTAGGTCACTGATTTTCGATACGAGTGCTGAATTGAAATTCCTCCTGAGTGTGAAATGAAATTAAGTTAATCGAAATTCGCCAGAGTTGGCCTTAAGTTTCGGAGATATGGTGTGCAGGGAAATGGAAATGCTATCGAATCTGCAAATGTACCTATTTAACAAACGAAAATGTAGCACTTTAAAATTGCTTTAAGGCAAAATTGCAGGTATTTTATAAATAAAACGTTGAACATTACTCTCTCACTAAAATAAACCAAGAAGTTGTCTGAAAAACCTCTGTCAATATGAATTCGACAACAAATCGAAAAATTTTCCTTGAAATCCGTCCTGTAGCCTCTACGAATCCCTTCACTATCTAACCACCTAATAGGTCAGTCGAAGCATCAATAACAAAGAGCCAAGACTCGAAACTAGCAAAAGTAAAATTAGAAAAGCCTTCAGGCTATCTATGACAAACTTCAGACTAAAAAAGCAGGCTGACGCCGACCTAATAACCAGTGTAACTATACGTTCTCTTCAAAGTGATTTACACATTACCAGACGTCACCAACCAACAGAGAAAAAGGCAAAGGAAGAACCTCTCAACCTCAACTCTATTCAAAGCCGATGTCAATTGATAATCTCTTCAGTCCTTACAGAACTCAGTCACGAAGGTTTTATACCACAGTCGTGACGAACCCAGGGCAGCCAGCAGCCCGCGCTTTCAAACAGCCAGTATCGATTCCCACCTCAAAGCCGGAGATTACGTCCGACTACAGCGAGGCACCTGTTGTGCCAATGAGGCAATTAACTCACAAAAGGTCAGCAACTCAGACAAATATTCACAAAAGCAGCACTCGTCCGTCTTCAATTGAGATCATTGACAATCCACAAGGATCGAATGGCGCGAAACGATTTTTGCACAATCCTCAGACTTCATTGGCCAAAGAGGAAGTTGGAGAAAAGTTGTCGTTTATGGCTCATGATGGAAAGATAAACACGAATGGGTGCTTTTTTGTTGAGCTACCAGTGCCAAATTTCATTGAGGATAATAGCTCTTTGATGATGAATAAAGGGTATCAGAGACACGTTGAGAAGATGGTAACGACTCCATCATCGAGGATAACAAGAGCAAGTTATAGCACGAGCATAAGCTCGCATAATACGCTCGTGGATGAAGAGAAAAAGCGAGGAAATGGTGTGAGAAAGGATGAAATTCCTCAGAAAAATAAACTGCTTTCGTCAAAGTCTTTCAAGACGATTGATAAAATCTGTGAGGCAAAGTCGAAAGCGCAGCAAATTAGCGACCAGGTTATCAGGCAGCACAGGTTTATTCGAGATGATGAGGAAGAAGAAGCTAATTTCCGAGAAATGTATAATGTGTTAAACTCCAAATTCTAAGACTGGTAATGATTCCTTTTTGGAAAATCTGCCGAAATTGTTTTTGGTACTTTGAATAGCGAAGTACTGCTTTTTGCAAATAGAGGAGAAATATTGCGTTTAATGACCGGTCAAATTCATTATAAATTGTTGTTTGGTCATATTGAGTTCATTATCTGTCTGCTCTTAGTCATGAAATGGAATATTTAGCCATTTAAATGATGAATTTTCTGCTTGCTGAAATTTGTTTATTGGGTGGGTCATTAGTTTTGTTAATAGCTTGAAATCTTGAAATCTGTTATAATTCATATTAAATTGAATATTAGAAATATTTTACAAAATTTGTAAGAACAATATTATAGCAAAGGATTGAACTCAGAGAAAAGTTGCTTGGAGCCAACTTTGGAGATTCATTACTTTGCTAATTCATGACCTTTATTTTCGCAAGCATAATAGATGTTCGTTAATATGTACAAGGTAAATCCTGAATCAATAATCGCTTTGAACAATTGTAAAGGTAAAATTTGAAGTCTAAGTTTCTATATTCAACAGTAAATAAAAAATGTAGTTAATAAGAATATTTCGATTAATACACACAACACACAATTCTTTAGTTTGATTGTTTATGTAATCCGACAAAAGAAAAGGAGATTAACACATTCCAAATTATAGTGGATAAAAGTACAACTTATCATTGAAAAGGAATGGAAAAGAGTTCTACATTTGCTTTTGTAAAAACACAGTTTGCAGCTTACTTTATAGTTGTATCCTGTATTTCTATTTAAGTCAAGGATACTATCTTGATCAATTTTAAATTGGAACAAGTTCAGAGTATTTTATTTACAAGCACAGACTTATTTTCAAAATGCCTCATCAATTAACTATATATTTACATCGCGAACTTCATGACATGGTACTCTTCAGCAGTTTTCATTTTTTCTTGCCTAATACTTATCCATGGTTTATTTTGGTCAACCCAAGTGGGTAGCTGTTGTTCAAATTAGTGTAAGAAAGTCAAATTTCTTTAAACATCTTGTACAAGAGCATACCAATATTAGAGGCTTGCGGATTTACAATAAACAGTGTTATCTCAGTAATTAGTGTCTTTCTTTAAAAAACCGCGTGTGTAATTTTCTTATGCTTTGAAATTTGAATACTATTTAGTATTTACTTTGAGATTCGTTCATAATTAGAGTTAATTAGTCAAAATATCATTCGCATTTCCGAATAGAGTTATTTTGAAATAAGTAGTGAATTCAAGAATAGATTTCATCGTGTCTGCAAATTCATGCAATAATAAGCTCAATTTGATTCGATACACTGTACCAAAATTTCTCGCTTTCTAATGGAATGATACCGAAACATGTTGATTGAAAAGAATCAACAACTTTAGTTGCATCTCTGAAGAGCGTCTCGCTGGGTTGTAGAGACTTAGGCATTGTATCAAATTTTTAATCAGAATTTGATCAAAGAAAGCAACTTGGTTGTTCTAATATATATTTTGTTATATTCTACCAAAATACAAGGAACATTGAGACCTTTCGTTTTGAAATTTTCTTTGAATAAATAGATTATTAATAATTAATTGTCTTAAGGGCATTATAATAATAATTTTCTATTGTTCCAATATAAAAAGCAGCTCCTTTTGTTTTTTTCGTTGAAACTAGTTTCGTTCCGAAACCCTTTAAAATTTTTTGTTCGCCTTTGTGCCCTGCAAGCAAGAAGCAATGAGCCGAGGTTGACGCTGCTGAATTATAATGCCGATGATTTGAATGCATATTCCATGTCAGTTTGAAAAATAACAATTCACGGAGAAATAGAACCTCCTAAAAATGCTGTGTGGGTATTAGGTGTTTCATTATTTGGGGCTAAGTATGTTTATCCAAACAAAAATATCATTTATCACCTAAAACTCAGGGAATAATAAACGTAAAAGAACTTAAATTAATTACAGTCGATAATTTAGTTATATTAACATTCGATAAGATATCTACTATTTCTTTTGAAAAATAAATTAAAGTCCTACTTCTATTGAAAATATACTTATAATTACCAATTATCATTCCATTTCTGAAGAGAAAAACTATATGATTTCAGTTTATAGGAATGATATCTCTAAAATAACAACAAATCAGACTAAACGGAAGATACTAAACCCACGTAGAATCAACTCCTATTCTAACTTTGAAAAATTACAAATAGCCAAATTTTTTAGGGGTAATCTCCCATAGCTCACGTCGTTCATGCCACAAAAAAAACTTGGAAGAGATTCTAGCTCATCAAGATTAACGTTGTTTTTTATGATAATTTAATATTAAAATTGTTGTTAACAATGTCAGTTAGACTGACAGTTAACAGGATAATTTAATTCGAACTTGCATCTGCGAAATATAATTCTCACCAATCTCTGCTGTAACACGCCCTCATTTCTCCTGAGTTCTTGTCGAATGGTTTGTTGAAATATGTATATTATTGTTTAAGAGTTATACAGTCTTAAAGTAATGTCCCAATAAGAACTTATTTTACAAGAAAATTAAGAAAATTGCTCTTATCTATATCAAAGGAGAAGCTACTCAACCACAAAATGAATTTTTCATTCTATCTTTTTGCTTCATAGCTTCCCCTCACAAAATTTCGTATTTGCGCTGTGTCTAAAAAAATACAACAACCTTTGAAGTCCTAAGTCCTAAATCTTACCTACGAACTTCTTCGTTCCAAAAGAGCCCATAGGTGGATTCTCTCGAATTGGCGTCGAGAGTCTTCGACTGGTGCTGCCTGTATTCTCGTCCAGCCTTCCAAAACCGTATCCTAATGAAACGTTTCAGCAAAACAAAATAACGAGAAAATATTTTACTTTCGTCTTGGTTTAGTTGGCGTTTGTTTGAGTACTTATCAAGCATTTCCTGCTCATGCTGTCTGATACGTTCTGCGATGCGGTTGTTCTCAAGCACTTGCTTTTGCGAGAAGCCTTGCAAGCCGATTTTCCCTGGATGGAACCTGGTGCCAGTATCCCTCATGCGATTTGATTCTGATCCCATCATCGCAGCCTTTTGCCGCTTCTCTCGTTCCACATCCGCTCCGTATGCGTTTACAAAACTCTGTTTCATTCCAGTCGTCCGCATCTTCGAAGCGTTTTCCTCTTTATAGTAGATTTTTTCATTAATATTGCCTGGATTGGTCGATCTGTTAGTGTAATCCTCTACGCTATTCTCCCGCTGCCGCTCGTCGTGCATCGTTTTTTTAAATCCCGTTTTCGAGTTCCGAAACGGGTTGTTATTTTCATTTTTATGGAAGTTTTGCCGACTCCCATTCATCTGATTGCTGGCATTTGCTTTGTTGCTCCTATACCCATCGTAATATGACCCTTGAATCTTTTCAATCCTTTTTTCAATGTCGATCCTGACTCGACCTTCCGAAGGACTCAAACTTCTCGAATCTGTTCCTCTAAGAATCACCGAATGAGTTTGATTGTAGTTGATTTCCTTCAAGTTATTCTGAAATTGACTACTACCTAAATTCTCTGTCGGAGATTCCATATTCCTGTATCTTCTCTCTGATTTTTGCGGTTCCTCAATGTCTTTGGAAAAGTCTGAGGAGTAATTAGAAAACGGCTCAGGTGACCGATAAACTTTGTTGAACTTGTGCTTGAGAACGAGCACTTTATGCTTGTATTTCTTATTGATTTTTTCCCTTATTTCCTGATGATTTTCATTGTCTTCGGTAATTTCTCTTTCAGTTCGTATATGTTTTCGGCTCTGCTTCCTTCCTAAACCTCCCGTACTCTCTCCGAACGCCTCCTCTTCGTTCTCTGTCTCTAAGATCTCGAAATCCTCATAACCATACCCGCCACGCTCAGACGCATGATCAGTCTCTTCGTCAATAACTCCGCTTGGAAAAGGATCATTGGGATCAGACCCTTTGAAACCGCTGTTGAAAATGTCAATTTTTTTAAAACCTCCACCGAGAACTTTATCCAAGGTCGTTCCTTGCTTCAAATCATTACTTGTGATATTGAACCCTTTCGATGAAGACAGATCTTCTTTGGCAACGACATTCTCATCGCTGGGCTTTTCGAATGCTGCGAAAGGGTCTTCCTGTTGCTTTTTTGGCTTAGCCTTTGATACATCGTAAAAAGTTGCGAACATTATCGGCTTTTTGGCTAGCTTTGCTTTATGGGTGCCAGTATGGCTCTGAAAGTCCTCTTTTGAGACGAGTTTATCTTTGCCTTGAGGATGAGGATGTTGTTTGGTGTGAAAATTGTTCATAGTTGCATTATAAGTATTCGTACGCGCAGAACTCCTCGAAAACTTCGATGTCTCTGGACGCGGTATCTATATGAAATTTCGAATGAGAGTGCGTGATTGTAAGGTTTTACTTCATTTTCAGTGTGTACCCGATCAAATGTTAGCATTATTCAATTCAGTAAGAGTGCATTTGCTTCAATTGAATAAGGTATATATGTTTCAAATAAAATAAAAACCAACATCCAAGCCTGTAATAAAAATCAGCTGACTGTTTCACATTAAACTCGACTAAAATCGAACCGGCTTGTTTTCCAGAAATAAAGCGTGTTTTGGATAAAATATTGAGATCAGATTTTTTCTTTAGCCTAAGAGGAAAAGGACTGATCTCTTCTTAATCGTCGATGAGATACGCGTTGTTGTATTCGGAATGGACTAAAGTTGAATGTTTTTCAGAAATTTTGCTGTCGTAACTGTATACAATGAAATCTAATTTCGCCTTAGTTTTTTTTTTCATATTGATGAATACATCGTGTTTTTATGAAAAAGATCATTGTTCTTATCAACCATTAGATGAACCCATAAGATGTGATTGATGAAATATGTGGGCTGTAATCAAAAGAAGATGTCTAACGGCTGTGGAGGGTATAGAAAAAACAGTTTTTCATTTTTTAAGCTTTGTGGCATTGCGCAGACTCGAAGAGTTTTTAGAGTTAAAAATTAATTATATCATAAATAGCTGTTAGGAATGAAACGTTCGTTTCTACCTTTGCTAAAAGTAATATCAGAGACAAGGTATATCTCAATCTCCTTACTCTTGAATCATCCTATTCATTTTCATGCTATTATCCGAGGGAAACGAGTTCTTACGAGAATGAGTTCATTTTAAAGAAATGAAACTTTGATACTAGTTGAACATAATTAGCGTCAGCTATTTTTTTGATTGTAGAACTCCATTTTTTCTCGCCAGACTAGCTGTCACGCTGATCAATTCAGTAGTGCAAGTCTGCTTTGAAAATTTTTTTCATACTCTTCAGAGTGTGTATTAAAGAAGATGAGAGAGGATTTGGGCAAGGCGCTCTCTCTCAACTTAGATAATACTATTAAGTTAAAATTGTTAGTTATTTGAGAATGAAAGCTAACATGTTCATTGAGAGTTAACATTGAAAGTTAAACAGTTTCTATGTATATTATGGCTGAGAATTACATGTACTCAGTACAGTCTTTTTTAATGAGTCATTGAACGAGTATCATATCGTCCTTCAAATTGAAAAAATAAAACCTAAACATGCTATTTCACTCTTCGATGGTTATGCTCTCTGCAAGTTCAAAAGTTTTTCAAAATATCAACTTTTGTTGATTGAATGTATGTCCATGAATCTTACCAACACCACGGTTCATTCGCGATTTCGTAGCATAGCCTCGATATTCAAAATACTATTAGAAAAAAAATGAATCTAAGCCATTATCTTCTAAACGCAAAAAAAAATTTGCAACTCATAAAGGAATTGTTTTGAGTCTTAGCTGAGAGCATTAACTGGCCCAGGTCAACCTTTATCTCAAGCATAATCGACACCCTATGTTAATTCATATCAAGGAACACCAGTATTATCAAATTATCACTCGTAATATCGATCTCTCTTTTAGAATTTTAATTCCACATACAGTGATTATTTGAGAATCAATATACTACTATAATGAAAACTATCGAAGCCGTTTTCAGCGTCATTTCATTTCAAATCGCCTTCCGTCCTGATCTTAATCCACATTCATTCAAGGCCAAAATCGAATTGATTGATTCTTATCCGTTCCATTTTCTCTTTCTATCCTTTTCAGCCTATCTATTCTTTTTTATTCTTATACTCTGTTATTTTAGCTTTTTCTTGACTGTTAAGCAGAAGTCTGCTGAATCAGCAGGATATAAACTCTCAAGCCTAGAATTCTTTTGGTGTAATTTTCAATAGAAAAATCTTTTCACAGCTCATAGCATATATTTGACTGTCGCTGGGAGCTCAATAGCGAGATTACTGACATCCGAGGCTCTCCATGCGATTTAAGTTAATTTAGAATGACGATTTTTTATCACAAGTAGAATTATAATTTCAAGGATGTTCTATCAACGATTTTGGCAATAAAAAAAATGAACCCAGGTCTCCTACCTCTTTACGCCGGTCCTTATGTGTCTACTACTCCAAATGAGACCAGTATTGAGCACTCTCTAGTTAACATTATCTAAAATAACAAAACACTTTGAGATTTTCGATTCGAAAATAATCAAAATCACCTTGACTAACCCAACCACAAGGAAAAATTGCGTCTTTCTCATGCGCAGTCGTCGCAATCATTCTATCTTACTAGATATCCGAACGTGATATTATTCTCTAGCAGTTCAACTAAATTTTAAATGACACTTAAAGTAGTCTTTTCAAGTTCATTGCATAAAAAGTCATGGGAATCGCTTAAGCTCAATATTTCATGGACTTTCAACCTCTTCTTTACCATAACACCAAAACCCATTGTTTCTCAATATTCACTTTGATTCAGCATCATCACAAGAATTAACCAATCAGTGGCCTGTTGGACTTTCCATCCAGCCACTCGAGAACTAAATTTTTCG
>ENA-UOTZ01001713-UOTZ01001713.1-compost-metagenome-genome-assembly--contig:-NODE-1713-length-13896-cov-8.305521_pt1 | contig 13896 bp, 3 predicted proteins | sample MGYA00238144_ERZ746983 | MGnify/ENA primary metagenome ERZ746983 (study PRJEB28759, sample SAMN06268863) | compost metagenome | isolation source: single cell | place: USA: California, Emeryville, Joint...
GTTCTATACATAGTCAAGACAAATAACAATCTCAATGGATTCCTCTTTGATGAAACTCTACAACTCATTGGATTTTCTAGCTCGTTACAAGAATTATTGGTTGCAGCTACAAAAGCCTCAGAAGTGGAAATCGCTTCCCAACTGTCGCAGCAATTCTCGAATTTTAAGCAATTTGCTCCTACCTTCGAGGAGGAGTTGGGTTTTGAAGAAGACAATATTGACTTCGAGTGTGAATTTCAAATTTGGAGTCCAGCAAACAGCTCACAGCCAAAATTAACCGATCAAGTCAAAAAGTTCCAGCGTACTGATTTCAACCAAACTGTGCTCTTGAGAGGTACCATCTCTAAGAACCGGTTCGAGATGTTTGATTTTGGATATTATACTCTCACTATTAACCAAATCGCCAAAAAATTGAAGAGGACTACTCTTCAGACTCCATTTCTCTCTCCAACATTGGCCCACAGCAAAACGAAAACTACAGAAGACGGTGGTGATTCAGACAGTCCCACCCGAGAGAAGAAAACTGAAGATTTGAAAGAGACTCCACCAAGCGATGACTATGAAAAAATCAGCGTAAACGCAGATCTCAACCATGAAGAATCATCTCAAATGTCTTCTTCATTGCTAGATAATAAAAGAAAACGAATAAAACAACTGATCTCAACGATAAAGATCTCTCGTTTCCTCTTGGGAATAAACATCTTTGGTCATCTCTCTGTGGTCGGGCTCGTAATCATGACCATTGTAAGCTGCGTGGTTCTCTCCCAGGCTTACAATCAATTCTCACAATTCGCTCGGGTTGCACCTTTCCCGTCCTATCTGAGCGCGGTTGTCAAGTCTGTCTTTGTTAACGTAGAGATGGCGGTAGCTGTCAATAATGACTATTACCCTCCAGGACCGGCGGCTTCGACAAGGAACTCAATTAAGACTGCTTTTAATGACAAAGTGCAGAGATTTTTGTTGAAATTTAATGAATTTATGGTTAACTATGACGTAGAAGAGCTCTCTCCCAACTTCCGCTATAGCGATTTTGCCATTCCGGTGAGTCGTGTAGGAATCTATGACACGCCTCGAAATCTTTCCGTATATGAGGCGTCAAAGCTTTTTTTGGGAATTGTATACAAGGTTAACAAGACTGTATTCACCAAGTTTATTCCTACCCAACCAGATGTTATTTGGTTGGAGGATTATAGCTTGGAGTACGTTGCAGCCTACGAGAACATGAGAGCCACCTTGTACTCTGATTTTCAGTTACGCTATGAAACCATATTGTCACTGTTTGACATCGTTTTAGTGATTGGAGCGGTTGTTACATTGACAATTTTCGGCTCATTCGCTGTGGTCGTGAAATCTACCGAACGACGTAAATCGCTCATGATGAGACAAGTGCTCACGATACCAGTTCAGCAGATCCATGATTATCTTCGCATGTGCCAGATTGAATACAAAGCATTCTTCGGCACTGACATCGTCTGTAAGAATTTTCAGATGCCAACGCAGAAAGCAGAAAAAGAAAATAAAAAGAGAGAATCTAGGCATATTTCGAAAACAGTCTACAAAATGAGAGAAATCGGAATATTTGCTATTGCAATTTCTTCGCTCCTCCCTATCATATATGTGATGGCTTACTATGTTGTTGCGAGCATCTACTTCAAGCAGAAAACGAAAGAAGCAATCCCATATATTAATAATATCGATGCACTCTCGAAAATCGTGTCGTATCCAGGACTCACAACATCACTTTACCACAAATTCGCTAATAATTATGATAATTCCAGAGGAAATGAAACTGTCGAAGCACTTAATCAAGCCATTATCAATTATAGATCACTTCGAGATCATATTGTCCAGCTGATGCAAACTGCACAAGGGACTTTACTAGCTTCTAGTTACGCAAGCGACAATCTGAGAGAGAGGTATGCAAACATAAGCACAATACATGCGTGTGATGTCATCATCACAAATCCAAACTATCCAAAGTGTCTTTCAGGATTCAATGAAGCTGCGATCGGTGGTTTTGCGGCCATTGCGGAGAAAATGTATGCTTATACCTCTTCATTAGTACAGACGTTATTGGCCAATCCCACTCGGGAAACTATCCTTGAATTATTTGGTTCCACTCAAGTGAGTGACATTCTCGCGTTTGGAACTGCAATAGATGGTCTTATCGTGGGTAATATTGAGATTGAAGGGGCCAATCTTGCTGGTATAATGGACGGTTTCCAGGCTGCCCTAAAGGTGCTCCTCACCATAGGAATCTTGCAAATGGCAAGTGTGCTGTTTCTTATCTGGAGACCAATTTATAGAAAAATTATTGTGGAGTATGTAAACTGCAGAAGAGTCTACGCGGTCCTCCCAGTATTTTTAATATCAGAGAATAAGTACATACTAAAAATGTTAAAGCTTGAACAGACCTCTCGATTCTGTTAAGAAGAGATTCTTCTGATTCTAGTATGTCTATATAAAAATTAAGATTTGTCAATGTAAAGTTCACGAAATAGCATTGTTATTTTTTGTGATTCTACATTCAGTTTCTCTCTACATAACACTTTTTTTTTATTATTGATATTTTTTATCTTAAATGCAACGACTATCCCTGTATAACCTCCTTGTAATTAAGTTTATCTCCCTCAACATTGCGTGTTCTTTTTCAAATGTGTTCAAAGTATATCATTTTCAATGTAGGAGACAGATTTCTTTCAATGCGAAAGTCTGTTCTCAAACTAACCCCTTCTAAGGAATCTTTTTGATAGGTTTAGATTTTGTAAGAGAAAATTCTTGTGAATGGATCAATATACATCTACAATCAATCTAGTATCAAGAAGAGTTGAAAAACGAAGAAATCTCCTCTATCTCTTCATTATGCCACGATAGGTAGAACCTCGTTCTAAAAAATTAATAACTATGTTGAAGCTTTTTTTGTGACCGAACCGATCTAATTTGGGTTATTTGTTTGGAGGTGAGGCTCAATTAGATGGGAAGGCTTTGGAATTAATGATTGAACACGAGCATTGTGGTCCTTCCGAACAACTTTGAGGTTTTTTCAAATTAATTAATTTTATTGAAAAGTTTACGATCAAAAAGAATACAGTTTCAAGAAGTTTACAAGTCTAATGTATCTGAAGGTATTCGGTTCTGAACTCTCCATATATCACATAGCAATCAACACCAGGACAAATTTACTTGCTACATGCCTCGGTTGAGTATGAATATTGAGAATGCCTAAAGTAACTAAATTTTTTTTTTACTGATATCATCAGGCGTTTTATTTTCTTTGGAACTTCATTTGCCAAATTATGAGAAAATTTTAATTTGGGTTCTTATCTCTTGTGAAATTGATTTTTTCAAGCCTCTTGATTACAAAGTCAAGAAGCTGTAAAGTTATATTGTATTAGCCCAATTATTCTGATTATAGATACTCTTTGGCGCAAGTATTCTTGGCACGCATTTTTTACAGCCGATTCGCTTAATTTCCATAGGCAGAGGCTAAAGGAACAAACTTTGCTGAAATAAATGTAAAGAGCCTAATGATCGCTCGCCTTAGTTAATATATCTTCAGCATGATGAGTCTTCTGCGCTATTGTGGAAAAAGTGATAAAACATGCTTGCTGTGGATACTGTTCAACAATCGTTTGGAAACTTTGGCAATCTTTCACTACTCTTCCTCATTCGGAGTCAGATGTAGACCAAAGAAAAAATAGAGTCGAAATTTATCATTTGAACCAATATTTTATAAAAATTGGGGAAAAAAGCTGCCAAACACATAGGACCTATGATCTCTTGAATTAGAAGTGAATCACATTTGAAGTAATTTCAACAACAAAATTAAATGCTGATTCTTGGCTCTTCTCAATTTTGTCAATAAAGTTTCCTTCTTAGTAAACGTCTGCTGTCTATCTTTCATACTAGATAGCCCAATAACCACAAATTAACTTTTCGTTATCCTGATATCATCAGTGACTATGAAAAAAATCATCTATTGGCAGATTTACAAATCTCTGCAAGGAGATATCTATGGATAAGATAGAATAGAGATTTCAACTAGACGAGGAATACGGCAGTCGACATTTCTTCATACGGTGTTTACTTCGTGTCAACATTAAGAAAATTTACTTTTTCATGTTTTTGGTAACTAATTTTATTCTTTAATTATTTTAATGTAGGAAAAAGCCCTAACTTCTAAATTTTTCCTGCGCTGATTGAAAACAAATCCTTCGTTCGCATTCCATCTATTGATTACAGACTGCAAATTTAGTCTGATTTTACATATTGAAATGAACTCCATCTATGGAAAGCTCAAATTCTTAAGAAACTCTCATTGCTTAGTTTAATGATGAAATAAATGAAAAATGTGTTACTTTTCAATCAATAGAAGGTGGGATTTAAGTAGAATGGAAATCAATAAGGATGATATGCAATCGATAATTGCATAAGAAATATTAAAAAGTAATTAATTTGAGGGTTTATGCATAGAATTAAATTTCATTTCGAGGTTATTTCTCTTATTCAATTAAATATTTCATCACATCTGGTGCAAACACGCTCTTTATTCGGAATTGAGAGGATTTTTCATTATTTTTTGAAGAGATCTGACCTAGGGGAGGATATGCAGCGTTAATATCGTGAACTGGAGATGTTTCAAGACAGGCACAGCTACTTCAAATTCTCTGTATTGTTGGCCGTATGAATTTGTTATAAAAGGAAATATTCAACTATTAAATTCCATGATATATATTCCAGTGGAAAAAACATCTATAATTAATTCATTTCTAAACAAAAAACTTTGATGCTAAACAACCTCAAAACAGCACTCTTCAGGTTCCATACCGCGGATGATGGGATTCTTAAATCTGAGAGTGCTGTGATTGCAATGCTTTGTATTTATGAGCTTCAATTTGCAAGTTGGTTCGCTGGAAATGCTCAAGTCTCATCATTGGATGCTCCAATCACCTACTTAATTTCTCTTACAAACATCTTTGGTATGTTTGGGACGACGTTGAAAGTGGCGAAGCTTTTATTAATCACTTTCACAGTGATTTACGCTTTCATTGTTTCTACTCACGTCTTTGGAATCACGAATCTGCTGAAGAAGAATCGCTCAAGCTCTGCTGAGCTTCAGAAAATTTCAGCGATTTTATTCGCCATACAGAAGTATTTCTTGTTGATACCAGCACTTTCAGCGTGCTCGAGCGCTTTAGGAAGTAGTGACTTGCTGTGGCCAAAGATTGTAGGTGGAGTGCTTTTGGCACTTATCTGCATCAATAATCTCTTACATTCGTTGTTCAAGGTGGTTCTACCTTACAGTAAAAATCCCCTTGCGAATCTGACCTCTTATGAAGAGACCAAAGACTTTGCAATTCAAGTGCTGGCTGCATTCCTCAGCACTAATTACGTTAAAAGATATTTTATAAACACCGTTGAACTCAACACGACTGGCACCGTTTCTCTGGGAATCTCGATACCTTTCCTCATAATTTGCCTCCTAAGGGCGATGAAGTTAACGCTTGTTCCTCTCATAAACGAGAGAAAGTACCAGACACTTCATATCATCTTCAGTTTTTCATCGGTTTACATTCTAGTGGAAATGATTCTCTCCGGAAGAGGAGTCGTGGCAAGCTTTCCAACTTTAATTATCGCAAGTCTTCTCCTAAAAGTTATTCTCAATTGCCGGGAGCTAATCTTGATCCAGCTCTTCAACACTCTCCAAAGGTCATTCCTGAAGAAAAGTGTACTCGTTCAGACCCTCGCCCTCAGAAGTTTATACGCCTATTTCGAGTCGATCAGGGACCAACGTTTTGATATCATCAAAGTTCTTGAAGTCCTGCTCTCTGAACCCATAAACAAAGAAACATTTTCCTCCGATAAGAGCGAATTCATTGAGGCGTGTGAATCAAAAGTCAAATCTGACTTAAGACCACAACTCATGAAATTCATTGAAAGGCGCTACAGTTTATTGATTCTGGAGATTGATGCTCGTTCCTCATTCTCTGTGAGAGTCGCTTATATTCAATTTCTTTCAGAAATCAGCGGAAAGAAATCCAGAGCTCTCCAGCAGCTCTTCGAGACTCGCCACCATTTTGGTGAACGTCTCTCAGTGAAAAGACAAGTGATTATTGAAGCTATTCAAAAAAACCTCACGGCAGAGCTTGAAGATAAACTCCACATCCGAGAAGTCCTTGATATCCAAGGATCTTATCGTAGTCACGTGACAAGAGCACAAGAACTCGTGTCAATCCGTGTAGAGATTCTCTCAAAGTTAGTTGGAATCGGATGCGATCTCGATGTGATGAAGAAACTTTCGGTGAAGTTCACAGAAAAAGGAGAGAGACTCGTTAGAGACCTGAATAAGGTACTTGACTCTAACTGTGGCCACCTTGAAACTGTCGCTCTCTTTGACTATATCCATTTATGTCTGTACGAAATGTCCTTGGGTCCTCGCGCGCTAAAACTCCAAGCGGCAATCTCAAAAGTAAAGGCGTTTAATTTTTCCGACTTGGATAGAGAAATTCACAAAATCCCCGAGAAAAGCATCCTAATGAACGTTGACGCTGCCTCACCATTATCTTATGTCGCCTTTTCGCTCAGCACCAGCAGACTGGGAAATGTGATCGTTTGGTCAAAGAACTTTAAAACCTTGCTCGGACTCCCTGATCATATAGATGTCCAGAAGATGAAAATGGAAAACATTTTCCCAGTGACATTGAAAGAAAAGATCCAAACTCTGATGACCGAAGAGTTTGAAAATGGATCAAATTTCCTAAATAACACATGGACAAAAGCATTCCTGAAGAAATTTGATGGAAGTTTACTTGAAACCAAGATTTTGATGACCGTTGAAGTCCTGCAGAATGATGAGATTGCTCTAGTTCTATACATAGTCAAGACAAATAACAATCTCAATGGATTCCTCTTTGATGAAACTCTACAACTCATTGGATTTTCGAGCTCGCTGCAAAAATCATTGGCTGTCGTGACAAAAGCCACAGAAGCAGAAATCGCTTCCCAACTGTCACAGCAATTCTCAAACTTCAAGCAATTTGCGCCTGATTTCGATGAGAAATCAGGCTTTGGAGATGATAATATTGATTTCGAGTGCGAATTTCAAACTTGGAGCCCAGAAGGTAGTTCACTACAAAAATTAACCGACCTCGTCAAAAAGCCGCAACGAACTGACTTCAACCAGACTTTGTTTCTGAGAGGTACCATCTCCAAGTCGCGCTTCGAAATGTTTGATTTTGGATATTATACTCTCAGCATCAACCATATCGCCAAAAAATTGAAGAGAATTACTCTTCAAACTCAATTTCTCTCTCCAACGTTGGCACACAGCAGAACAAAAACGACGGAAGAAGGAGAAGACGGTGGGGATTCAGTCAGTCCTACCAGAACAAAAAAAACTGAAGAATTGAAAGAGACTCCAACAAGCGATGGCTATGAACAAATAAGCGTACATGCAGATCTCGCGCATGAAGAATCATCCCAAATGTCTTCTTCATTGCTAGATAATAAAAGAAAACGAATGAAGCAACTGATCTCAACAATAAAGATCCCTCGTTTTCTCTTGGGAATAAATATCCTTGGTCATCTCTCTGTTGTCGGGCTTGTCATCATGATTATTGTAAGCTACGTGGTTCTCTCCCAGGCTTACAATCAATTCTCACAATTCGCGCATGTTGCGCCTTTTCCGTCGTATCTGAGCGCAATTATCCATTCATGTTATACGAACGTAGAGCAAGCGGTAGCTGTTAATAATGGCTATTACCCTCCCTCAGAAATAGCTTTAATGAAGAAATCAGTTGCTGCTTCTTTTAAGGATAAAGTACAGAAATTTTTGAAGAGATTTAATCAGTATATGGTCAATTATGATGTAGAAGAGCTCTCTCCCAACTTTCACTATGACGATTTTGCCTTTCCCCTGAGTCGTGCAGGCATCTATGACACGCCTCATAACATATCCATATATGAAGCGTCAAAGATCTTTTTGGGAATCATATACAAGATTAACAAGACTGATTTTGCAAAGTTTACTTCTACCGCACCAGACACTATTTGGTTCGATGATTATGCCCTGAAGTACATTGACGCCTACGAGAACATGAGAGCCACCTTGTATTCTGATTTTCAGCTACGGTATAAAACTATATTGTCACTGTTTGATATCATTTTGGCGATTGGAGCGGTCGTTACATTAACAATTGTGGGTTCTTTTGCCGTTGTCTTGAAATCTACAGAACGACGTAAATCACACATGATGAGACAAGCACTCACTATACCAGTTCAGCAGATCCACGATTACCTTCATATGTGTCAGATTGAATACAAAGCATTCTTTGGCACTGACATTGTCTGTAAGAATTTTCAGATGCCAACTCAGAAAGGAGTGAAAGAAAATAAAAAAAAGAGGGAATCTAGGCATGTATCGAAAACAGTATATAAAACCAGAGAGATGGGAATATTTGTCATCGCAATTTTCTCACTCCTCCCTATCCTTTATGTGATGGCGTACTATGTTGTCGCAAGCATCTACTTCAAGCAGAAAACGAGAGAAGCGATCCCATTTATTAATAATATCGATACTCTCTCGAAAATCACGCCGTACCCAGGCCTCACAACAGCACTTTATCATCGATACGCTAATACTTACGACACTTTCAGAGGAAATGAAAGTGCCAGAGCACTTAATCAAGCCATCATTAATTATAAAGTACTTCGAGATAGTATTGTTCAGATGATGCAAACTGCACCAGCGACATTACTCGCTTCTAGTTATGCAAGTGACAATCTGAAAGAGAGATATGCAAACATAAGCACAATACAAGCATGTGAAGGCATCAGAACCAACCCGAACTATCCAACTTGCTTGACAGGATTCAATGGAGCTGCGAGAGGTGGTTTTGCAGCCATGGCGGAGAAGATGTATACCTATACCTACTCGTTTGTACAGACACTAATGGCCAATACCACTCGAGAAATTATCCTTGAATTATTTAGTTCCCCCCAAGTGAAAGATCGTCTCGGAGTTGGAACTGCAATGGGTTACAATATAGAACTTAACATCGAGGTTGAAGGGGCCAACCTCTCTGGTATCATGAACAGTTTCCAGGCAGCCCTAAAGGTGTTACTCGCCATAGGAATGGTGCAAATGGCAAGTGTGCTCTTTCTTATTTGGAGACCAATTTACAGAAAAATTATTGTGGAGTATGTAAATTGCAGAAGAGTCTATGCAGTGCTCCCAGTATTCTTAATTGCTGAGAATAAGTACATCTTAAAAATGCTGAAGGTTCAACAGAGCTCTCGATTCTGTTAAGAAGAGTTTCTTCAAATTTTAGTATGTCAATGCAGCAATTCATATTATCAATGAAGCTAATGAAATAGCATTATTCTTTTTTGTGATAATGCATTTACGGATATGACTTTTTTATTATGATTTTTTCAATTACTTTCATTCCATAACAGTAATTATTATTTGACCATATCTTCGGCATTAAAATAAATGTTGAGTTCTATGCTAAAAATGATGAACTAGTAATTTCCAATTTAGAAGACAAATTTTTTTCAATGCGACAGTTTGTCCTCAAACTAACCTCTTTTCAAGAATCTTTTTGATAGGCTTAGATTTGGAAGAATTGAAACAATGAAGAATGGATATCTTCATGATGTTACGGGAAAGAGAAGTCCGCCCTACTAATTTAAGAAAGATGTTGAAGATGTAGGATGCCAACAAAATGCGAGAACACCTCATTTTAATAAACTTGCTAATTTTCTCCAGCTTTACTAATTTGTAGATCGAAATAAATTTTGTCTTTATACGCGATATGACAGAGGTTTGTTGAATGATAAAGAGAAAATTGACCAAAGAGATTGTTACAAAGTTACAGGTAACTATTGGGTTTCAAGTAGTAGAAACCGTTACCCAAAAGAAGAACTCAATGACTTCTGTGAATCTTTTGATACCTATTGAAGACTAATTTTCTCAAGGAATTCCCATAGTTGTGTGAAATAAAAACTAGAGAAGGTAATTTATTCATTACAGCTTGATGAAGCAAACTTCATAGCAGAATCCGAGGTATCTCATTGATATCGCAGAGGATCTATAAAAGAGAGATACTCAAGGGTAATTCAATATATTGATTGCATCTGGTGAAGTCTTGAAAATAAGTTCAGAAATATGCTAATACGAGGTGAATTTCTTATTGAAAAATTTATGCCCTTTCCTAGCTATGAATGTAAACTGCCGCCAAGCTCAGGAGTAATGAATCTTATCTCTCATTGTACAATCATATATACATACTATTCCTCTTAGAATTTAAAGCTACGAGCAGTAACAAAAAATTTCCATACTGTTGTCTGTGGCCGAACCAATCTAATTTGGGCAAGTTGTTTGGAGGTGAGGTCCAATAGATGGAAGGGCTTTGGATTTAATGATTGAGCACGAGCATTGTGGCCCTTCCGAACAAGTTTGAGGTTTTTTCAAATTAATTAATTTTATTAAAAAGGTTACGACCAAAAAGAATCCAGGGTGAAAAAAGCCTTAAAGTCTTATACATCTGAAGGTATTCGGTTCTGAACTCTTCAATATCACATAGCAATCAACATCAGTACAAATTTAGTTGAGTATGAATATTGAGAATGCCGAACTATTTTTTGACTGACTTCATTTGCCAAATCATGATAAAATTTTAATTTGAGATTGATTTTTTCAAGACACAAAGTCAAGAGGCTGTAAATTTTTATTGTATTAGCCCAAATTTTATGATTATACTTTTGGGCACAAGTATTCTTGGCGCGCAGTTTTTACAGCCAATTTCAATGTCCGATAGGTGGAGGTTAAAGGAACGTTGCTGAAATAAATGTAAAGAACCTAGTGATCTCTCACACTTTGTTTTTGGAATATTCAACAAACAAGTCTCCTGTTTCTAATTTGACAACCTACGACTAAAATAAATTCACGATATTGCGAGAATTAGGGAGGTTAATCACGCTTTCGCGTAAATATTGATAAAAATTCTTGCTATATATTCTGTGGTTTCACAAGAGTTTATCTCATGAAATACTCACTTATTTGCCAGCAATCGTTTGGAAGCTATGAGTAAACTTTCACTAGTCTTCCTCACTAAAAGGCAGATGCAGAAAAAAGAAAAAATAGGGTCGAACTTTTATCATTTGAACTAATATTTCAACAAAATAGAAGAAAGCTGCAAAGACAAGACTTCTGTCTTTTGCAATTAGAAGTGAATCACATTTAAAGCAACTTCAACAACGAATTTAAATGCTGATTCTTGGCATATTATCATTTATGTCAGTTGATGAAATTTATACTTGGTGATAAACGTCTCTGCTTTCTGCCGTTATTCTGGATAGCTCAATAACGACAGAGTTACTTTTCTTTATCCATAGATCATCAGCGACTATAAAAAACATCATTCATTGGGAAATTTACAAATCTCTGGTCGGAGATATCAATGGATAGGATAAGCGTTCTAGCTAATCGAGGAACACGACAGTTGTCATATCTTCATCCTCTGCTTACCTGCTGTCTCATTTCAAGCGGATTCTATTTTTGATTTTCATTTCATTCTGAAAAGAGAGCAGTTGTAGATGGTTTTATATACTTAATAATTATTTAAATAAAAGCAAAAGCCCTAAATTTCTGAATTTTTCCTGCTCCAAATTTGGTTCTCTAATTCTTCTATGGTCTGACTTTACAAATTGAAATGAATTCTATCAATTAAAAGCTTAATTCCTTAAGCAAATCTCGTTACTACTTGATTTAATGATGAACTAAAATGAAAAAGGTGTTACTTTTGAATCTATACGAAGATGGTGTTATGTGAGAATTAGAATCTAAAAGGATGATCCGCAATTAATAAATATGAGAAACTAATTAATTTAAGGGTTTATGCCGAGAGTTAAATTTTATTTGGAGGTTATGTCTCTTATTCTTCAATTCAAATGCACTAACATTGGATGCCGCAAACTCATTCTTTTTTCGGAAACTAGAGAGTTTTTTTTGTTTTCATTATTGCTGAGGAGATCTGGTCTAGACGAGGATATGCAGAGTTAATGTCGTAAGCTGGAGATGTTTCAAGACAGCGCAGTTACTCAAAATTCTCTATACAACTGGCGTTGATAATTTGATATAAAAAAAGAGAACAATTCACTTGATAATAAGTTCCAGTATCATAATTGATCTATAATAAAATTGATTCATTTCTAAACAAAAACTTTGATGCTAAACAACCTCAAAACAGCACTCTTCAGGTTCCATACCGCAGATGATGGAATTCTTAAATCTGAAGGAGTTGTGATCGCAATGCTCTGTATTTATGAGCTTCAATTTGCAAGTTGGTTCGCTGGAAATGCCCAAGTCTCTTCACTAGATGCTCCAATTACCTACTTAATTTCTCTTACAAACATCTTTGGTATGTTTGGGACAACGTTAAAAGTGGCGAAGCTTTTATTAATCACTTTCACAGTGATTTACGCTTTCATTGTTTCTACTCACGTCTTTGGAATCGCGAATCTGCTGAAGAAGAATCGATCAAGCTCCGCTAAACTTCAGAAAGTCTCAGCGATTTTATTCGCTTTACAGAAGCATTTCTTGCTGATCCCAGCATTGGCAGCTTCCTCTGGCGCTTTAGGAAGTAGTGACTTGCTGTGGCCAAAGATTGTAGGTGGAGTGCTTTTGGCACTTATCTGCATCAATAATCTCTTACATTCGTTGTTCAAGGTGGTTCTACCTTACAGTAAAAATCCCCTTGCGAATCTGACCTCTTATGAAGAGACCAAAGACTTTGCAATTCAAGTGCTAGTCGCATTTATCAGCACTAACTACGTTAAAAGACATTTTATAAACACCGTTGAACTCAACACGACTGGTACTGTTTCTCTGGGGATCTCCATACCTTTCCTCATAATTTGCCTCCTAAGGGCGATGAAGTTAACGCTTGTTCCTCTCGTAAATGAGAGAAAGTACCAGACAATTCATATCATCTTCAGTTTTTCATCGGTTTATGTTCTGGTGGAAATGATTCTATCCGGAAGAGGAGTCGCGGCAAGCTTTCCAACTTTAATTATCGCAAGTCTTCTCCTAAAAGTTATTCTCAATTGCCGAGAGCTATTCCTGATCCTGCTCTTCAGCACTCTCCAAAGGTCGTTCCTGAAGAAAAGTGTGCTCGTTCAGACTCTCGCCCTCAGAAGTTTATACACTTATTTCGAGTCTATCAAAGACCAACGTCATGATATCATCAAAGTTCTTGAAGTCCTGCTCGCTGAACCCATGAACAAAGAAGTATTTTCCTCCGATCAGAGCGAATTCATTGAGGCGTGTGAATCAAAAGTCAAATCTGACTTAAGACCACAACTCATGAAATTCATTGAAAGACATTACAGCTTACTCATTCGAGAGATTGGTCCTCGTTCCTCATTCTCTGTGAGAGTTGCCTATATCCAATTTCTTTCAGAAATCAGCGGAAAGAAATCCAAAGCTCTCCAGCAGCTCTTCGAGACACGACATCTCTACGGTGCAAGTCTCTCTGTTAAAAGACAAGTGATTATGGAAGCCATTCAAAAGAACCTCACGGCAGAGATTCAAGATAAATTTCATCTGCGAGAAGTCCTTGACATCCAACGCTCTTACCAGAAACACGTGATCAGAGCACAAGAACTTGTGTCAATCCGTGTAGAGATCCTCTCAAACTTGGTTGGAAATGGGTGCGATCTCGATGTCGTGAAGCAACTTTCGGTGAAGTTCACAGAAAAAGGAGAGAGGCTCGTTAGAGACCTGAATGAGGTTCTCGATTCTACCTGTGGCCATCTCGAAACTGTTGCTCTTTTCGACTATGTCCAATTATGTCTGTACGAAATGTCCTTGGGTCCTCGCTCACAAAAACTCCA
>ENA-UOTZ01001714-UOTZ01001714.1-compost-metagenome-genome-assembly--contig:-NODE-1714-length-13889-cov-6.875977_pt1 | contig 13889 bp, 3 predicted proteins | sample MGYA00238144_ERZ746983 | MGnify/ENA primary metagenome ERZ746983 (study PRJEB28759, sample SAMN06268863) | compost metagenome | isolation source: single cell | place: USA: California, Emeryville, Joint...
AACACACATTGCTCCAAGAAAGTTCCTTCTTGGGTTATAGGTCACATCTCCATAACCAGTTACTAGAAAAGAGAAAATATGAAATAAATTTTAGTTAATGAAGATTCTACCTCCAGAGACTTCCTCAAAAGAATATATTTTCTTAGGTTGCCCGTTTTGTGAGACCTCGAACACTTCTAAATTAGCAGACTTCTGATAACTGTGGTGAACAGAAACGAGGAATCCTGTATTGGCAATCTCTTTCAAGTGAGTCCAACTGTAATCTTAATGTATTGTGATCGTATTTGAATTAGAAATAAAAAGCTGGAAAATACTACCTGACTTCTTGAGTTTCACTCCATCGAAATTAGCAAATTTTTGCTTCGTTTCGAGTTCAACAATACTAATCTTATTATTCAAGTATGAAGACCAGGCGAGTAGCTTCGGCTGTGAAGGGATGTTTTCTATTTCAAAAAAGGGTTCATGTAATGATTACGACAAAAAATATAATACCGATGATGGTTGATGATTTGCTTGGTGAGCTGCTCTGCGTTTCACCTTGTGCTTGCTTTGATTCCTGGTCGACGAGATTGGCTGAATCCTCTTTTTCATTATTTGTTGGAAGCATTTTCTTGTTTTCTGTTGACTTTCTTATTTTGAGATTTTGAGAATGAATAAATTTTATTCCTTAAGTCATTAATAAACTTTTCAAAGTCTTGATTTGGTAATTCTCTGAAGTCTTAATTAATGACATGAACTGAATAGAGTTAAATATTACGAACTGTTACTAAACTTTTTATTCAAGGTAGGAACCAGAATTTTTTCAAACCTTGTCCATCTCTTTTCATGGTTTTTACTCAAAACTCGATAATGAGCAGTAGTACAAGTAGTGATAACAGCATTTCAAGTTAATTTTTCTTCGAATTATCGATATTTAACTCTCGAGATGAACATCTTAGGGAATTCATTGAGATATACGAGAATCTCTCATAGATTTCTTGAAATAACTCTTTTATTAAAGCTTGTTTAGGTCAGTTTCATTAGACAAACAAAATCTATTTCTTTAAAAAGTTGCAGAAGGTAGCTTCATTTAACTAAAACTTCTAATAGTCTCATTCTCCGAGCCAAGGGAGGAGGAGACGTGACCTACAGCTCTCGAAGGAACATTCTTGGTGCAATTCCTGCTGGAGGGATGATAGTTTATAATATCTATAGCATCAATCCATCGAAACTCCTAGCCTTGTAAAGCTCAACCGAAAATCGAGATGGCACTCACAATATAGAACCGAAGCTGGTAATTAATATATTTTTTGAAGTCAGCTTTTTTATTGCAGATACCATGTATCAAATCTCAGGAGAAGCCCGAGATGCAATGCGAACAAAGACGAAAATCATGATCGATAGCGGATTTTTAAAGTGCACTGAGATAGAGTTGTGGTACAATAGTGATATTAACATAAAAGTAGGAATCAAGCACAAATATAATTCTAAATTCAGGCTTACTAGGCAGGCATTCGAGCCAATTTAACAAAGAAGTAATTATAAACAAACAAAACAAACTAACTCGATTCTAAATAAGTAAGAAAAAGTCGAAAGAATAGGCCAAATTCATTCGGGACTATCAAAAGTCAATATTAGGGCGTCCATTGCTGGTCTTTTGTAGTTTACCTGCTAATAATTTAATTATTCAATTTCACAATAAGTCATTTTAGTTTGCGGATAGTATTGAAGCGCATTCAACCTCTCCTCCGTAATTCGGTTCTTTGAGACTCGAAGTCTGTTCAGATTCGGCCAGTTCTCATTCCCAGCAAGCAACAGCACCGTTTTATACCCTTTAATCTTATTATTTCTCAAATCAAGCACTTCCAAACTTTTCCAATAAGTAGTTTTGAGGAGATGCAGCGCTCCCTCATCAGTGATTTCATTATGGCTCAAAGCCAGTTTCCTCAACTTTCTGAGGTTTCTAATTTCTCCAAATTTCCAAAGATCTGCGTCTGTCAGAGAATTTTTGCCCAGATACACTTCTTCCACATTGATCCAAGACAGCGATTTTTGCAATAAATCCACTAAATACTTGTCTCTCAACCCTTTGAGATCCAGAACTTTGGCATCTGGAAACCACAGCAAATATGAGTTCTCGCGGTCAAATCCCTCGCTAATAAAAATAGATTGAGAAATTCGGTGTCTATGCCTTTCTTTCAAGAGACCTTTCCACAAATCTAATTGCCTAGACTGCGAGCAGTTCGTGAGCTGGTTGAGTTCTTTTTGAAATTCCTCATTCATTCCGTTTATTTTACCCTCAAAATCATCAGTTAAGTCTAATATAGACAATTTCCGCGAGTATTTTAAATTCAAGCAATACGCACGCTTTTTCGCCTCAACCTCAACATGCGGCAGAGCAAACGCATCGTGGTTTTCGAAAAATAGCGCAAGCTCCTCAATAGGAATATGGCTGGAGAATAACTCAATGCGCTTTATGTTTTTCCAGTTTTGATTGTTTGATAAGGAATATATCCCATTTGTGATGTTATTTTCCGATAAATTTAAATTCTGCAACAGCTTCCATGAAGAATTTTGCGCCAGGCTCAAGCAGCCTTCATCGCTAATCGAATTGATCGAGACGTCAATTGAGCGTAAATTCTTCCAAGTCGTGTTCTTCGCGATTATGCTGATTCCATTGTCTCCTAGCCTTGTACGGCTCAAATCAATATTTTGGAGGTTTGTCCAGAACGCCGTTCTTGAAATGCGTTCTGATCCTTCTGGGCTGAGAACGAACCCAGCTAGTTTGAGGCATTCGAGCCTCGGAGTCCACATTAAATGGCTTTCTTTATCTCTGTCTTGGATTCCGTTATCATCGAAACTAATCGTCCCGAATTTCTCTCTTGCGTCCCAAATCCGCGCTAACTCCTCTCTTCTTTCGTCTCTGCAACCGGTCAGGAGCTGCTCATAGTATCCTTTAAACTGCGCTTCCTTAGCGCTGATTAGCGTTTCGATATCCGTTTCTTTGCTTTCTTCCAATTCCTGATTAAATTCGGTAGACACTTTGGAATTTATCGCGAATAGCAATTTTCTTGTCGGGTTGACTCCAGTGTTCCCTTTTACCACCATACGCCTCTCCAGTCTTTTCCAAGCACTGTTCCTGCCCAAAGCGAATGCGCTCTCGTCGTCAATAAGGTTATATTGCAAGTCTAATTCCGTTAATTCACTCCACGTGCTATTTTCTGCTAAACCAACAGCTCCGTCGTGTTCGATCTGATTGTAAGACAAATCAAGGATGCGGAGGTTCCTCCAGGTTTTATTTCTCCCCAGTGCAATGGCTCCTTCGTCTCCGATGAGATTTTTCGATAAACGCAGAATTCTTAGTTCAGTCCAGGTGCTGTTCTGGGCAATTTTGATAATATCTTCGTCGCGCAGACTGCTGTTATTCAGATGGATTATTTTCAGACAAGTCCATGTAGTGTTGTACGCGAGATGGGTGGCGAGGTTCGAGATTTGAGAGTTATTCGAGCAGAAAATTTCGAAGTTGTAATTGTCTTGAAATTTGAAAAGCTTTTCAGCGTTTTTCGGTCCTATTCTTGCGTTATTGAGGAAGAGCTTTTTCAATTTTGAAGGTTCATTTGCATCAATGGCTTCTAATTCTTCTTGTTCATCATCAAAAAAGCGGTCTGAAAGGTTCAATTCTGCCGTTCCGTTTGGAATTTGGATTTTTCTGCGTTTTATCATGGATAGCTTTTTGTTCTGTTGGTGTATTTTATTTGGATTCAAACTGTTTACTAAAGTTTGGGTTTGGAATGAGAAGAGTTCGAATTGTAATTATTCATGTCTTTTGGAATTCGAATTCAAAACAATTTGAAAATTGTCATTCTAAAGACGATCAGTAAAAAAGATTCTAATTTTCCTATTAGAATATTCAACATATTGCTACTGAATTAATTAATCGTTAATCAGTAGCTTTATCCGAGTATAAGAAAGTTTGGAAACTTTTCTCGATTATTACTCTGGCTTAAATCACGTCATTCAATGGAATCTTGGTAATCAGCTGTCATCTACGAACGCTCACCTGAAATTTCATGCGAGATTCGGATTGAACGCGCATATGGAATGACTGTTCCATTTAACGCTTCTCTAGTTTATAGTTTATATCTCTGCCTCCTGGCATTCTTTGAAATGAATATAGTGATTATATTCTATTATAAACATGACCGTTTAAGCAGAGTCCTTTTTGAGAAAGTGCACCAATTTTTAGTAACGTTTCAGTTTCTCTGCCAACTTTGTGGATTGAAAATTTCTTTTCCTTTCTTATGACGGATCCGGGATGCTTTAACATTGTTTATGCTTGAGGACAGTCTACAGATAACTGAAGTAATTGGGGATTTGGAAAGTACATATTTGTAGCACAGGGGTAAGGCTTAAGAGAACCAATTAATTTAGTTCTTCTCAAGTTAAGCATTAGTAAAAATTGTATCCGTGCTGGACGACAATTTAGATTATCAATTTTTGAAATTCGTAATTCTCTTATCCGTTTCAATGCTCTCGTGCGCGCTTTCAAGATTTTACTAACATGCGTTTCAGAAACCCCATCGGCTTTGATATTGATGGTCTCGGGCTTTGAGGATGTCGTACTGTTTATTGATATAAGTCAAGTATCTAGAATGATTACTGGAATTTAACATATTACTTTGCTCGTCCCTTCAGATGCATGGAGGAGGTCTACTGACCCTAAGATTGTAAAAGTTTATGAATCATCAAATCTGAAATTAAGCTCTTCGTACGGCATTTTTCAATACGTAAATTAGAAAAATCAGGATTTTTTCAGCTGATTTTTTGAAACCTATTCAGACGCGATTCCATATCAAAATTTTGTCATCTTACATCCACAAATTGATGGTAATTTTCTTTGTAATAATTGGTCAACAGGAATAAAATTTGAACAAAAAATCGTCATCACAACTGATGATATTTTAGAATCATGAGATTGCTCACTTTTATGTAAGGCAAACTCAATAAAAGGGAACTTTCTTTATTCAAAAGATTTTCTGTGATAATAATATCCCCAATTCTCATTTTCTTCAAAATGCTACTAAAGAGAAGAACTCGCTCTAAATCAATTTTGCACTTGCTTAAGACCACGCAACCTCTAAAATGATTAATCTAAAACCTATCAAGTGATCTCAAACGTTATATAAAATGCAATCATCATTTCAAAAATATATTTTCTGTGTCACTGTTCGAATTTATGCTGTTTTATAACCGTTTTTGAGGAGCTCTGCCTGGGTTTGCTAGTTTGTATCTTTCCTACAGAATTCAACCTATGAGCAGGTCATGAACAACAACAAAATACGAATATTGAAGTATAATTAAATACTCGCTAATCCGATTCTTCCCCCCGATTCAACCCTGGAAACATAGTAACACTCTCCTTTGATTTGAGAAACAGCTTGAGGGCCTTCATCTCCTCACGACTGAAATTATTGTCGGTGATCATATCAATTTTTAGAATGCTCTTCCAAGTAGGATTGCTTCCTATTTCAATTGAGGTTTTCCACCCGATTTGATTGGAGTCCAGCGAAAGAGATTGCAATTTTTTCCACGTGGTGTTTCTACCAATCGCCACTCCCCCTAAATCTCCTATCTTGTTTTTATTCAAATTAAGAGACATCAGATTAGTCCAAGAGGTGTTTCTTCCTATGTGAATGGCGCCTTGATCTCCAATTTCATTCGATGCTAACGACAAAACCTCGAGATTTTTCCAGGTGATATTCATTCCGATTGCTGTTGCACCCTTCTCACCAATCTTATTGTCTGATAAATCTAAATACCTCAAATTCCGCCAATATGTGTTACTGCTGATGCAAATGGCGCCTTCATCTTTTATAGAACTGTCCATCAACGTCAACTCTTCTAGATTTATCCAACTGGTGTTTTTTCCAATCGCAACTGCGGCTTCGTCACCAATCCTACTACCCATTAAATCAATTTTTCTGAGATTACTCCAAGTACTATTGTTACTGATGCAAGTTGCACCTTTAGTTGTCAGTCGAGAGTTCGTGAAATACAGGACTTCTAAATTTTTCCAAACGATGTTCTTCCCAATGGCCTCGAAAACCTCTTCACTCAATCCAGTCAATTTCATATCAAGTTTCTTCAAGTTTGTCCAAGAAGTGTTGTTTGCAATGGAAACCAAGCCTTTAGCTCCAAAATAGTTACTCGATATCAATAGTTCTTCAAGATTTCTCCATGATGTGTTGTTACCGATTGCGGCTCCACCTTCCTCTTCCATGTTATTGCTCGATAGATCAAGCTTCCTGAGACCGCCCCAACTTGTATTGCTACTGAGAAATATTGCGCCTTTATCACCAATATTGTTGTTAGACAAGTCTAGTTCTTCGAGGTCTTTCCATATGGTGTTTTCTCCGATTGCTGCTCCTCCTTCGGCGCTGATTCTATTGTTCGCCAAGCAAAGTTTCCTCAATTTAGTCCAGAGGGGATTCTTTGCTATGGCGATTGCACCCTGGTCTCCGATGTCGTTGTAGGTGAGGTCAATTTCTTCGAGATTGTTCCAGCTCTGGTTTTCAATCAGTTTCATTAATCCTTTGGAGCCGATAGAAGTTTCTTGCAGAATTAATGATTTCAGGTTTTTCCAAGTCGTATTGATGCTTAGAGTTAAGCATCCATTGTCCCCGAATTGATTCCTCGAGAGATCAAGCCTCTGAAGATTTTTCCACTCTGTCCTGCTGCATATGTCTTCAATACCCTTTTCTTCGATAGAGTTTTGTTCTAAATTGACATCCTGTAAATAATCCAATTTGTACTCGAGGAACGCATCCAGTCCGCATTGTTTAAGATAATGGCAATCCAGAGTCAGTGTCTTTAAAATACCATTTTTATCTTCTTGACTTTGGATGATATCATTAATCCTTTTCCATTTTGTATCCTTTACCAGCTGATATAAGGATTGAAAATCTTCTTTCGTGATTAAGCAAGCAAGGTTTGAATTTTCAATTCGAGCTAAGTGCGCACCTATGACAGAGAATGTATCATTTTCTCGAATGCACAATATTCCATTATCAGTTGGACTACGGCAGGTATATTGAATAAGCCGCTTCTCCTCTCCACTAAGTTCGCTAGTTCTCCCTTTTTCTCTCCATAGCTCAAAACAGGCATCTGACTCTTGCCCTTCCTTACTAATTCCATGATATCCCATTACAAAGACCTCTCTGTCTTCATGCAAATAAGTATGTTTTGATGCAACCGCATGCAGTCCCAAATAACCAGTCTCACTGCCTATGGATTTTCTCAAAATCATTAGAGCGTAGCTGTTAGTATGCAAACCACTTCCTTCTGTCTCTCCTGTGTTCTTGATGTAGCTCTCAGTTGTAATCACCTCCTCAACCTCGATTTCACCAAAAGGAGCCTCGTCTCCAGTAGCTCCTGGGACGAATTTGATGTGTGGAAATTTCATTCTGATGGGTTTCTCGTCATCATATACGTTATGAGCGGCTGTTAAAACGATGTCAGGTCCAATCATTACCCCATGCCCCCATTTTACTGTATCATCATCCTCTGAATTTTTCACAATAACAAGACCAATAGCACTTTGAGGAAAGATGCTCGTTTTCGAAAAGCTTTGCTTTTTATCATTAGAGGAATCTACATCCTTGTTCTCCTCCTTTTCAAAACTTTGAACTCCTATAATATTTTGCATTGGTACGATTTTTGTATACTCCAATTTTGTCTTGCTTTCCACTTTGGCCGATAATGAAGGTCTGAAACATGTGGTTGTAATTTGAATGGAGTCTTCTTCAAGAATTTCTAATCCAATTAATTCATTTTTGATAGTTTCTTCGATAATTTCCTGTTTTTCCAGCTTTCTCTTCAGATAGTCCATGGACATCAAATTGCTTTAATGCGATTATCTCGTTTTGTTTGTTTGAGATTAATTAATAATTATAAAAAATTGCTGAATACACTGTTTTAACTCAAAATTAATACACAAGCTGATTAATTCTGATCGGTTGCAGGAATATCATATTGATTCCATGTGACTTTTCTACTCATGAAACCCAAGTTATAGAAATTAATTCTTGAAATTTCCAATAATAGATATGTACCATTATTTCGGATTTGTGGAATCAACAGACTTATTCAATCACGTACATCCCTATTCGCTCTTCAAGGACTCAAGAAACAAATCTCTGGCTGTCTTCTTAATTTCTTTGATTCAGAAAGCACCTGATAGCGAGGCCAGCCCCTTGCTAAGACCAAGAAATCTTTTTTGAAAAGTAGAACAGCAAAGATTCTGTCATTGTACGAATTAGTTTTTTTTTTGTTACTAGCTACGACTTGAACTAAACGAATCTTTTTGAAGCCTTCAATTAAGGACTAAATAAACTGGTGAATTTTTTTGGCTAAGACTTCTCCAAGTGAGCTGAATTCAACATGTGATTGAAATCTATAAAATTTCAAAAAAGAGATCATCTATTGCTTCGTACGAGCTTTTGTAATTTTTTTCTGGTATTTCATTGGATGATTTGTTGGTTCAAGGTGCTGATTGCTCTTAATCGACAATATGAATGAGTTCTGAATTTTCAAGATCTAATGATCACAGCAAGAGCAACTGTATACTCAGAGTTCTAATTATTTAATTATTTTGATCGACAATTGATTATGTAATAATGCTTATCTTTCCTCACTCACTTTCTTATCAACCTATATGATCCTCGCTCAAATAAAGCAGGCAGACATCGCAACCCCTAAGAATAAATTAAATAATAGGGAATATTACTGCATAAACTATACCCTTATCTGAGGTGTCTCCATAATAGAGTACTTTTTCAGTCTTGAAGTCCAGAAGCCTTGTTGTACTATCCCATGAGGGGCTGTTGCGAGCACCTCACCATTCGGACTCCATCATACACAGTAGATAGTATCTAGGAAATAATAATTATCTTTTCATTTATTTATGAGGTCGAGTTCACCAGAGTGAATGCCATCAAAGGTTTTGACAATCTTCGACCTCGTTTGTCAAAAATCTTGACATCAAAATCATTACCAGCAGCGGCTACCAGGTTTCCCTTGCACTCTCAAACATCAATCCAGTATGTCGACCCTTTTCAAAGCGAATAAAATTATAATTTCAAATAGGAAGAGAAAATGAGAGCAAATATTATATACAATTCTCGCTCAATACATGTAAGAAAAAAGAAGCATTGCTCTTCTTTCGGTTAAATGAAATTTGATCATATACAAATCGAAAAAGGTAAAGAAGAGATAAAATTATAATCAGTTGGAATTACTTGCATCCTTTTCAGTCTGAACTGGCTCCTTCAAAGTGAGGACTTTCTTTTCAACATCTAGGACATTGAGTTTATTCCAGTCATACTTCACGAACAACAAAGCTTCGTCAATATTCGTGCTCCATATGCAGTTACCAGCATTATCTAAAATAATGATGACAAGAGTAAGAGGAAAGCATGCACAAAGACATTATTTTCTCATCGAAAAATAGAAAAAAAAAGTTCCTGATCCCACTAGAGACACATTGTAGAGTTAAAGATTTTCTCATATTTACTCGTATCGAAACTCAACTGCATGAGATTATGGAAGTGAGATTTGTTAGTATTCAAATCTGATATTAAGCAAACACCGTAAAAATCCATGGTCGCTACAAGGTCTCCAGCAGGATTGAAATCGAATCCCGTTATGAAGTCATCTAAATTTCAAATACAAATAGATAGAATCCGGCGTAAGCAGATTTATTCATTACCTTCCTGAAGACTATATTGTGGGTGCCACCCCGATTTTCGGTTGAGCTTCACAATGATATCATTCTTCGTTTTGTCGAAGTGATAGAGATGATGCGCTATCTTGCCTGTTACAGGGATTGCACCAAGAATATTTCTTCGAGTGTTATAGGTCACGTCTCCGCAACCAGTGACTCTTCAAAAGTATAAATTTTAGTAATTCGATCCTTCTTTGATATGTCGAATATTTCTAAATTGGCAGTCTTTTCCCAGTTATAATTGAAAGACACAAGTAATTTTGAGTTTGGGACTTCTTTTACAAGAGGAAAACTATACTCTATTATTATTCTCAAACTTAGAATCATTAGAAACTCTAAATTTTACCTGCATGGGTAATTGTAACCCCTTCAAAATACGCATAACTTTGCTTCGTCTCATATTCCACAATTTCTATCACGTACTTTTATATGAACACCAAGCGAGTAGTTTTGAAGTAGCTTTTTCTATGGGAAGAAAATTCAATTAGGTAAATAGGCTGATATATTCTTCATAAATTACCAATTCCTGAAATTGATGAAGAATTGATTTTAGATTCTTCAATTTGAGCTCGACCATCGCCTTTCATCACTTCCAGCTCTTCCATTTTTTGGGTTTCTTCATTAAAAACTTGAATTTTATCTTCCTTGATTTTGAATTCTTTAGAAGATGCTGTTTCAGAAGTAAGTCTGGAATCCGTGTCGGCAAGAGAGGCCTTAGGATGGTCAGATATTGGTCGTTCTTTGGAAGCATGTTTTTAGTTTTTGCTTGAGATTTGAGCGCGAATTAATTTCGGTGCAGAGAAACAAAGTTTATTTTGATTAATTGATAAAGTTCCTCATTTGATTTCTCAAATTTTATGATACTGTTTGGAAATTAACAAATCCAGCAGCCTGATTTAAAATCTTTTCGCTTCATCGAAGCCTTGTCGAACTCTGCATATGAATAAGAAAGTCTTTTACTAATTCACAAATTCATTCGCTGAATTTAGCAATAATCTATTCGAAATTGTAGTTTTGGTTGCTAAATCTTATGAAATCGTAAGACTTCCTATCTGAGATCAACTTTTTATCCACAAATGTATTTCTGCTTGTGCAGAACATTCTTTGAGCGATTTGAAGACAATGATAAAATTTGAATGTAGATTTCCTTTTCTGTCATTCCAAAGGAAAATCAAAATAATCTTTTATATATTTTTCCAATCGGCACCTATTAATCTTCAGTTGGATCTAAAAAAGTAATCTCCCAACTCAATTAGCTTTCTACATTCATCTAGAGTGCTCAACCGCAATTTTTTTGTATCGAATCCAAGTCTCTCTTAAAGAAAATTCACTAACCAAATCTCCTCGGCAGTAGCTATTTATTTATCTTCCAAAGCAGTTTGAAATCAAGTCCCCTAAATACAACCACAGCCATTACAGTTATGATCCTATTTCAGTTTGAAGCGAGGTAAAACATTCTGAGAGCTTTTTATGAGTCACTTAGGGGAGGCCATATCAAGCAGCACTTGGGAATATTATTTTAATTTTTTTATCTCTGCTATTCAGCCTGAGAGTTACTGTTAATTTTCGTTGAAACAGCGGTGACTAATGCTCCACACACAGACACAAACCTCTCAAATAACTTATGATTACTCAAAAGGATGTATAAGAAACTCTTGAGTGGGATGAATGAGGATTTATCTCGTCACAAAGAGTATCAAATATGCTTCATTGACGCGATCCATGAAAAAAATAGGCAGATTCTCGAAAAATTGTTGATAACTTAGTTTTAAAGTGAGCAAATCTTTACTTACAACAAAGCCTTACCTCACCGAAATATCTCAAATTATTGTTTAAAAAAATAACAAAATAGAGCCTCTTACTTTTTCACCTATAAATTCTCATCGGCTCTTTCTTGAAAATGTGTGGAATTGTATGAAAATCAAATTAGTTGCTGAGAAGTTCAAAAAAGAAATCGTAAGGGTTTAGACCGAGAGATACGAATCTTAAGAAGCCGAAAGAGAGATTTGAATTAGTTAAATCAAACCATGAAAACGTTGTGTCACGAGCAAGACGATTGATTGTCTTAGACTCCTAGAGAAATTTCTCCATAATTCAAATAAATGAGGTGGACTATTCTTCGAAGCCAATCGAGAAGTCTTACTTCTAAAACAACTAAGCCAATTCTCCGATAACTAATATTTTTTTTAGTTGTTTTTATTCTATTTGGAATTCTCCCTTATTATTCCATTTAGCCCAATGAGCATAAATAAATTAGAGTTTCATATCCTGAACTATGCAACTTAAGCAAACTATAGTTAGGAAAAAATAGTGCCTTCTGATAATCTTCATTTGTTGCGGTTCGCTGTTACGAAAGCTAACTTCTGCTATAAACGTGATCATTCAGTTCACTTCCACAGTTATTCCCTATGAGAAAAAAATATAATCAAATTGGTACATTCATTTGTTACATTGCTATCGTTTTGAGCGCATAGTTGGTGAAATAATGAGCTTCTCCAAAATATCTTTTGAATATTTCATAAGCTCTTCTTTGAAATTCTACAGAGTCACTAGTGAGATTAGTCCTTGAGCAGGCAGTTGCTAGATTGACAAGAATTATGCCTGTAACACTATGATTTGGTCCATATTCTTGTAATACTAATTCTAAAGAGCGATGAAGATACTCCTTTTGGCTCTCATAGTTCCTCAAGCGCCTTAATGAGGTTGCAATACTTAAGAGAATTATTGAAGTCATGGGATGATCTTTGCTGAACGCCTTTTCGCAAGCATCTTTTGCTTGAAGAAAGAAGTTCAGTCGCACGTGACAATTATGAGTGAATTTGCTCAAATTCCCAACTAACATTAGTAGAACTACAACTTTCTTCTTTGATCGATCAGTCCTTTTAAGTTGTTTCTCCAATCTTTCAGCAAGGTAGTTTCCATCTCTATAATAGCTGATTAAAGTATTCCATGATATATCGACTGCCTGGGATGAATTGACTTGTGATTGGTTAAGAAATCTAGAACGAAGGTTTTTAGTAGGGTGACTCAAAATTGTCGAATAACTCTCAGTTGGTAAAGAAGTTAGGATTTTTTTAACTGATAGAATAACAGAGTGATTGGAGGGGCAAGATTTTTCAAATATTACAAGTGCTCGAGTTAAAAGATCTTTTTGTTTCTCATAATCACCTAAAGATCCCCATGCATTTCCGAGACTATGAAATATAGGACTAATATTTGGATGATCTTTGTCGTAGTGTTTTTCATTAATTACGAGTGCTCGAGTTAAGAGATCTTTCATTTTCTCATAATCACCTAAGTCTCCCCATGCATTTCCGAGATTACCAAATGTGACACCAGTACTTGGATGATCTTCGCCATAGAGCTTCTCTCTAAACATTAGAACTTTTGCATAGTATTTAAGGGCTAAATCGTAGTTTCCGGCTTCATATAACTGATATCTTCCAATTTTTTCTTGCATTTCAGTCATTTTCTGACCATCAAGGTTATTTCGAAGACTCTCCAAATACATTCCATGAGGAACTAACAGCCCTACTCTTTCCATATCTTTCATATCTTTTTCGTCATAATCCAATTTAGACACCACCCAGTCAAATTCATTTTCGTAATTTCTTTGGTACAATCCACTCCTTTTATGGTTAAGTCTTATCACTTGCTGCATCAATCGGTGTATTGCTATTTGAATAGCAACGGTTGTTTTTTCTAATGTCCTTCTATTCCTCTTATCTTCATTTTTAATCAGCTCTCTAGAATCGAGAGTCACAAAGGAATATGAAACCATTAGCTTTAGGGCCCTATCAAATTCCTCTGCTCTGTTTGCTTTATTGCATTCATTCCAAATATTAAACAACAGCTCTTTATTGATGTCATCTGGAGAAAGATACGCTAAGACATCAAGAATCGTTTCCACGCATCGATTTTTCGATCGCAAATCTGCAAGAGCTAGAGTCAGTGTTGGAGAGACAAATTTCATATTTTCGGCCGCTGAATCTGCTTCTCCAAGCTTTGAATCTGCTTCTTGTCGAATCTCACTTATTTGATCACAGTAACTCGAAATGGTAATTTTATTTTGTTTAATAAAGGCAACAGCTTGCCAAATCGCCAAAGGAAGACCTCCCAGAAGCTCATT
>ENA-UOTZ01001715-UOTZ01001715.1-compost-metagenome-genome-assembly--contig:-NODE-1715-length-13885-cov-12.333357_pt1 | contig 13885 bp, 8 predicted proteins | sample MGYA00238144_ERZ746983 | MGnify/ENA primary metagenome ERZ746983 (study PRJEB28759, sample SAMN06268863) | compost metagenome | isolation source: single cell | place: USA: California, Emeryville, Joint...
AAAAATAAATAGCAACTGGTGATAAATTTTTTCAAGCAGAAGACGGCATACGAGATTAAGATCCGCAATCAGCTACGAAAAGAGATCGATGAGATGAAAAGCAACTTTGACCGCGAGAGGACAATGTTGGAGGACTTCATCAAAAAACTGAAGACTAAAGGAGCTGACATGGAAGTGCGGCAAATAATGCTCATGATCGAGCTCGATAGACAGTCAGCGATAGCTCGCCGACAGACCGAAGCGCTTGAGCAAAGCAAGGCGAAAGAGATCGAGCTCGGAAAGCGTCATCAGGATGAACTCGACCAAATTCGTGAGCAAATGGAGCACACGCTCAGAGACCGATTGGCTAACGAAGCAGACGAAGCCGCGAAGAAAGCCGCTCGAGACCGTGAAATGCTAGAAGGGCAAATTGAAGATTTGAAGAATAGACAGGCGCAACTTGAAGACATGCTCAAGCAATTGAACGACGAGAAAGGAGAGCTTGCTGGTGAAAAAACTCAGGCGGAGCGTGAGAAGGATGATCTCAAATTCAAGTATGAGGAAGCGTTGCGAAATCACGAAGAAGCCCTCGAGGACCAAAAGAGTCGTTTGCATGATGAGTATGGAAATCATCTGCGAGAGGTCGGACTCGCCCATGAGAGAGAAAAGGACGGTCTCTTAGAAGAGATCGATGATTTGAAGGCAAAGGTGGAGGAACTCGAGAATAAGCTCCCATTGCTTGCTTTAGAAAACGAGAGACTCGCTACCGTCCTTAAAGAAAAACAAGACCAAGTTGGAGAACTCGAATCGCATTTGGAACAGCTGCAAAAAGACGCGAAGGCTCACGTGGAAGGGTTAACCGAGCATTTCGAAAAGACTGCCAAAGAGCAAGAGTTGAAAGCCGCGCAAGAAATCGGCAATCTGCAAGATGAACTTCAGGAGTGTGCTAATCAAATTGCGGATAGAGACAAGCATATCGATGAGTTAAGAAACGAGCTGAAGAGAGTGGCCGATGAAAGCGCTGAAAAAGAGCGCGAAGCCGAAGATCTCAAGAGGCTTGTAGATGATTTGCATCGGGACTATCAAAACCAAATGCGAGAGCAGTACCAGCAATACGAGCAGGAAAAAGCAAAGGAGGTTGAGAGAGTCGTAAAAGAGCAAGCGAAAGAGTTTGAGGAGGAAAGACAAAAGGAAGAAGACCAATTCGCTTCGGAAAAGCAAGCGCTTATTGAGGACTTTGGACAGCAGATGAAGAAACTCGAAGAGGAGAAGGAGCAAGAGAAGCAAGAAGAAACTGCACAGTTGAAGAGAGCTTTTGAGGAAGAAAAAGCGAACTTAATGAACTTCTTAGATCAAGTGAACCAAGAGCGAGATCAGCTGATTGCCTCTAATGACAATCGACTCCATGAAATCGATAATTTAAGACAGGATCTAGTCGCCTTGGAGCAGGAAAAGAACGCTGAAATCGGAGAAACCCGAAAGAGATTAGAGGCTGAGATGGCTGACAGACTCGCTGATCAAGAAGCTGCGTTTAACCAGGAGAAAGGGGAGCTGCATGGACACTTGGAGAACTTCCAACAGAGACTCACAGAGGCTGAGCACCACATTCAGGACGCAACGGACGAGTTGAACAGACTTAAGGCGTTGCTTGCTGAAAAGGAGCAAACTATCGAGGACTTGAAAAAGCAGATGGCGAATATTGAACATGAAAAGACTATCGAAGTTGAAGAGCTTCAAGTTCAGTTCGAGCACTTCAAGAAGAGCTCTGTGGGCTTAGGAGACTACGAGATCAGGTACTTAGCGGAGAAGGCAGCGTTAGAGTCTCAAATTCTCGAGTTGCAAGAGAAATGCAATAGGCTAGAGGATGATAAGTGGGCGTTAGAGAAAGAGGTGAAGAGGCTTAAGGAGGCGGGACAAGGTGGCTTCTCGCTTCTCGAGAAGAACAAGGAGCTCATTGCAAAGATCAAGGAGGTTGATGAGTTGAAGAAGAAGTACGAAGAAGCTATGGCTAACTTGGAAATCGCCCCAATAAAAACGATTATCCAATCGAAAACGATCACTAAAGACGTTTCGAAAATGGGTGATCATTAAGGGTTATTGCCATATATAGTGTGCGTTTGAAATTGGTTATGTGCGATTTAAGAAAAGTGAATGTATCCTTTTAAATAGTTATTCATAAGCATCACAAATATTTATTTCATTGATTTTAACTGTCAGTTTACAAAAGGTCTTAAATACAGAAGCTTCATGCTATTCGATAATAGTATATCCCAAAACTGAAAAATAACAAGTCTTTGAAATGAAATAATGAGAGCATCTTAACTTGATTTCCTAGTCTCCGCCCTTTAGGTGAATTTAAACACCAGAAACAAGGAAGACTATACATTTATTAATAAGAAATCTTGAGGATACTAGCTTGGCTCAAGCAGCCTGACCATTGTAGCAAAAAAAAAACACAAATTTCATTTCGATATTTAAGAAGCGATAAGTGATGAACTCTCAAAAAACCAAAGGAAAGGTTCACTTTTAAATACATGAACGACTTTACAAGATAAATATATACTCTCAAACCTTTTTGTTGATAAAATGTAATACCCATTTTATAAGGAATGGAAAACTACACATTGAATGCCTAAAGCTGCAAACGTAGCATCACCATCAGCACTATTTTTTTCGTGGTCTTGAGAGTTAAATATAATAAACTTTAATCAATTGTAAAAAAAAAAATTCAAAGGATTTTTTAAACTTCCTTCATTCTATTAGGACTTTTGTAGCCTTGCTCAGGCTTTAACCGCTTTATGATTGATCTCTTTTCTCCTTATCTGCATGTGACCCTAATATCTTTGGGTATTCAGGAAAAATTTGTTGATTTGTTCTGTTGAGACTTCCAATATTTTGTACTCTCGGAATTACTATATCTGCTCCATTGGTTCCTTGAACACTCTGGCCCCGAGATTTTTCGTCTTCCTTAACCTTCTCAATTTTCTAATAAGAGGTAATTTTCGTAACAGGACATCATTTTATTACAGAGGAGAGTTCTTCTGGCTTCAGCTCTGCCGTTCCTAGAACGGTTTTTCGCAGATTTTCAAGCTCGTTACTATAAATAAATATTGATTTTCAATTAAATAATGCTAAATAAAATTAAAGCAACTCTCTGCTTTGGATAATCCCGACTAGCAGCCGGTTTTGGGTCGAGAACATCTTAAACTGCTCTTCTAAACTCTCGATTCGCTCGTTCATTTCTTTGTGAATTTGAGTTAGCATTGCAGTGTTTTTGTCAAGCGGTGGGTTTTGACTCTTTGATGTTCGGCTTGGGTCGCTGGCAGCACTCTGAATTTTATTTGGATTTTTTGCTTCAGACAGCGTCCCTTCGCTTTCAGAGTCTGCTTCCGCCTCGTCTTTTTCTTCCTCCTTCCCACCTCTCTCATCGCCTTCGTTCTTCACAGATCCTTTTTTTGGAGGCCCTGAAGCGCTTACCTCGTTGCTCTTTCTTTTGATTTGAGACAATAGATTTCTAAACTCATTTTCTCATCCTGTCAAATTCTCATCAAGCCATATTACCTCTTGCCACGAAGAAATAATTCATGTGAATAATAATGCTCACTCGTATTGCTTCTCTGCTTTTTGAATCCGTATAGATTTAACTAATGCCATAATAAGGCGATTAAGTTTTCTGTGGAATTGAGGTGAGATTACTTGTCGTACGAAGGAAGTAAAATTCTTATGCTTGAAAAATATTGGAAGGACTTTATCTGCAAAATCTGCCGTGTTCTTGATCACTATCATGTTGCCTTCACTGTTCCAGGAAACGATGTCAGAATACGAATCACTCTGGGTACAATCAGAATCGTTGTAGTGGTATTAAGCCAAAAAAAGGGAGTTACTTCAAGAATATTGAACGTTTTTTTCAAAAAACTTGGGATGCCAACATCTTCGGCATTGTTGTTTTCAAGCAGTTTGTCCTTTAAAGTTGACACTTTCATCTTCAGGAAATCGTCTGCTTTGTAATCTATGTTTTCCTGAGATCTCAGATGAAGGATGTAAAATTAGAAAGAACCAAATATTCGAAAATTCTCTGTGCTAGAGAGAAAAAACTGACTTTTATTAATCTGTTCTTTAAAATTCGCGAGTTGTCCCTTGTTAGAACTAAAATCCATGAAAGATGATATCACGGTATCGTATTGCTGCGGTGGCTAACAGCGAAGGATTGTATAGACAAAAGAGAGAATAAAATTCTTCGCCATTGAATATTTAGCTAGCGTTCATACTGATGAAACGAAATACCCATTAAACCTAAACGATTCTCTTCAAAGACCCAGCTTCGTATATTTAAGTTTTCTGAGAATAAACAGTGATCTTTGGATAACTGTCAGAAAAAGCGCGATTAAAAGCTGTTTTTGGTAATGAACTATCATTGGGTGAATTGAAACAGCCTAAATCGCAAAACTGCGAATTTTCTTTTATTTTGAGGCCTTTGCTTAAGATACCTCTTAACTAACTACTCTCAAAGAAAGGGCTTTCAGTCTTTCATGAGGATTATGATTCATTTCAAACTATTAGTCAAACCAGGAATTCTAATTGTTTTCCTCTCCTTCCTTTAACCAAAGAAAATCCTTTGAATTGCATTCAATTGCCTTAAGAGGTTTTAGAAGACCAAAGTATTCGGTTTGAGTTTAATAATCTTTTGCTTTAAAATATATGAATGTCATTTCTCACCATATTCAAGAGTTATGTAAACTTATTTAAGCGATCAAGGAATCAACTAGCTGATATGATGATAAAAATTTCTGTTCGTTTATCTCTTAGTCGAGAGGAAGGTTATGGATGAATGTGGTGATCATCTTTTGAGCACCAGGTCTGTTCCACTGAGGAACCATGTGTCCGACTCCCATAAAACTGATGAATCTGAAGTTATTGTAGTCTTCATAGAAACCAGTAGTTTGAGGTTCATCTGGGTAAAGTCCTGGAATGTGCCATGGCTTCTTAGGGACGGTGTTTGGAAGATTGTATGTTTTCGTGAGCTGCTTGAAGAAGATTTGAGCACTGTCAATTGGGCACACAGTGTCAGCGTCTCCGCTGTAGTAAATCACACGGTATCCTTGCTGAATGAGGAATCCATAAGTGGCGCTCATATTTGCGAAATCTCCACTATTGTACTAAGAATGAAATAAATGCTTTGGATTTCGCAAAGAATTTGGCTCTTACATTGAGGGTTTGACTGCAGATACTCCAAGTGATATTGGTATCAACATGAAGAGCTTGCTTCACAGTCATGTTGTTAAAGAAAAAGGTGGCACCAAGGATGTCAGCGCAAGGTGGAAGATCAGCCTATAATAATTTCTATATAACATAACAAAGCAAAGGCTTTATTTACAAAAGGATTGATGGCTCCTAATCTCTCGAGGTTTCTTGCTTTTTGTAATCTTTTGAAACGAGTGTAGTCGAATTGGAATTCTGGTGGGAGGGTCTGGTTGGAGTCATTGTAACATGTTGAATAGAGATTATAAGGGTTCAAAGGAATTTGTCCATTGTCTCCGAATGTGTTAGCATATGCATTGTTGACGAAGTTGCTGCATGTGTCAGGATCGTAATTCTTGATGCAAACGTCTTCGAAGGTGAACACGGATTCATATGGAACGACGTTGTGTCTAGCAAGGACGCCGAAGGATCCGAGCAAGCTGTCTTGGTCGTTGGTGTCAACCACTCCGTTACCAATAGCAACACCTTTCAAGTTGACAAGGGGAGTTTTGCCAGCAACATTGCTCCAATGGATGGTCTGTGCTAATGATGGGATGTAGATTCCGGCGTAACTCTCTCCAGAGATGTAGAATTCGTTGTTTTGGTATTCTGGGAATTTCAACAAGAATTGTCTGATGGCTCTGTCATTGTCTTGAGCAGTGAAGGTATCGTTAAATACGAGATTGGTGCCGTTAGAGAATCCGACCTAGAGTGAAAAAATTAGTATAAAGGCAAACATCGGCATCGTATACTCCAATAGGTGTCTCGAGGTAGAGGACGCTCGCATTGGCATTCCAGGTATAAGGATTGACGCGTAATTCGGTACCGTTATCGTCGAAGACCCATGGACCGTTCTCGTATACAAGACCATCCATACTGGAGCAGCCAGGACCGCCATTCAACCAAAGAACCTTGAAACATTTAGTAAATTTCGAGAAAAGGGTGTTACGAGAGGATCAGTGGCAGGGTTGTTCATACTTGTCACCAGAACGTAATGATATGAGCGCTTGAGATCGGTGGAGTTGTCAACGTACAAGTATCCTGAATAGACTGAGAAGTTGTAATCTCCTGCAGGGATTTGCTAGGCGCGTTTATTTGGAAATAGACAGGCATGAAATTCTTACTGGAATCGAAAATATGTTCACCATTTCATCTGCAGGTGCTGAGAGAGCTGTAGAGAAGATCGCTACAGCGATGATGCAAACGAGTGCCGCTTTGGACATATCTGCTTGACTTGAGATTTAATAAATTATCTTTAGGATTTTGATTATCAGATACTTGAACTCAATTTTAAATCCTTTAAACTAAGGATCCTTTTGTGATTGCTGAATTGCTTAATTGAAAGGCTTTATCAATTATAGAGTCACAGACCTTCATGAATGTAATAGCTTGAAAGTGGGTAGAAATCGTCGTCAAAGTTGAATGAGCTGCAGATTTATGTTCATTGAGACATCATTCCATTCAATGGGTTGATGTTTTTGTCATGATGCATAGTCTATTTAGAAGTCCTCCAGAAATATCGATAAGAAGTTTTACAAACTAGTGCTGAAAGTACTGTATGAATGGTAGAAAGAGCAGTTTGCACTTGAATCGCTGATATGAGTAGGTTTTTTATCAATGTGGGATCTTCTGGTGCTTCTGGTGGTAAATGAGGTATTAGCCATGAAGATTTAATTCAAAGAGACTTCATTTTGAATAATACTTGCGTGTATTGAACTAACAACAAGGTAGATAAAGAGCTCGTTCGTAAGTGAATGAATTTGCAAATAGAAACTTTTTATATGCAAATGTCAACACAATTGAAGGCACCACAATGACTCTTTAAGGGTGTTGGCAATTCTGCTCTAAAAATTTGGCGAAATGGTCTCTAGAAAAACGAAAATAACTTGAAGGACTTTTAACCGCGAAACACGTTAAATATTGCAAATCCAGTTTTTGACAGTTCCTTTGAGATTAACCTTTCGTGAATTTAGACTCTCAACAACAAGCCTCTAATAGTTTATTGACTGAATTTTCTTGTAGATATTCGATCCTGGAAGCTACAATTTTCATGTTTACCTCAGCCACAGAACAGCTATTACTTCAAGAATTTATCGATAAGTAACTTTTAATTCTCAATCTTGACTTCAATGTCTTTATTCATAAATTTATAAGTTTGTTGAAGATTTACGATGTATTTCCTTTTTCCCAACATTCAACAACTAAATTTAACACTTGTGATGGAGACCAAAATATATATCCTCCATCAACAAAGATTCTGCTCTGTTCCCCTTTGGGAATTACGGGTTTTAACCATTGGATATAATGATCCAGACACATATGTTTTCATATAAAGAGAAGCACAGATGTAGAAAGAGATTATGCAAATGCTTTAGTCCTTTTTCTTTTCTTCCTCCGCAAGAGCTCTTTGACGCGCTGCTATCTCATCAAGGTGCTTAAGCATAAGGTCTGTGTACTCTTGCAAGCTTAATTTTCCGTCTTTGTTTTGATCGCCCTCGATAAAGAGTTTCTTTATCTCCTCTCGCTTCGGAGGGTTAAGTCCAAGACGGGCGTTTGTATCCAGAGCCAATCTGTACAACTCTTCGAAGCTCAATGTTTTATTGCTATCCTTATCTGCAGCATTAAATTGCTTTTCGATTTCTTTTTTCACTCTTTCGAGTTCTTTTTCATCCCTCAAGTTCTAACGCAGTGCATTATCATAGATTAGAGAAAGGAAGCGCTATGCTACAAAAATTTACCTTCTCAGTTGAATGGTCTCTTCCTCCACAGCAGCCGTTTCCCATTTAATACAATTAGTTGAGCGTATCTTGATTAAATTATTTATCGATTATTTTCTATTGAACGCTTTTTAATTATCAAAATAAAAACTGAAATCCAATCTGAGAAGCGTTATGAGCTTAAAATTTAATTTTAAGAGAGAGAAAAAGGGACCCATTGTTTAACAAACAGTGAGCAAACCGTTTCTCGGACCAGAACTAGTGTGACAGGATGCTACGATGTTCCAAACTTTTCGTTTTTTTCGGTAGTCATATTTGTGATTGAAGTCATTTCGCTGTTGTTGATGCTGAGGAATTATAAGAGAAATATGTTTTCCTGATAATTCATTATTTTTTTAATTTAACCTCTTATGACAGAGATTTCGCTATCTATGCCACAGTACTCGCTTATTAGTAGAAATATGAAAGAATTTTGGCGAGATTCAGTGCGGAGATTACCGACTCATGTACTAGATTGTCTCTCTTTATTTGAGAATAGTCATGCTAAGTTTGGCAATCGGCATTGTCTTAGTGAGATACACCCACAATTATCCATTCAGGAAAAGTGAGATAACTAAGTTTTTAATATTTCTACCATAAAAAAGAGAATTGTTGGTAGCGGGATGATCGAAATTGATTGAGTTCAGTTGCAATGAGATGAAGAGCATTCATTTTGTATATTGTGCTCAGATGTTGTCGGATCAGCATTAAGTACAAATGCGTTATAAACAGCTATTATCTTTGAGTTCTGTTCTATAAGCAACATTATTTAAAAATCCTCAATCCCACCGAATTAATTTCATCAAGGAAGCTTTTCCCAATATCTGTCAAAACTTCAGGAATTCATTGTGTAATTACAGCAGAACAAATAAAAATATAACATCAACCGAAAACTTTTTCATATATTCCAATGCAAACATCCGAAATACATCACAAAAAATTTAATTTTTCAAAATTTCCTTAAGAGGCATATTCGATGAGATGGAATCCATCCTATGGTTAGTTCTCTTGAGAGTGGACTGTTTATCATTCGGACTATCTTTCTGGAGTCCGACAGTTCGAATCGGCTCGTTTTGTGTAACTGCTCTGTCATCAGGCACCTCTAGACCAGAAACTTCTAACGACTCTGAAATCTTAGAGAACTGAGAATGATTACGTGGAGTCGATATACTAAAGTTAATATTGTATTCTTTTGCTCCTGTCTCCTTTTCAATTGCGAAATCCTCTGCCTCCATAATTCTTTCTTTGATCGGAGATTTGTAATTGGATCGAAGTGTTGACGAAAACTTCAGATTGCTGGTCAGATTAAACCTCCCAGGCATTGAACTTTGAGTAGAGGCAGGAAATTCTCCATTTTCCAGGGTATAAGCATATAACGTAGCAACTCTGCTTCCAATAGGGTCTTTCAGTTGAAGCACAGGTTTATCGACAGGAACGTCTCTTGGCTCTTCTATTATCTTAGGAATATCGGTTTCTGAGGCATTCTTGCGGTCAAGCGGAGGCTTTGTATGCTTTTGGGCAATTCTGTTTTCAAACTCAAATTCATTCGCACCAATCGAGTACCTCGGGGCGCTTTCAAGGTCAGGAATCGTCCTTCTGCCACCGTTGAGAGCATCAAGCAACTCTTCCTCTGTGTCCTTGTGTTGAATTTTTTGGGTCACCACCTCGTTTTGACTTCCAATCGCACCAAGATTTGTTGTACTCAAGGTAGGTTTGGTTCTATGCGTCCCCTTTTCAGTATCCAAGGTAACTATAGTTGTCTTTACCCAACCTTTGTTGGCTAAACTAACTCGTAGTTTTCCTAACGGGTCGCTAGAGGAACAGTATGATTCAAGAGCGCTCCTTAAAAATTTGATGGTTAGCATTTCTTTATCGTAATGGAAATCATCTTTGCTGGTCTTGTATTTTTGTAGATAACTTGTTATTGGATTTTTGTCAGAATAGCAGGTGTTAGGTGCTGCTATAGGGCTATCTGGCTGCTGGTATGATTTCCTGAAAAGGATTTTGTTCAGACTTTTCAAGGGGATCAGACAATTCAATAGACTTATCACCAAAGAGACCCATAAACAACTTTCTTGAAGAGCAGTAGTTGAATCTGCGATCGCGAAAGTGAAAACCAAATTGGAAATCACAAAGCTTAGTGGAAGGATAAGTAGCAGGGAAATCATCGTTTGAGAGAGTTTTTTCCCAAACTGTGCGTAGTTTTCCGATTGGAAATTGAGCAGGTAGTACTTCTCACTCCAGAAAATAAAAAATAGCTTGAAAGCGTTGATAATCATCACAAGAGGGAGCAAGGGCGAGATACATAGCGTGAAGATCAGGTCTGTTGAAATTTTGGTGTATTGGATTGGCAAAAAGAATCTCTTCCAAGGAGAAAACGCTGGGATGCAGTTGTCGGTTCGTGCCTTCAGCTTTGCTCGCTTTGAAAGGATGCGCTTAGAATAGACTATTCGTAGGAAGCTTTCAAGGCCATCGATACAAAATTTGATGATTGTTATGAAAAAATAGACTGCCGAACCATTCGGATCATTTCGAACGGCGAGCCTGGCCAGAAGCGGGGCTAGTATAAGATTCGTGCTAAGTATCATGGTTGCTTTTAAGCTGATGCTTGAATAGTAATCGAAAAGAGTCCAATGTCCTTCTCTGATAGTCGAAAAGTTAATCTGAATGGTCAAAGCGGCATTCATCAGAAGGAGCACTGCAGCAGAAAGGAAAGAGAAAAGCCAATATGTATTCCTATTTTGGTTTGTATCATATTCTTTGATGACGAACTCTAACCCAATCAGTATTCCGAACTCGATTGCTATAAGAAACACGCTTAACAGTATCGTAATCCAGCGTTTCGCTGTACTGTACCTGCCAATGTTCTCCCAAATTATCGTATCGGGCTCTGGAGCTTTAAGAACTGAGAGTTGCTTGCCATTAAAAGCGAGCCGCTTCCGGTCTTTGACTCTAAGGACCTTCATAATAAAATTGTTGAAGCAGGATTTATTTTTCGCTTGGTTCAATACACAGCGCAGTTGCTGATGATTCGCTAGGGTAATAAGCACAATTTTGCTTCTTTCGAGGGTGTTTGATTGTATCTCTTGAAATTTGTTTTCAAGTGCTGCTATCTTTGTTGTTAAAGACGAATTTTCTCCATTATTATCAGCATTTTGAGAGGATATTTCTGCTATTTTTTTCTTTCTGATGATGGAAAAAGCGTCATGAATATCAAAAGTCTCGCAGACATCCGTAATGTTGATCCTGGGAGAACTCACATCTTCCATCTTCTTTTCCAATGAAGCCCGAAATTTGACTAAATCTCTGTCCTGAGGAATTCCGGATACAACCAAGGCAGAAGGAGGACAATATTCACTCTGAGTTACAAATTTCTGAAGCATCTTTTGGTTTGTAAGCTGTAGCAAATGCGTTGATAGAAGCAAAAACAATACTACAACCAGACATAAGACGCTTTGAACCGAAATCATCACTTGATTAGAGCCTTTGTTAGTCAGAGAGGTCAATACAAGCCAATTCTCTCCACAAGAATTTTGATTAGCGGAGTCACAGGTGGAAGAGATGTTTGTTATGAAATTGAAGAGCCCAAAAATCACGAAGACGCCTAGTATGATCAGTATTGCTCCTTGGAAGTAGTTTAAATAGAGAGGCAGAGGGAATCCGAGATGAGTGAATTTGTCCAAGTTGCAGGTGAGTGATAAAAATTTGTTGGAAATGTTGCTCTTCGTGGGGGATTTTTGCGTTGTGATTTGTTGGTTGCATTGGTCCTGGCATTTTTCTGACTTGGACTGCGGTGGGTCAAATAGTACTAGCTTGACTTCGTGTGTCTCTCGGTTCTTGGGAGTAGGAGGTTTGGTTTGAATTTCTGGCTCACGGTTATTCATAAAAATTCGTATGAAAAAAGTGGAATACTTTTAAATAGAAGCAAAAATTGACTTTAATATTAATTCAAGGGGTTTTTTTAGTTTTACGGACATTGGTGAAAAAATGATGTTTTGAAAGAAAGCAGATGCTGAATTCTACTCAGTTTGAAGCAAATATGAAGGAGATGGCTGCTCTTCATCGACAGGTCCATAATCTTGATCAAATTTCGAATTTAAAGTAGCAATAATGCGAACGAGATAATTTTAACGCAAATATTGATTCAAAAAAGAGGCTTCTTTGAAAAATTGATACTTATTATTTCTGATTTTTTGAAGCTGTGTGCCTAAGTTCAGAGCTGTATATCAATGAACTTATTTCCTTTCCCGTGACTAAAGCATAATCAACAGAACTAGTGTTCTCGCTATGAATAAATTATACTCCAATGAAACCAACAAACGAAGGAGCAGAGCAAGCAAACCTATATCAGAGTTTCACATTTGCTCATGAGTTTCTTTTGATGGCACTTATGACTGAATCCCAGTTGGTTTAAAGCATTATTCAGGTATTTTCCCCTAAATTGAAAAACGACTGGGTATTGGAAAGTTTTGGAGAAAGAATTTAGTTTTTTGTGAAAATTAAATCTCCTTCTTGAAGGGGGCTGACTATAGAAGGAGTATCATATCTTCCAAAGATTAATCGTGTGTGCACTAAAACTCTGGCCAAATCAATACGTCTCCCTTTCTTGGAATGAAAAATCCTTTATTCGCTTGAACTGTGTCGTCGGACGCTATTTTGAAGTAGCAGTTACCAACCGACAAGGCTAAGCAGAATGTTTGAAAATAGTTTTTGTTTTTGGAGGAGAATAGTGAAACTAGCAATAACCTAGATCTCCCATACGACCGCATTCAAAAGATTTCGGTATTTCTTGAAGAATGTGTACCTGAAAAAAGGACTTTCGAACATGGAACTACTAAACTCAAGTACATGAACTTACTGTCTCTCAGAATGACGTGAATCACTCGATGGAAGTAATTCTATCATTCAGAGCACCCGGCATTAAATGAAAGTGATTCAGCCATTTTCTCACTTTAGCTATGTTGATTTGGAAACCATAACAAACCATAGAGAAGATTCTTTCTCAGCACCAGATTTCCTGCTCTGCTTCAAGGTCAATGTGAGGACTTACCTAATGGAGCAGAAATATGAGCTCTCAAGTGTTGGCTTAAACAAACAAAAATAGTAGCAGAAAGTAAAATCCTTTGGCAATCTCATAAGCACTCTGATAAAATATAAAATCTTTGAAATATTAATAATTCTAACTTAATTCTTCGAAATTCAAATCAAAATGGAAAAACTTTCAAATAGCCGCTTTATCATTAAATAACTGTGTTTGTCGGTAATCTTTGAGAGATTACGGGGTTATTCGTTTTCATTTCAATTCTAATAGCACTGTAAAGGTAAAATAGTAAAAAAGGAAGTTTTGGTATGTTTTCAAAAAGAGATCAGCAAAATTTAGAGAGGACGCTTCGACCAAGCTATTGAGTAATGAGTATGTTATCGATAATTCATTTCTTTTTTATAATCCAAAATCATTGTCCAACTCTGTTGTAAAGGTATAGATTGACACATGTTCTAAGTTACTTATAATAACGAAACCTTGCATATTAGAACTCACAATATTTGAATTTGAAATAAAGACTTTGCTAAGAAAAATCATTAATTTGCAAAAATCGATCTCACGATACCAAAATGCTCTACCAATTCTAAACATTATTTTATCTTCTACTTTCATTTAAAAGATAGTTGCTCTAATCCAATTTGCCTGAACGACTTATTTTTCTGGTTTTATAACAATTCAACACAACATCTTGAAGCTAAACGATCGATACTTCTCTCAATAATTTTTCAAGATAAGAAGATCAAATTTCCATATACATGAGAACAAAAGCTTTCAAATTTTAAATCAACTCTTCAAGCGACAGCTCAGATCCATAAATTTTCGACCTCAAATACTCTTGGGCTTTTTGTTGCTCGTTCTCTCTAAACTC
>ENA-UOTZ01001718-UOTZ01001718.1-compost-metagenome-genome-assembly--contig:-NODE-1718-length-13866-cov-8.965407_pt1 | contig 13866 bp, 9 predicted proteins | sample MGYA00238144_ERZ746983 | MGnify/ENA primary metagenome ERZ746983 (study PRJEB28759, sample SAMN06268863) | compost metagenome | isolation source: single cell | place: USA: California, Emeryville, Joint...
TAATTATAGGAGTCAAGATTGAGCCAAGCTTATTTAATTTTTAAAGAGATTACATCTCGACGAATGATAAAATTTCTCTTAAAGTCTACGCGGTTCATTTCGTAAATACTGTTTTTGTTTTTTTTGCGCTTTTGAAGAAAGCAATATGAATTTGGATACGTTCATGAGCTCGGTAACCTCGCTCATAATCTTTCTTCTTTTTTTTTTAGTCAATTTGATGGACCACAACAAAATTGATTTTTGGAAGAATTCATTGTGAGGGTGATTGAGACTGAGTGCTGATGACGATAACTATGAATTATATTAGCAGCAGACTCAAAATTCGCGGATCCTGAGTTTGGACATTTCTGTCCAAGAATTTGAGAATATATGTATATTACGTGTTATGCAAGCTGGATAAATAATTTAAGAGCCAATAGCTCCAAATTAGAATTCTTATGAAATCCGCAGATACTTTAGCAGATTAATTTGCTATTAACAATTTAATGCTTTGAGAAGCGGCCTCGGAAGAATTAAAAAAAACAATTTAGCGAAGTTAATTTAACACTTCACGAAGCGGAACGCATGAAATAATCAAATTAATTTATTATCATTAAATTTTAGCTTCAAGAGTGGTTCTGTTTCATTTATATTTTCTGGCAATAGCTCATTATAGGTATGAAAACAAGTTTGACTCACTATGCCATGACCTTTCTCGATTTTATTTCGCAGAATCTTCACATTTATCTATTCAATAGAATCTATCATATTCATATGTAAGGAATAGACTGCAGAAAAAAATTAATTTCTCTTTTTTTATTCTTTTATCCTATCATCATCAGTACACCATATATAAGCGCTAACTCATTCAGCATGTTTATCCGCACCCAACTATGCTTTTCAAAAACTACATCTAAATTTGCATTGTTTGAATAAGTTTCACTCTCATATCTCAATCTTTATCCGATAAGTCAGAGCACCCGTTTCGGCATGAAACATAAAATTCAAAAGAATTTTCAAGAGTCGAGTGTTTTTTAGGTTCAATACTGAAAAGATGCATATTTAACTTCCCTTTTAACATAATCCAAGTCAACTGGGATACTTCATTCACTTCAGAGCAAACTGTCTGAACCGCTCCTCATCATGCTCTCTTGACTCCAGTTCCCTGATCCCTCACAAAAGTTCTCGATTATGCAAGATCGAATACTTTCCCATTTAAAATTGTGTTATTAATCAAACAAAGCGAAATTGTTCATTTTTCTTATTTCCATTTATTAAAGAAAAACAACTTCTAAATTCCCAAGATGTCACCTTCAATTGAGAAAAGACACAAAAATTGGAGTGTTATGCATGAATAATTTTAGTTTTGCCGCAGTTTGTAAAATATTACTAAATAAATAAATGTGCTGAGAGAATGACTCTTCACTTCAATAAATATATGCAAATAGTACAAGGACCACTTTAGTATCCAGAAAAATAACAACTAATCATATCTAAACAAACCAGGATCTTTGCGGTGATAATCAAAGTAGCATTGCAGCAGCCAGTCAACTTTCACGATCTTCAACTGAGTGTAATTTTTCTGCTGAGCATAAATCAAAATTTCATCCAAATGCCTGTGGATAGAAACATCCGTATGAGCTTGACTATCAACTACCACCTCAGTTATTTTTTCAAATTCAATGCCATCCGCAATAACCGCTCCCAACTTCACAGCAATATAGTGGAATAAAACCTTTCTCTTTGGATCAGTCGTGAGAACTTTTATTCTCGAGTTCCTTAATATCATTTTCGTCTGCTCAGCCGCAAGCATCTCTAATGGCGGAAATTGTTTGTCTGAAGGGTCACTGATGCTCAATTGCTCTCTAAAGAATCTAAAGGCTAGCTCTTCGAGGAAACTCTGAAGATAATATAGCTGATTCTTCTTAACATAATCAGTTTCTGAATAAGAGCTCAAGTCTTCCTTCTCCAATCTTAATTCATTTGAGCTGAAAGCATCGCTTTCTGGTTCAATAGTAAAGGTTTTGTATTTCTTCTCATCCATGAATTTAAAAAGCGGAATGAATTTCTTTGAAGGAATGACTTTATCATATTCTTTCCAAATCTGCTTCAAATCATCAAAGATTATAGCGTTTTTGATTTCTGCAGGAGACAACCCAAGCCTTGCTAGAGATTTCTTTGTTTGTTCGTCGACGATGTTGACTCTGCTGTGGTAAAATATGCGTTTTCGATTGATATAAGTCGCTTCAGGGTCAATTACAGTCAGTACTTCCTCAACGTATTCTTGCCTTCCATGAGTATAAAGATGAATATCGTAATATTTCACCATATTTTTGAGGAAGTCGAGCAAATTAGGCCGAATTATGACTGTCACGTTTATTAAATTAGGTCCTTTCACAGCAAAGTTTTTAGTCAGCAGCTCATAGTCTTTATATTTTGCGTTCTCTTTGAGCTCTTTCGAGATTTCGTTGGTTCTAGGGCCCGTATATGCATTGATTAATGTTTCATCAAGATCCAATACGAGTATTGGTCGAACGAATTTGTTTTCGGAGCCAAGACTCAATAGCTTTGCTCTTCGAGGATCGCTTAGTTTGGCGGATCCGAGCTTGATCTCGTTGCCGTTCTGGCCGCTATTCGGCCCCTCTCGGATTACTTTGGTGAGAGGAATTAAGAATTCTTCTTCATAGTCAAAGAATAATTCGGTTTTCTGAACCTCAGCGCGCAGCCGAGCAATATTTTTGCGTATACTTTGAGCACTTGACTTATCATCGTTAGAAACTTCGATATCCATATCATCTTTCATTGCATTTGGTATATTCTGCTGCGTAAGAGTTCAGAAAAGAATTAGCTATGAAAATTGCTTTACCGTTGAGCTCTTGAGACAATGCATCATACTATTAAGGAATGAAATGCCGGGATTTGTGGCGGGTTGAGTTTTTTTCTCGGTGTTGTCACTATTGTTGCTGACTTGCTCTGCTGGGTCGGTTATTTCGATGGTCTCTATGAGATTTGTTTCAGGTTCGATTCTGCTCATGTAATCTTTGGAGCAAAAGTCTTTGTTTCTTGAAGGGTTCTCCTGGGAACAGAGTTTTGATGATGTTCTATCGTAAATTAATACTATTAGATTTATGAATTATATTCGAAATTTTTTGCCACCAAATCGCTCGGCGGTAATACGATAAAATTTTCTAAATTCAGTTCTGAAAAATTAATATGCCAAAGCTTTGAGGCATAGTTAATCCCCTGAATCCTCTGTGACAAATCCTCATCTTCGGAAGTAACTGAAAAATGTTGGAATGATGACAACATAATTTAGTCAAGCGTAGAAACTCAGAGAGTCGAAAATAAAATTCGTGGATATATCCTACGTTGTTTGGGCTTTGAGAGTCATTATCTCTTTTGTTCTAATGGGTGTTAGAAGAAGGGAAGTCGTAATTTATTTTAAATCTTTAAACTCTGGCGCACTCGAAATAATCTTAGTTAATAAGCTTGAAAAATCTGTTTCTGTCGCAAATTTTCAAAGACAATGCGAAAATTTTTTTATTCGAATCGGTAATTTACGTTTGGGGCTTGACGTCAAATAAAATAATATGTTCATGAGGTGTCTAAGAACGAATTAACATACAACTCTCTTTTTTCTCAAAGCAGACCTAATGAGAAGCTGTATTATTCAATTTCGCACAATGAATCATTTTTCAAATATATATTACTCGACTACAATGAGTCCCTTCACAGTCAAACTTTGTTTTTAAACAGAATTGGCCCTTTTTGTTTAGGTATTATCTCAAAACTACATTGAACCCACAAAAACCACTTATGAACTGTATTTGAAATTGGAAGAGTTTTGGTAGACTGAATGAATAAAGCACATCTACTCATACACTTATTGCCTCATGTAACAGCTATATATGGCAATATCTTAAAAAAAAAAGTTTATTCAGTCAAACTAAAATGCACACTATTCATCCCTTCTTGCTACTCGATCTCTCCTTGCTGCTGGGTCAGCGATTAGTCTTTGATATTCTGCTCTATCTTCTTCGCGGGGTTCAGCATATTTCTGCACTCTTCCAGTCAACTGCAAGAGCACATCTGGTGACCGGTAGATTCTAATCAACAGCTCGTAAAGTTGATGCTCTTTCATGATGTTCTTCTCTCTTCTTGCAGTGTAGATGGCTAAGAAATTTTAGATCAGCTATACTTTCAAAATAAAATAAAAATACCTTCCATAAGCTCCATAATTTCTCTGGTTTCGGGAATTTCCTCGTAGATGATTCTCTGTGAACGTCTATCAAACACAGACCTCAAGAGCGTGCCGATCGCCCAAACAAACGTGGCGTAAATAGTGATAATTCCAAAATCACCCAAATTCGTGCCGAAGAACGAACCCGCGGTCTTTTCGGAGTAAGCATAGAAGATCATATTTTCTGCTGAATTGAATAATGTATAATCTAACAATGATACAAATAATGAGTCAAGCCCTTATAATGAAAAAATTACCGTCGTATTCTTCGGAAGAGTTTAGTGACAAGGCCATCCAGTATCTGGTTCCGTTTTCATAGTAATATGCAAAAGAGGAACTGATCATGAGTGGGATTTGGGTCAAACCGTCTGTTGAGGTTTCATACAAAGTTGTTGCTGTCGATGAAGTCAGATGGAGGTACTTTGGGAATAAATCTGAAGGTAGAAGTTAAGAGTTTGAAAATTTTTCAAGAAAAAATACTTTGAATGGTGAAATTCTGAGAACTGCCGCTCTGTAGAACTGTTACCAGGGCGTTACGCATTGTCGTTGTGAGGAGTACAGCATTCGAACCAGTTGCTGTGCCAGAGGATCTATAGGATAATAACAGCCGATTAGAGGAAAAGGGGGAGTGAAAATTCAGTACCTTACGAGACTCCATTCGAAGTTAATGTAAAAAGAGTTACTAGCGGTCTGCAGGTTTGTGATCAAGGCATCGAAGTTTGGAGGGGTTATTTCCCAGACTGTGTCCGAGTAAGTGTTCAGCTGAATTTTTTGGAACTGAGCAGCATCGTCACTATCCAATCCGCTGAATTGGCTTGCAAATATGTCAAACTATGGGAATTAGATTAGTATTATTATAGCGGAAAGAGTGTGTACCTGGTCTTGGGTTGTATTAAGGATATTTAGGTTGTCAATCTCAAAGATTTTGTAAGTTGCGCTAGTAGATGGGTCACTACCACTCATCAAACTAATCTTTATGGTTCCTAGATTGGGCGTTAGAGTTTTGGAACCATACCAAGATAAATACCTGAGGTGATCAAATTCAATGTTGCGTTCGGATTGAGAGAAGAGTAGATGGCGAGAGGCCCAATTAAGATCAAAGTGATGGCGAATACAAAGCAGAATCCCAAGAAGCACTTTTCAACTTTGCTCTTAGGAGAGCCTACATAGTACATTAGAGGCTGAAAACATTCTAAAACTCATACCGAATGGATTTCGTTTGCGACCAGCGTTCTCGAGCTCTTTAAGATATAGGTAAGTCCATGCGTCTTCAAGTTTCATCCACTGGAATAAATCAAGGGCTGTTTTGGTGAAAGTCCAATCCAAAATGGACCCAATTTCGAAGACGAAAGGAATGGCTTTGATGCCTAATCAGAAACAAATTTAGAAAGAATTATCAGAGTAACCCATACCTTTGAATATTAATCCTGTAATCAAATCATTGGCTTGGAAAGCGTGGTATGGAGCAAAGAGAGGATAACCCCATTTGACCTGAGAGCCCGAATAATAGAGGAAGAAAGAGGTCAGAATGCAAAAAATAATGATAACAGCCAACGTCGAGGCCTTTGTTGAGGAAACCATTTCGTAGTAAATCCACACTAAGAGCACTGTGGTCAAAATGTAGTGCAGGACGACTTTAAGACCGAATGAATATCTGAAAAAGTTGCAGAAGCTCATTCTTGCAATTTCTTCGTTTTCACGGATGAAATCCTCTCTTGTGATGTAGAGTACTCTGTCGAAGAGCATGATTACAAAGGCAGTCGCTACTGACAATACCATTCCTCCTGAGAAGGAGGATTCACTAAGAGATTCTGTGATAGAAAGACCCTCACCAGTTAAGGTTGTGAAGAAAATGAGGAGGAAGATCATAATAATCACTGAGAATACGGCCGTTGGTGTATAGTAGTCACGTCCGGGCTTTTTAATGATATTGAATTCATTCACATCTTGTAAGCCGAAGTTATGAGGGAAGAGATTGAAGACAAAGTTTTCAACTGAAGTAAACGCTCGCTTGAAAATATTTGGTTGAGGTTCGTCTTGTTGTTGTGGCTCTCCTTCTCCTTGGTGCTCTTGGTTTTGAGCTCCTTGTCTCTTCTTTTTCGATCGACGTGATTTTTCGAACTGTGGAACATACTCTCTACTCTGAGTAAGAGCGACGTGATGCCATACTCCTCTTTTTTTGAGGACCCAGCGCTGCAGGATCAGCACAAGTATCGTCAAGAAGTCTGCAGCCAAGCCTGCGAGGACACCTTCTTGTACATCAACGAATTTTTTGACGCCAATGAATGTTAAATATTTCGTGATTTCGTTCGATGTGTTATCATTTGGGCATGAAGAGTCTGTTCCGAAGTACGAAATGGCAAAGACGGAGGAGTCAGAGGGACAGAAGAACGGCAGCTGATAGATGTATTTAAGCAAGAGGAGTACCACCTCTAATAATATTAGGGTTTTCCAATACCTTCTCGAAGGGAGTGGGTATTCGACTATAGCATACGAGAAGATGGAAAATACCAAGGCGAATGAGAACAGGTTTGGTTGGATGAAGAAATTCAGCAATAACACACCATAGGTGATCTCAGTCCAAGCGCTTAAGATATAATACCCAATAAGATATCCAAAAGAGGCTTTCTCGCTTAGGGTATCTGCGGTTTCATCAAGAGAGAAGGCCTTGCGAATTTGCTCAATCAGGTACCTGCGAATCATCACATTGAGGGTTACTTTCTCTTCCACGAGACTAACTGTTTCTTGGGAAGACTCAAGCATGTTCTCCTCTTCTTCTGCTGCCTCGGCTTCGATGACTCGTTTCTCTTCTTCTTCAGCTTCAAGAGCCTCCTTCTCCTCTTCTGGTTGATCCTGTCCGAGTAGTTGATCTTCGGCAAACTCTCTCCTGCCAATACCCTCCTCAGGGCTCTTTTTTTCTTCCTCTTCTTCGACTTTTTCTAGCATAGGCTTGAGTATTGATCCCAACATAGATCGTACGGCCATAGCTTCCCTTTGCGGTGGAAGCCCGATCTCTTTGATTTCATGTAATTGGGTCTTTATTCTCAGTTTTGTTTTTCGACTTTCAGCCACGACTTCCTCATAGCATTTGTTAGCATCGTAGTTATTTCGCTCTAATATCTGCAAAAGCTCACCGAAATCAATAATTTCTTTTTTGATTCTCGGCTCCAATTTTTTCAAACATCTCATTCTTTTGTTGTAATTGGGATCGGCCTCATCTTGCAAAATACCGTTTTCTTCGACCTTAATCTTTAGCTTTGTGTCGCTTTCAGTCGTTGTCATTTTCTCCCAAAGAGTGATCTTCCTATTGAGATTCTCCTCAGCCTCTTTTAAGAAACTCTTCGTGAGCAAGAGGTTTCTGTATGCGCTGATTCTTCTGATATGCTCCTTCTCGACATAGCTAATACCTCTTCTTTCGTGGCTGATTCGGTCTCTTCTGATGTAGGGCTCAACGTAGGCTTTCATATACTCATGGTTCCAAATTTTCCTCTGAACGAAGGCCATCAAAAAGAAGATAATCATATTGGCGACTCTGAAATTTCCAAGGATCGTAGTCTTTTCGAGTTTATTGATACCGATCAGCACAAGTAATTTGTCGACAAGCCCTGCGTCTTCAAGAGGAACCGTCAACACTTCAGCAGTGCTTGCCGCTTGAATATATACACATTCTTCATTACTGAAATAGTATCGATTCGCTACGTTTACGGGGCATTGGAACCAAGGTGCCTGATAAATGACAAGAGCCAGCATGACAGCACAATTAGCAATTTCGAGGAACACCCAGATCTTGTTTCCTCTCGAAATGACCAGTTTTCCGTGGTAGATGAAGTACAATCCGAAGAATATGTAGAATATACCAATCAGATCGGTTGTTCCTTGGATGTTGCCTCTCAGTCCGACAAAAACGAACCCGATGAGTGCAAGTTGATGGAAGTGACAAAAGAAGAAGAATTTTGCCATGCTAGCGAAGTTCTTGGTTGGTCTTTTCGTAAAATCGTTCTCGTCGCCTTCTTTGTGCTTTTTATCGGTGTTCCAGCTGCATGGGAAGAAGTAATTGTCATAGCACATGAGTTTAAAGAGACAAATGAAATTCATGGTGATGTCGACTAAATCAAAGTTGCTAATCGCGAGCCAGTTTTGGAAGTTCTCAATGCAATAATTGTAGTCTGACTCCGTAGAAAACTCATAGATCGTACTATACACAGTTTTGGCTGCAGGGTTGCATCCGAAGGTCGAGTTCTCGAGAGGTGTCTCAATTCCCCATTCATTCGGGAACCATTTCAACACGAAGTATTGTCGGAGCACGTCGATAGTCGTAAAAGTATAGACAAATCTCCACGCCCATTTTAGTCTGTTCAATTTCTTAATCCAACCTGCTCCAGAGTGATTGAAAAAATGCGAACAGTATGAAAATGCGCTCGCGATAATAACGTACAATATCGAGACGACATTGAGACGATAGAACGCCATGACAACCAGCAAGAATAATGCGATCTCATATCCATGGACATGATAGAGTTGAGTTGCAACGTAGTCCACCTTTTTGCCGTAGTATAAGGGCTTGAGGTTCTCGAATTCTTTCTTTAAGGCTTCTCGGTCAGCGGCATCGGTACCATCGATACCTTCGATGTCACTCGGGCTGGACGCGCGGCCAAATATGCTTTCAGAGTGGCGCATGTAACTCTCTGAGTGCTGGTCGCTATCGTGGTCTTGCTCTTGAGAAGGTGGATAGAACAGGGTGTGGAATCGTTTTTCCATTTGGAAAAGAGCTTCGTCACTGATTAGATAATATTCCCATCTTTGGGAGTAAAAGACGACAATGCCAAACGCGATGATAGAAATGCACCAGAAAATGAGAGATAAGACGCTGCCAGCGGTATTCCCAAGTCCAATCCAGGTGGCTTCGTCTGTATCAATGAGATTTTGGACTTGAGGAATAAGAAACGTAATTTGCATGATAATCACGATTATAGAAGCCGAAGTTGCGGGGATCCACACGTCTCTCCAGCGCTTTTTGTTCTCGATGTTCATTGAAATGATCAAAAGAAAAAGCAAAAGCAGTCCGATGATGTTGCTCAGAGCTAAACAAACCAGAAAAATGTAGAAAACATATAGTCTTGGAGCGGTAACATAGAGAAACTGCTTTGCATAGATCAAGATGTCAGATTCTTTCTTGATTGTGGGTTCTGGCTCTTCTTGAGCGATAGGGATGAATGGTCTATTATCTTCTGTCATGAGAAAAAAATTATCGTTTACCGCTACGCTTTATCAAAATTAAGCTATCTGAGTTAATAACGGATAAGTTTTATGTGTTTCAAAAAACAACTTTTTGAAAACTCATCAAAACTCTCAAAAGAGTTGGAGATACCGAATAATTCGATAATTTGAAGGAGCTTTTAGATTATTTAGGAAGCTATTATGATCAAAGTTGTGAAGAGACAAAATTTTTTTCGCTTTCAACAAAGATAAATCCTCGTATTTCAGTTTAACTCTTCAACTTATTAGGATGATATTCAGAGATCTGAACTGTCAATCTTTTTGAAAGAACAGGTTTGCAGAGATAGAGCAATTTATAATTTCTTTTATAATGGAATGACGGGGTTTTTACAATGGCGATTAAGAACTCTATTGGTAAAAGCTTATGGATTTTCAATTTGTAGTACTTCGAAGAAATGAGCATTTGGTTGGTTTCATGATATTTGAGGGTAAGATTCTTTTTGGGTAGATTGTACCTTTAGTGGATTTGATATGTTTAGAAGTGATAAGAAATAAATAACTCCAATACGTTGAAACGCATTAATTTAACAGTTTTCCAAAAAACTCATATCAGATGTGGAGGAAACTTATAGTTCTAAGCATAACGATAATTTTCTTTGCAGATCTACACGTTATTCTCCTACTCTTTTTGACTGGTTGGTCTCTCTTGATAATTCACAGCAGGAATCTCATCAAACTGATGATGAAGATGAGATAGTACCTGATCTCAACAAATAGTGATGATGAAACCAACATCTAAATCATAGCACCTGTTTTAACTTACAAACTCTAAAAACCTGAAAACCAGCATTAAAGCATAGAATTCTGAAGATTTTCTATTTTCAGTTCATTGGTCACAGTATAAAAGCAATTCTACGCGGCCAGACACTCAGGCTTCCATTAGAATTTTCTACATGATAAGCACGATGAAATATTGGTTCAAATTACAGCAGATTTTAGAAGATCACAACTGAGAAACAATAAATTTTTCAAAGATATCAGAGAACCTCACATTTTCCCCTCTTTCCTAATAGTAACATGAAAATCACATTTTAGCAAGAAGAATGCAGCTTTCGGTATAATAATGATATTTTCAGTTTGTTTTCTTAATCTATGTTTTATTATAAATATGTTGACGAAATTCAAAAAAAAAAGAGAGAGAAACGAATTCAATTTCTATACCATCCCTTTGGATACAAAAAAAAAACCAAAAAAAAAAAGAGAGTACTATGTCTGTCCACTTTGATAGAGGATAGAGTCTCATTTAGACTGGAAGACGCAATTTCTAACTTTTCTTGTTTAGCTTACAAGAAATCTTTCATGCCCATTGATTCATGTTTCATTAGAGTTCATCAGTAGATTGCTCACTTCTGCTTGTGAGACCCGCCCCATAACCAGAGTTCTGCCTCTGTGACATAGACTCTTGCATCTTTCGTAAAGAAGCGGTTGAAGCCAGAGTAAGAGCTGATCTTTCTGACATTTTATGTCCAAGTTCAGCCATTCTCACATATCCAAGGTCCGCTAACATGGACAATTCACAATAAGTATTATTCACTTCTGACTCACCATCAGCAGCGTCCAATGCATCCAAAAGTAATTTTTCCTTCGCTTCCAACACTTTCAGCTGCTTATCCAATGTCTCTTCCACAGTCTGCTTTTGAGCTTTGTTCAGGAGCTCCAGATCATATTGAGTCTCCGATCTAATAGTTTCAATTTCTTTGAAACTTGCGAGCGAGATCTTTGTTTTGATTTTTTCGACGGTTTGGGCAGTCTCCCATTGTCTGATAAGGTCTGGATTCTTCGAAACGTGATCTGCGATCTGAAGATAAGAGACAAGCATCGGTTCCGACACGATGATTCTATGAAGAGTTCTGATTTTTTTATAATCAAATCTTTTTTTTCAAAAAGTGTTCTGAAAATGATCAATTCGGAATATACCTTGGAAAATATAATCATCACTTGATTAAAGTTATTTTAAGTGCTCGAAAAATACGTTGATATATCATAAAAGTATTGCAAAGTTACGTTAAGGCACTTGAGTCTACTCCAGAAAATAGTTTATTGATTAGGTTTGCCTGAATGTTCTCAGAGAATAATGAGCGTGAAAACTTTTGACCAAGATTTGGATGTTATCAGAATAATTTTGATAATAATAAGGAATTGTTTAACTGAACTCTTTTGCAAAAAGCGAACTTAGCTATTCAGAGACAAAGTTAGTAACTCCTAATTCATATTGCTGTCGCAAAAGTTACATTATTGTAGTTGATTGTAATTTATTATATGCAACATGTTACCCAAAAAGTTCAGCCCCATCTCCATTCTATTGAGAAATGTGGACATTTATCGCCTCTGTTGACTGATATTAATTATACTCTCTTTGTAAACGAGATTGTGAGGACTATTTACAATTTAAAGGGAAATACACCGAAGGATATTCAATAAATTAGCCATATTACCCTATAGAAGCAAACAAACAGCGTGATAAGTTTCCACTACAATGTGAAATGCATCGAAATTAATTCACGAAATTTTGGAAACGGAAACATCTTTTAAACCCGAAGTTAATGAGGCAACAATTTATTTTTGATCGGATCGATCTCTCTTTTAACAAAAAAATAAATTTAGAGATGCGATCAAACATCATTCTCATTAAAATTTGAGGCCGCTATTAGGAAGCATCGCCGAATTGTTATCAAACGAACCGTAGTGCGGATCCGCTGTACTCTCTGGTGAAAGACTCAGGTTTGCTGGGCTAGTATTAGAGAACTTATATTCCAGCCACATTTCGATCCACCAGCCTCTGGGTCCCACCACCCACTGAATTCCTCTTTTTTTCCAACGCAGATTCTCTTCCATGATATGATCAACAATTTTTTCAACCAATAGCTCTTGCGAGTTTCCAATGAGCAAAGCCAGGCAAAATGAAAAAATCAGCACGCCTCCAATCAATGCAACGATAATAAGAACGAACCCAATGATGAGCGCATAGCTCGCTTTAACAACCTCTACTCCATTAATCTGGCTCAGTCCCACAGTGCGTTGATTTAAACCATAGAAGATGAGGAAGAGCCCCAAAAACAGTAATGTTGGTACAAGAAATAGGAAAAGTCTCATTAGCCTGCGACCGGATTGAAGCGAGAGAAATTCAGGAGCCGCCTTCCTTGATAGTTTCCGCAGAAAAGACTTAAGTTCTTGCTCTGTGATGTGATTGTCAGTGACTGCTGACTTAAAGCTCGGACAGACATACCGCAGCGACTGAGGATCCAGTCCAATAATAAAACAGTATTCGTTGGAGTTGGGGATGAGCGGTGCCCAGTATTTCCTCCTTGAGTTGTAGTTGTGTAGGGCGTAGTAGTGCTGCAATTCTGGGTATAATTCAAGTGCTTTGCAAGGAGAGATGCTTCCGCTGTCTGGCATGGAGTAACTCATTTTGTTGCGATCAATATTTAATTGCTATGATGTTCAAGATGAAGTTTTTTTTTAGCGAGGTTTGAGTTGTATTAGAAACATTGTGAGATTTTCTGTGTTCGGCAAAGGTTATCCGTTAGGGAAATTTTCTCAACATATCAAATTAAGAAAACTAAATTCGATTTAAATAAAAAATCTTCTTTGTAAGATTAAAGAAAAAAGAAATTTTGAGAAAAAACAGTTTTAGTGAGTAGCAGTTATCGCCAATTCTCACTCTCTGAGGCAAAAAGACTGTAACCTGAAGATGCCTATTTGCAGCGAAAAAAATAGAAATTTAGTTTTATGATCGCTCATCACTGTGGGAATACGAAACAAAGTTAACTTTGGAATCATTAACTTTGCGCTACCATTACAAAATTAGAGAAGAACGCGAGAAAGGCATTCGTTAAGCTCTCTGTGGAGAAATTGTCTTTTCACTGATGATGTAGTATCAATTTTCGAAGAGATATTTCCTATGCTCCTAGCTTGAAATCATTGAGTCAAAGCCTTGAATTCATATCCAAGAGCGCAAAATAATGACGGTATTTCATTAACAAAAATGCAAATTCAAGTTTAAACGTTAATTCTAAGCTTTATACAAAAGGCACTCCTATAATAAAACCTGAAGTGAATGAAATTCAAATATTCATAAGCATAAGGATCATTAAAAAAAAAAATATCAATAAGGAATTTTTGCTCTTGGGTCTTCAAACATTACTTTTTCCATTAGTATTTCTGAGGCCTAGTCTGTCTAGTAGGACTGGAGTCTCTCACGTCTCTAATATCAGCACGTCGTTCGCGCCCAGGTTCCTCTCTTCTCATGGAACTGAGGACAATCTAAAATCGATTCAGTTCTTCTTTTTTTTTAATCACATCTTCGGAATAGAATTTTTCTAAAACTTTCGTATTACATAAATCCTGACTAATTTTTTAAGCTATAAAAT
>ENA-UOTZ01001719-UOTZ01001719.1-compost-metagenome-genome-assembly--contig:-NODE-1719-length-13864-cov-14.828824_pt1 | contig 13864 bp, 10 predicted proteins | sample MGYA00238144_ERZ746983 | MGnify/ENA primary metagenome ERZ746983 (study PRJEB28759, sample SAMN06268863) | compost metagenome | isolation source: single cell | place: USA: California, Emeryville, Joint...
CTAGTATTCCATATAGAAAATCAGTGCTTTTTGAATACAATAAAACAACATTAATACGTTCAAAGTATGTCATCCGTACTCTATTTGAAACATCTTAAACTAAGGAAAATATATCAAGCAACATAGAGCTATTTAACTCAGTTCTTTGCGTTTGAATCATTCTCAACTTTCTCACCCGGATTTTCTTGTTTAACATTTTCACCTTCTGCAAGTTCAGCAACCTTTCCCTCTTTTTCATCATTATTCGCTTTTTCTATCAAATTACTCGCATCAATGTTCTCCAAAATCTGCATGGATGCAAGTCCCCTTTTCCAGGTGTTCCGCTTTCGGTCAGTACGGACGGCTGTGTTAATCCTTTCAGATTCTTCCGAAGAATTAGGTTCCTTCAATTCCTTAATCGGGTGTAAATTCGAACTATCATGCTGTAGGCATAATTCCTCAAACACTTCGACATTTGCCACTAATTTCTGACTCTGAGTGTTTTCATTAGATTCCCAGAGCTTATCTTCTTGAAAAACAGGATGAAATTTAGGCCTTGGCGTGCTGTCCGCAGCTCGCATATTAGTTTCTTTCTGCTCCTCCTCTCTTTTGGACCCGGATAGCTGGCTTTTCATTGGTAACTCTTCAGAGACTCTCTCTTGTGGCAGTAGTTTCATCTCAAGAGGAGAATTCTCAGGATCAGGTTGGACTTGATCGATCTCGCGGTAATGGATCAAAACTGCATATTCTAAGAGCAGAGGAACCAGAGGCATAGTAATGCATTCAAAAATCGCTAAAATATGAAAAACACTGCTTCCGATTAGCAGCTTAATGCCATTGACTACGAAAGGGAGCATCAGGACGACCAATCCAGGTAGAAACTTGCTAAATTTCTTTGCACGAGAAAAACACTCTTTGGAAGTGGTTTCTTTAACGTTATTCACAGCGAGATGTAGAGATACGGCACTGTAGCCAGTTGCCAATAAAGCAGGTAAATATTTTGCTATAAATGACAGAGAAAATGATGAGTTTTGGTTTGAAAGCGATCCGATGCCGATCTGAGTGGAAGTTAAGAGGCTACCAGGTGTCGTGTAGTAGAGAGCGACCGCACCAATGATCGGGAGGAAGAAACCCACTTTAAAATAATTATAGATAAGGTCGGAGTGATCAAGGGGGAGTGATCGCACATATTTCGAAGTGAAATGCGCTATGCAGCATGTCCATCCGAGAATCGAGTAATAGCCGAGCAGATTTAACACAGAGAAGCACTTTGCGAGAAAGCCTTCTGGGAGTGTGCCAGAGGCAGCAACGAAATGCTTTTCAATCGTTCCGTAAAACCCGAAGAAAAAAGACGCGATCAAGATCCCACTCAAAATTGATTTGAGAAAACTATGTCTGAAAACATCAGGCATCCCTTTTGCTATCAGATAACCGCACATAGCCGCTGAAGCGCTGAAAGATAGAGTCCAGCCAGCTAGTTCATATGAAAACTGATTCATCATGGTAGAAGGGCCGATATGGAAATCAAAGGCGAGTTGCTTTTGGATTGAAGTGTTCAATTTTTTGAATAAATATTAAACCAGAAAAATTGAAAAAATCATTCAAGCTTCTTTTTTTTTTAATTATTTTGCGAAAATTTTCAATCATAACTTAGTTTTCTAATGCTATTTTATTAAAGAAAAGCTCGTTTGTGTTGACAATTGTTGATTTAGTATCAAGTCATAATCCAGCTAAGTTAGACTAAGAAAAAGATGGATTTGTTCACTCTGGCTGGCTATTCAAACTTTTGACTTATTCTAGCTAAGTTTTTGAACATTGAATTTATGAAAATCTTCCAAAAAACAATACTTTATTCGAGCTCGATTTTGATGATGTATCCATTTCCTGCCTTCTGGCTCATGTTCTTCAACACAAGCGAATCTCCATCGTTTGTGATCTCAACCGTAGCTGCTGAAAACACTTCTCTTTCTTGCCATCTAGTGGAACTTACCACTGCTTGCAGCGTCTCTTTCCGCAATGAGTAGATCATTTCTTTAAGTCCATAAAACTTCAAGGAGGAAATCTCGAATTCATCGAGATGTTCCCATTCAGCGGATCTTGCTTTAAAAACTAAGTGAATTTGTACTATACCGTCAGCTTTAATTCCGTAAGCTTTGATGTCAATCACGCAGTCCTTTTGAATGCATTTACTCGTTACATCCTCCTCGGAGCTGTAATTGCCCAAACCAAGAACGAAGCCTTCAGCGGCGTATCTTTCCTTATCTAGTTGCAAAAATCCGACAACAAACTCATAAGTTGTGCTTAAATCCTTCGTCCATTGAACACCATTAACATCCTGAGTCTGAATGATCTTGCCTCCTCGAAGGAAGGTCAGGATGTAGCTGCCCAGTATTGACGGAATGTATTTTTCAGCAGAATGGTCTTTGTTGTTGTGGATGACTGCGCCTGTAAACAGGTCGAACCATGTTCCTTTAGGGAAATAAACCAGGACTCGTTTGGCAGCGGGAGTGTACACTGGAGCAACCAAGAGGCTACTGCCTAGCATAACGAGCTGATCGATATAATTTTTGCTGTCGTCTTCATAAAGAGTAGTTTCCTCAGGGAATTCGAAGAAAAGTGGCTTAAAAACCAATCCTGTACCATTCTTCTCAATAAACTGGGCATAATACCACTTCAGCAAAGAATAACGCAACTGCAAGGCCTTGCGAGCGGTTTCTTCAACATCTGGTCTATCAAAGGCCCAGGGTTCTTGATCCGTAGCAGCTTCATGATTGTGGTTTCTAGCGAAAGGATACAAAGCTCCAATTTGATACCATCTCGCGCAGAGATCTGCTGTCGTTGATTTTATGAAACCGCAAATATCGGCTCCAGTAAAAGGCATGCCAAAGATTCCGAAATTGAATACTCCTGTCGTTCCGAACTTCAAAAACTCCCAAGTCGCAGCATTATCTCCGGTCCAATGTGCAGCAAATTGCCCTGTTCCGAATGCAGTGCTTCGTGTTAAAACAAACGGAAGGGGGCTTTTCTTCTTAAGATACTCATAAGTAACATGAGACTGCATCATTCCATATAAATCATGTGTGTTAAATAATTCCGCTCCATTATGATGCATGGCGTCCATGCTTATAGTCATTGTTTTCAGCGGATTGCCTCCAGGAGTATAGGGTAAGAGGTCATATCTCGAAATCTTTGATTCTTTGCCGAGCTCTCCAGCCACAAAATTCGTTGGTTCATTCATATCTAACCAAATACCAGAAAAAGGCACTTTTTTATAGAGATACTCAAGCATCTCGTGCCAGTAGTCCGCGGCGTTAGGATGGAAGAAATCAACATAGTGCGACGCGCCCGGCCAGACCGTCCCAGTCAGCGGTTCATCATCGATATTCTTAATAAATACATCTCGTTTCAGACCTTCACGATATCCTGGACCTTTGCGTCGATCTCGAGCGATGCCTGCATCGATGATAGGAACCCAATGAATTTTCTTAGTTTTCATGAATTCAGTAAGCTTCGTTGGTGGAAACGCCATGCTATTAATTGTGAAGTCTTCTTTCTCAATCATATAGTCAAGATCAGACCAAATAGCATCGATCGGCATCTCTTTCTCCCTGAATTTGTCAACTACATGCTTCAAAGTGGCGAAACTGCCATATCCCCATCGAGATTGATGATAGCCCATCGCCCAAAACGGCATCATTACCCACTTTCCGAGATATTCATGGTACATTTTTATTGGAGTTTCAGGCTTAGTATCACCGAGGAAAAACACTAAGTCTATTACCCCGCCAGCCACTTTGTACCTGATCGTTTCGCCTTGCTCAATTATGATGTCCATTGCATTCGAATTCCTTAAGAAAACAGTATGCCAATTATTAGATTTCTCCTTCATGAGGTAAACTGGATGATGACCGTACACGTTGCCTCCAGCCTTCCCTTCTTCCACCACTTCTGGCTTATCCTTCGCCCAAATACTATACACACCGTTTGGTCCCATTTTGAATTTGTAGTTTCTCTCGCCGAAGCCGAAAATATTCGGAGTTGGCACGTGAGTCCCGAACTCTATATGCAAATCCGAATAAAAGAAATTCAGTCCAGAAGAGTTCCAGATTGATTCTCCTGTGCTCTTTCGTTTGATGACAATCTCGAAAGGGTCATCGGAAACGATAACTTTAAACTCAGAGTCTTCGGGGTTAGAAGCGGGTTTCGAATCAAAGGTCGGGAAGGGGTAACTGTTAGGGACTTCCCAGCGACTGGCAGTAGCATCAGTGATTTTAACGCGGAGCACTGAGTTAGATTGGTAATGGATGCTCAGGGTGAGTTTTTTGATGATTGGGTTGATAGGAATCTTTTCGGGCCAGAAGTTATCTTTCCCCTTGTATTCGACCATGTAGTTTATAACTGATTTGGGTTTGCGAGCAGGACTTGTGGTGACTTCGTAAAGATTTCCATTGTTTTCAAGTAAGATGCGGTCTTTGTCATCGGTGGAGTTGCATGTGAGAATGAGGAGGGTTAGGATTATGAAGTTGAGGAAAGGTTTTAACATGTGTAAGGAAGTAGAGTGCGCGCGTGTGCAATTAAAGAATTGCCGAATTGTGCGTTGTTTTCAATTGAAACAGCTTTGTTTAAAAATTAATTCGGTTCTGATCCGCTCATGGAACAGTTGTTAGACTAATTGCACGTGGCAATGTTCTATAAAATCGTTTGACTGATAAAACTGAGAATCCATTGATTCGTTGGAGGAATGTTTTTCTGGAATATCTTTAGAATTCTACAGTGAATAATTCATCAAAGGAGAAACTAATTGCCGTTTGTTATGAAATTCCGGTGATTTTTTTTGGAGTAGACTTTGGATTTTTCACGTTCTGTTGCATCTTTGATTCTGTTATTTTAATAACCAGATCGTAAGTCTCTAGAAAGGTTAACAATACATAATGTTCGGAAAATTGGGGATGCAGAATTGACCTACGGTCTAAAATAGAATATTAGTTAATATATTCTCATAGCAAACCAAAGAAGTATTTATTACAACACAAGGGTATGTTATGTTCCAGGTTTTATACAAGCTTTAAACTCTCTGAGAAGTTAACAAGATACAACATAAATTTCACTTGAGCTGGCTGAATATTATGATTACCAAAAAATATCGAGATCATTCGTTCCAATTTTTTCATTTAAAGGAATCTAATTGTGTTTACACTACAGATCGAACAATTTGGAACAATTTTGAGGGTTTCAATAATTTGGAGAAAAATGGTTATTCAGTTGACTAAAATTTTTTCTTGTCGTTGAGATAGACTAATAGCGCATAGCGAAGAACCTCAGAAAAATGACGTTTTTCAGGGCTAAAATTCAGATTCTATCTAAATTCCTAATCCATCACTTGTCATGGAACAAGAAGAAACTAACAAATACATTATAGCGCATGGTTTACTTTGGATATTTTTCGTCGTTACTTTGCCAATGAGAGAGGTATATCCTTCTGATATGAATTTGACGGGAGATGGATGAATTGTTAAACTTTTTTTGGTTGAAAATATCAAAGCATTCATGAAGTGAATGGATGAGAAATTTGATTAAACGTGGTTTTGATTTAAATCAAGTAGTAAGCAAACTTAGATGATTTTATCATTGTAGCGAATGAGAGTATAAGTCTAATTCGAGTAGATTTATTACCTTGACATTACAATTATTCCTCTTTCTTTGGATTACCGAGTACAAGCTTTTCAATTTCAATTCTGCGTTCTTGATCGATGAGATACCAATACAATTTTCAAATCCTGATTAAACAGAAATTATAGAAAGTATGAAGTTTTTTTTTTGTTTTGAAAAAATTATTCCAAAATATTATAATTGATAAACAAACTTTTTAATTAATTAAGCTTGTTAATTAGTCTGGCCCAGTATCTATACTTCGAGTACAATTTAGAGTTCCTTTGACAAAATCATAGTAAATTACTCACACACAACTCTTATAAGCTCATAGAAATCCATTTGAACTTAGTAATTAAGCCATGTATAATGTTTAAACTACTACTACTAGCTTCTATATATGATACACCACTCAAAAGATACTGAAACGCGACCTCATTTCAATGAACCGGCCTATTCTTAATCTAATCTCATAATCTTTGTTCCCCCTCGTCCTTCTTATCATCATAGTTGAAAGCAATACTATTAGAATAAAACGCGCCTAATGCAAGACCAATCAAAAAAAATCATGTTCGCAATAAGTTATTTAATTTTAGTTAGTTCTGTTAAATTATGCCAAAGAATCCAGTAGGTAATATGGTTCAGGAACCAAAAGAAAGCCAACCTCCTAGTTTCAAACGAGTCCCTTCCAAAAGTAACTTTGATCTATTTTCATTTTACCCCACTCACTATCACCCATGAAAAGCCGAGAAAAACGAAACCGACAAATCTCCTCGTCATCAAGAGGAAACCAAGAAAAACAATCACCACCACCACGTCAATTTCGACACAAATATCGTAGTCAGGCTAAAAGCTACAAAACCAAATAAAGAATCTCTCGTCAATCGGTTGGCCCAATTGAACGTTCACGAAGACAGTCAGTTGAGTCCGAGAGGAAAAAAAACAAATGTACTGCAAGAGTCTAACAAATATCATATGCCAGATCATTTTAGCCTTGCGAGGCTTGACAAAAAGAACCCTTCATTCCATCATCAGGGATTGAAACTACCGCTAGCTAATCTTTCCCAAAGAAATATTGAAAAAGATCAAAGTGCATATGAAATGACAGAGGGAACGAATCATGCGCTTACTACGCGGGATAGTCATCAAAATGGCCTGCTGGAGGAAATTCAAGTGAGAAAGAGCCAAGGACCGACGATAAGGGATTTAAAGGCATTTTATCCTAAAGCAAAGGCTCATATTCGAGAGACAAATGAAGAAGACGCTGAAGAATTGCGGTTTGATAAAGTTGCAGTGGAAGATCTAGACCGCTGGGATAATGGCTACAAACAATCTTTAAGTAATCAGCATCGCCATTACGAGCGTGGGTTTTAATTCCTCCTCACTTATAGGAATGAAGAATGAACACGTCGATGAGCGAAGACTTCGCAGGAATCCGAAGCCAGAGAAAACCTATGAACCGCAATTGAATTCCCATGTGATAAATATGATTGCAAAATCCAGCACAGAGCGTACGAATAAATTGCACTCCTTGAGCTGTTCATTATATAACTTACTTACCAGATGAACCATTAGAGAGAAATGCGACATCACTTCTAATTGAAAGGACGAAAGGGCCATACAAAACAACAGAATCAATCTCTCGTGTTACTAACAAGAAAATTTTGAATATGATCGTTTATAACAAAGCAAAATCGGTTGCTATGAGGCTAGATAGAAACGCTTTAGCGGAGCAAACGGACACACTCCAGGAAGACACAATCAGCAATTTCAAGAACCTTCAAAACAATCTTGGACCCCTTACCACAGGGACATTGATTGACTACGATACTCTCCTTGAAAAGCTTTATAATGCCAAATTTCCGCCCAACTATTTATTTGATTTTACCTTGGAGAAGAAAGAAAAAGAGGACGAAGAGCTCACTCTGAAATTTTCTCTGCAAGAAAAAGGCCTTCTCCAAAAATTTCAAGAAACAATTGTTGAAATTCATAGCAAGAAGGATATTCAGGGGAAGATTAGAATCGATAACCACGAATTAGTAACAAAGATAAAAGGCCTTCAAGCTGAGGTAAACAATTGAGCAAGCTTATTATGGGAATAATAATTTCTCAATTAGAATGAGTATATGGGACTTCAATTGATACAATACGAAGAAAAAATCAGAAAGACTCGACAGCAAAACCCTCCTAACCCGAAGAATGCTCGACGCAAAGCGAGGGAAGTTGTTCCGAGCTCTAAAGGCATCGAAGAGTTTAGAGAGCTTGAAGTAAGTGAAAACTCATTAGAAATTATGACTTACGATGTGATTGATTGATAGAAAAAGCGAGAGGAAACCGCTGCTTATATTCAAGAAAATAATAAGGAAATTCATCGGTTCCAACAGGAACTCAAGAGATATAACGAACGATTGGAGGAGATTGACGAGGAAATAAGGGAACTAAAACTTTTTAAATCAGAAGCTCGGTTGGAACTCAAAAATTTGTACCTGAGGATGCTAAAGAATGAACGACAGCTACTGTAAATGTCCATTTGAAAAATTTTTTCTAAAGAAACTTTGGGTAGTTTGAGCTATGCGGAAAGAGAGGATACTCTTGTTTATATCATCAAACAGCTCTGGAAGATCAACGAGGAGGTGACAGAAGACCTCTTTCCATCGTTCTTAGAAAAATCATTTCTAAAATTCTTGTTCAAGGTGATTCTCAAAATTTTTCTTGAGTCGGTTACTAAGAGAGCTTATAGGTTGCTCAACTTGACTACGAGCGAGACCAAATCGAGCATTATAAACAAAGCGAAGAATATAAAATGTTTAAGCAGCTTCATGAGTTGAAAAACGACACTTTGGGAAAGAAAAAAACTCCCAGCCTCCTAAAAACTCCTTTTCATATCGCTTTGGCAGAGGTAACTTTTTCCTTCATTAGTACCTATATATATATACATCTTCTTGATTAGGTCAAAACAAGAATAAATAAGTTGAAGAAAGGGCTTCTTAAGAGAAAGAAGCCCGTATTTGCCCCAGAGAGTCCTACCGCAGGATCTGGAAAGAATCTCATGCGATGGGAGGACGTAATAACATAACACGACTTTCAGACTTAATACTACCTGGATTAGATGAGCGAGATTGATCAAAGTATGCAGGGAGAGTTTACTAACGACCTCCTTAACTTTCATAACCGCATCGATTTGATGCTTGATGAAATCAAGCAGCAGATCATAAAGCTGCGAGAGGAAGAAGCTAATAAGCTGTTTGAAAAATATACGACGAAAGGAATCGACGAAAAACTCTTGCGCTATTTAAGCAAGATTTTGATTATTTTGTTCGGAAAACTGGACGCTGAAAAATTCTTTATGAAATTTGTTCGAATGAAACAGGTAAAGCTGAGTCCAACCGCCTCTGTTTCTAAGTCTTCCTCTTAGCACTATGAGCAGAAAACAGCTCAAAACCACACGTTCAAATTCGAATCCATACGAGCTTCAAACGCTCTCAAAGCTCAATCTCAGTCTTCTTTCGGGCTGATGATGTCGCATAGCACGACCTTCAGGAAGTATAAATCCGAAGTCGATAATCTTTCTACAAAAGCGATGAAAACAGTAGAGTCAAGGCTTCTTAGTGAAAGCAAAACAGAACGACCCGTGTTCCCTAACTGGAACGTTAATATTGACCGAGAGGAAACTCAAGAGGCGAATTATCGCTATAATTCCCTCTATAACTACTTCCCGAGCCTACAGAACACAGACGACATGAGCAGTTATTTCATCTCACCTGGCAAACGGAATGCAAATACAAATATTAATAAATCTGGATTCGCGTCTTCCCGTGGAGCTACGTCCCAAGGCGACCGAGGAGCGCTTAGCTCACGAGGGACTAATTTAATGCTGACACAGCAGGTTGGGACATTGAGCACTAGAGGCTACAGTTCCCAACGATTGAGAGAGTTTAGCTCGCAAGGCCAGCGCGTGATTACTCCTCAAAGCATATTGAATACGTCGAGAGTGAATACGGAAGGGTCGCTAGATAGAGGAGTCAGAATGCAGAAAAAGGTAGTGATAAATGAAACTCCTTCGGTTCATTTTTGAGTAATTTGACGTCATTAATTGCTTAGCTATAAATGAAATTTTTCTCTCTTTTCTTTGCTGCATGATAGAATTTGAAATGATTATCACTCTTTTAGAATCTTTCCTTCCTACTCCCACTTTTGACACAGCATTCTTGATTTTTGTACAAATTCGCCTCTTCTTAATTGGTTGAAAATTACTGTTCCCGCGCCTAATAAATCAGCGATCAGTCAATCCTCGTTCGAATCTTCAGAAGTTTCGCCCTTAGTAAACAAAGTTGATGAGTCGGCGACATTGAAATCCCAAGACACTCTCCACTCAGGCTCTAAGCTGTCAGCTGCAATGAAACCAGTGCCCAGACTGGGTGTAAGAGCTCGGATGAAGCTACCGAAAAAGCCAAGAAGATTCATTCATTTCTCCATTCCCAAGGTGACCTTCCAGAAGCTGGTGAGAGACATCTCGTTGAATTATATTCCTGACTGCAAGTTTCAAACTGAGGCGCTATTTGCATTGCAAACGGCCTGTGAGGAATTTCTCGTGGGTCTGTTTCATGATTCAAATCTCTGTAGTATGCATGCGAAAAGAAAGACACTCATGATTCAAGATGTAAATCTTGTAAAGAAGCTCAGAGGGATGGACTATCAACCAATTTAGTGTTAGTATTTCTTGGACATGTTTTGCACACACATTGTTTACATTACTTACTGCGTTTTAGATTTTTTCTGTTGCCGCGATTTATAGTAATTGGTCGTAAATGATGTTTTCGAATTGCTCACACAAACTATATGTTAGGCGGTAAATATCAGTTAAATCCTCTTCAAACTGAAATTTGGTTCTAACTCTGCTTACATCTTAAAAGAAAGAATTGCTTTCTCTCTCTTTTTTTGGGGCTATCTTATCACAATTTAGAGTCTGCACTTTTAAAGGAGAAGACCGGTTAGGCGATTCGAATATTTTTCTGAAGGATGATTGGAATAGACTTAGCCGTAAATATCACAGCTAAAAAGATACGAAACATCAGGTATTTTCGTGTTTCCAATCAACACCATCAGTCTGAAGAGCGAAAAAATGATATAAACTCCAAAATTTAAGGCGGGAGCTATTATATTAATCTGCGATTTAATTTGAAGAAATGATTCACAGTACAAAAAAGTTATTTGATCATCTGCCCAAAAAAGTGTTTTGTTGTTGTCTGCTCTTTAATAGGAACTGAACTATGCATCTCTCAAATGAAAATAGATAAAAATTGATTGTTTGAAAAATTAAATTCCTTTCTCAGTAAATTAACTGCAGTAGCAAACCAATGCATTGCAACGACTCGAACTTGAAACTCATTGTAACTTTTTCATGTTCAAAAACACATTTATTCACTGAACAATTTTTGATTCACTTTCCCAGATATTAATAAAACATGATTTACAATTATTCACACTTTAGCCGCTTTTGTTGGACCTCACAACTGTTCAATAAAATCTTTACATAGTTAGAAACATTATGATTCGATGAAATATTTGATATTGAATCAATTTAAACGCGTGCTCCTTCTATAAGAAACACCTTTCGACATTCTTTCTGTATACCATTTAACTACGTGTTAAACCAACATACAGTAAGCAGACATATTTAACAAGCATACATTGTCCAATTTTTCCCTTCTAAAAAACTCTATGGGAATACAGAGTCTAAAACTAACAGGCAAACTGAGATGACCTCAACACTTTGTCTTAAGTTCTAATGAATTGATAGTATTTTATCACCACAAATTTTGCCACCACCACCCAAAAGCACCCAATTTTAAATATAGAAGTCTGGCAGTTGTTGCTGACGATTAATTTTGTTCTTTCCAAGCACCAATTCGAAAGTACACAGATACTCGAGTTTACTCACCGTCTTTGCGACGTCATTTAACAAATCCCCGGCAATAGAAGAACTCGCGTTCATCCCCAATTTCAGAGACTCCAGGTTTTTGAGGTCTCTTATCGCCTTACAAAACGCTCGAACTTGAGTCTCTGAGATCGTTGAGACCTTCTCCAACTTGATTTCGAATTCTAAAATATTTTTATGAGGCAGTTTCTTCACAAGCCCGATTAAGTATTCAGGATTTATATTATATATCGTTTTATCAGAGCCTTCGAGTTGAACTGCAAGAGTGCGGAGATAATCCATGTTTGGTATTAGTTTAGTTAGTTCTTGAAGCACGATGTTGCCGCCACTGGGGAAAGGAAGGTTTGAAAATCCAAGCCTAAGAACTGAGCATTTTTTCAGAGGACTGAAGCTGCTTAGTAACTGCGCAAGGCATTTCTCAGGGAATCCATTACAGTGGTTAAAATTAAGGTTAAGTGATTTGAGCTCCCCGAGGGTTGTGAGGCCGCTTGCGAGCTTCTGAATGCCGTTTGCTTTGATTTTATTGCAATCTGAGAAGTTCAGATTCAGGGAAGTGAGCTTATTCAGGAGGTGAAGCGAGGTAGCGAATTCAACGAGTTCTTCATCGTTTACACATGTTTTTTCTAAATTCAGCTTTAGTTCACGCAAATTCGAGAAAATTGCCATCTTTATCAGTATTGCGAGTCCCGCGAGACCGACTGGCTGCCAACGCACAGCTGACGTGAGGTCCAGCTTTAATACTCGCAGCTTTCTCATTTGCGCGAAGCCTTCGAATAATGGCTTAAGGGTAAGTGTGGACTGGAACTGACGGAGACTCAATGTAAACTCTTCAAGATTAGATAAACTTAGTAGCGAGGTCATAAGTGATCGGTCCACAGAATCAGATTCAATAAGGCAGTTGCCGAGATTCAGTTTGAAGACACTCAGAGCTTTCATCGTTTCGAGCGCTTGAAGGACTTTCGAGAACCCAGCATGAAGCGCAACGTTGTTTATTGTAATTGAAAGCGCCTTTAAGCAATTCCCTAATTTCGTTTGGTGGTTATCAAAGTCTTTATAAGGAGCTGCAAGGGAAGGCTTATGGGTCAGCTCGAACTCGAGTCTATCAAGCTCAATGCAAATCATCAGCGCTTCTAATTTCATCCAGCAAAGTATCACTCTGTGCATGTATCGGAACAGATATGATGAAACATCGACCGTTCCTTTGTACTCGATGCTGAATCTCGTGAGGTTTTGTAGACGTTGCAATGGGAAAAGCATCGAAACGAGCTGCTTTGCGCTGAACTTCACATCATCCTGAGCGAATTCTATTCCTCGGAGCTTGAGTCTAATTATGCTCATATTCTTCGGCAACTGGAATATGCGCGTGAGCTTTTTGATTTTGAAAGAGGTCAGTAAGGAGTCCGAGATCTTCAGCTCAAAGACCTTGATGTTTGTTCTGCTCACAATCATTTTCAAGACTTTGGAGACCCATAAAAATGCATGTTGGTCTGTCCTCGGGTCTGATATTTCAAAGGAAATCTCGGTCAGATGCTTGAGCCGCAGAGGATGGAAGAACAGGTAGTATTTTCTGAGGACTGGCTGGTCTTGGAGCATGCCTTGGTGCACTTTGATGCGAAGAGTTGATATATTCTTTTGCAACTTGAAGCTCTTTGTTAACGAGGCCTTGGATTGGTGATGCTTTGATTCCGGTTTGAATTTGAGGTTGGTAGTAGTGAGCTTCGCATGGCCTACGATGAGATACCTCTGCATTTCTGATTTGGAGAAAAATTGATTGGAGAGCACTCGGCTCTGAATAACATGCTTTGAGAGGTCTCGCGCGGACATAGTGCTCTGAAGGCTTATTGGATTGCTGTGAGAAGTTGCAGGAGGGGGAAGGGCATGGCTTTCGATGTTGTTTTTCGGTCTGGAGCGCGCTAGTTGTTTTTGAGGGATCATTCGGAGCACGGAATTAGAGCAATTGATTAAAAATCGGGACGACCAATGTAAAAATATTTTAATTTTGTTTAGCATGTCCTGATTGTTGATAAACTTATTGATATATTACTGTATCACGAAGGGAGGCATGAAATAGGAAGGGGACTTGAGCGAAGTAGCCTTAGGTTGGCATTCGGGCTGTAGGTTTGGAAAGATAAATAGGGTGTTTCAACTCAAAATGAGACATTAGAATCAGAATTTTAGAAAAATCATCACAGAAAAGCTGTGCTCTTCCTTCTCAAGCTAGTATGTTATAGGTTGCTAAACAAAGAACAGCTCAGCTCCTGGCCCTTATAAAATTCGATGATTGTGGATTTGTAAATG
>ENA-UOTZ01001721-UOTZ01001721.1-compost-metagenome-genome-assembly--contig:-NODE-1721-length-13856-cov-15.304521_pt1 | contig 13856 bp, 13 predicted proteins | sample MGYA00238144_ERZ746983 | MGnify/ENA primary metagenome ERZ746983 (study PRJEB28759, sample SAMN06268863) | compost metagenome | isolation source: single cell | place: USA: California, Emeryville, Joint...
AAGCCTTTAGGCTTTTCCCACTCGAAACAGGACAAAGACAAGCCTGTTGGTCGATCAAGCTCGGTTGGAATTTAAATCTTTGTCAAATAGAGTTTCTTTTGGTTTTAGTTGGCCTAGTGAGAGATTGATCTTTTGGGGTAGAAGGCTAGAAGGGCTTCGTGACTTCATGTGGAGTTATAACTTCTGAGGGCTTATGTTTAATTTTATTAATTAGCTTTTTGGTTCAGTTCGCTCTTGAGCTATTTATTGCAACAACGGGTCAGACGGCAAAGAAAAATATTTGTAATTGAGTCGCTTCAATTAGTATCTCCTATGACTCCATGCAAACCACTGTAGGTGCCATTTCAAGCATTTTTTAGTACTGTATTCTCGTTCTTATAAAACATACTGAACCGATAGTAAAGTTGTAACCCATTGCTAGAGTTTGTACTCATTGATAAAATAACGTCAAGAAGAGGGAACTAAGACAACAGACTCGTATCAACTGACTTAACAAGAGTGATGATTCTTCAATTTTATATTGGCAATCAAACTGGGCATTAATTTTGGTTAGTATGTTAGATAGATAGATTATATAAAGATTTATGCAATAGAACTCATCCCATATGTTGTTACCCAGTATAATTAACAACTCAAAAATGTTCACAGAAAGTAATCTGAAAAAGCAATTGAAAACTGAGTTCCTATCTTGAAATGCACTCAATTCTGATTCGTTTTCAAAAATAAACAGTATGTTCTCCATCTAATAGGAAGTCAAAATTGGATATATTACACTTAGGGGCAGCAGCCTTTTCTTCTATAATAAAATTGTAATTAGCAAAAAAGGGTCTAAGGAGAAATATTACAATCATTGCTTGCTATCGCATCAAACGCTTCTTGCTTTGCTGCCATCACCAACCTTTCAAGTCTTTTCACAAGGTTTTCAATATTTCCGACTCTCGAAAAAAAGTTCAGGTCTTTAGAGGGCGCAGTTGTACTTAACGTACCACTTAGCTTCAAACCCGCATTCTTTCTCCAAATATGCAGCGCCCTCTTCGCGTTCAGCTCCTCAGCTGCATATTTACTCAATATACTTCCCAATATTCCTTGCCTGCCTCTCTCATATCGATGGCTCAGCTGTCGCAAATCCTCCAGAGTCATGTCTGGGCTCCTCGTCCCTCTACTTCTCCTCGATGAAGACAGCAGCCTTCCTCTTCCTTCTTCTGATATAAATGACCCCTCTAGCGCTAGATGCTCATTGTACGACTCAATTTTCCAGAACGCGCAGGACAAAGAACGCTCGAAATGCTTTTTAAACACCGCAGCCAGCGCTCTCACAGATTTCACCTTGGCCTCTGAAAGCGACGCTCCCTCGAGATTAACAGAGCCTTTGAGTCTCCAAAACGCGACTTGGTGGTTGATTCTCGAGAGCGTCGTGATTCTTTGTGGTGCTTTTTTAAACCATGGATTGACTTTGCGGCTCGCTTTTCTCCATACAGTAAAACTATTGTACATTGCAACCTGTTCCGAAATTCTTCGCAAGCGGATTAGTTTATTGACAAGCAAGATCTTCTTTCGATTTTGCATTAAATTGCTGCGATAAGAGATCCCTTCGAAGCCGATACGCTTACAATTTTGGATATGTGAAGCCAAGAAGTAAAATAGCCTTTCAACTCCCTGTGTTCGCTTGTCTTGCTGAGCAATGAGGCTCCTTTCCTCGCGCAATAGCTCCCTCCATCGATAAAACCATTTGGCTTGTTCACAGAAAACCCGTTTGATAAGTATTTTCCCTGCTCTTCCTGCAGCTTGCATCAAGGTTTGCTTCCTTTCTGCTTGGTCTCTTTCGATTCGGGCTTTCCCTTCCTTGAGATCCCAAAGAGTTTTCCGCATTTTATTCTTAATGATCATCGAGAGGTATTTGACTTGGAGACTCTTATCGACTGGTTTTCGCAGTTTATGTGCATATATGCGATCAAATCCATCTTTCAGCATGTCTCTTCCTTTAAATTCGAGTGTTGCTATCAGTTGCGCCAGAGCTCTCGCTCGCTTGACAAAGACATCCTGTCTTACGTAATATTTTGCTTCGCAATGGCTCAGCTTCCATTTCCAAATAGCCTGAATGTAAGATTTTTGGTAATCAACGATACCGTGAGTTTTCACTTTATGGAAGGCAGTATAGAGCAGTTTTCTTGATTGATTCCTAATAACGTTTTCAAGCTCCAGCAGTTTATGCATTGATTGGAACGTTTGTAGTGAAGAGCTCCCTCTCCACAGCGTTAGTGCGATGAGTAACTTTGCTTTTATCGCCTCATTCATTCTTCCAGCACAGATTTTCATCAGTTTGAACCGATTTCTTGCCTGTTTCAAAGCAGAGAACCCTTCAATGTACCTCTTTGCAAACATTTTTTTCAATGAAAGAGCCAACGAGTTTCTATTTTCGCCTACGGATGAAGCAGCCTCGCTTGACCCTGGTCCTGACTTGCCCCGTCTTGGGAGTAAGATCACAGCTTGTTTCCATTGCTGTAGGTGGTCTCTGAGGAACCTCCTGAGACATCTCATTATCACTAAGAACCGCCTTTTATCTGGAGGCACTAAGACTCCTCCCAGCAATGTGCTGTGGAACCTTAGCTTATAGAAAGCATATGAAAGCCTTCTAGCCTGACATTTCGCTAAAATTTCAAATCCGCTTTCATTTTGAGGGGAAGCATGCGCCATTTCCATAGTTCTGTCCAAGAAGCTCTGCGCTCTCGTATTATCTCTCCATCTCTCGAACGCTTGGAGCAGAAGATGATCCACGTTGTTAGTACACGCGATGAGGACTTTCGCGAATGTAATCCCTTTCTCGAGGAATTTCTGTCTGTCTACCTTCTCCCTCCAGCGGTTAAAGTAACAACGTTGGCGTTTACTCACTCTCTCTACAAACTTCTCGAACACAGAGTGCATTAAACTCTCTGGGTCCTCAAAAACGGTTGGATTCAAAGAAAGCATCGAGCAGCGCTGGTCTGGGTTAACCAACGTCATTTTCTTGATCGTCTCGATGTCGTCTGGCTTCGTCTCGTTCGCTTGAAGCAGTTTTATCACAGCTGGGATGAATGACTCCTGTATTTGCCGGGCAATGTCAAACTTCGTTTCTACAGAGGGCAAGTTGACTCCCGAAGCTTCTACGGCAAGAATAGCGAGCGCGTACACGTCTGCTTTTATTGGTTGAAAGCCAGTGAGAGAAAACCTTGGATCGGAAAGCTCCGGCGCGCAAAACACATTTTTCCGCCCTGAACGAGGCGTCAATTGAAGCTTTTTGGGAAACCCTCTCCAATCTGCAACCACGAATTTATCTTCGTTTTCCGAGTAAAACACATTTTCTAGTCGGAGATTGTCATGAGTAATGCGCTCTTTTTGAAATCCATGTTGAATCGCTGAAGAGCAGTCCCCGATAAGCTTTTTAATGTTAAGCAGCGGCTCCTTACGTGACGACTGTACTTTTATCTTTTCAGCACGAAGGCTTCTGAGATTTTCGTAGTAAGGCATGACATAGTATGCCTGCTCAGCCTCTAGGTCGTAATCAAAATCGAGGATAGGCATCACGTTTGAGTGATCTCCCATGCGAGAAAGGTAGTGGATCTCCTTCATGAACATATCCCAGGATTGCTTTGGGGCTCGGGTGTAAGTGCTACATTTGTTATTGAGGATTTTTACGGCGTACTTTTTCTGATCTCGTGTTGATTTTGCTAACAATACTTTGGAAATTGAGCCCTCCCCAATGAGTTGGAAGTCTGTGAAATCTTCGCGGGCTCGGTCATGAATTTGAGAAAAATCTTGACTCGAGGATCTGATGAATTTGATGATATCTCTGTTGCTCGTGTTGCCAATCATTGTCAGAGAATGATTAAATTACAAATAAAATTTATTTCGCTGATTTAACAGCTAAATGTTCTCATATGACTTTTTTTTGGGATTAGAATTCGCATTCAGAGCTTCTTCATTGGAGTAAATATATTCCATTCAAAAAAATCTTTTCAGAAGCCCGAACTCAAGTAAGAATTTTGTTTTAGTCGAGATATTATAACCCTCAACAAGTAATTATAATGATATAATTTATTGACTTGAATTATGAGAAAATACGGCTTATCAGAGGTTTTACAGTGTAATTTAGTAGTAGATAATCTTGCTCCTCAGTATAATAGGGCATTTCAAACACAATTTGGGAGTTGCTTATGTATAATATTACAATTAGATTGGAGACCATGCGAAATAAAGTCATATGTCTAAAAAACTGATATTTCTTGTAATTCTATTACTTTGTTTGTAAGAAATACTTTTTTCAAGGGAAGTAATTCTCGAAAAAGTTAGAAAAACGAACAATCATTTAAAAAATGAGCACAGCGACAAAATTGTGATTTAATGTACAATTTGATAACAGCGAAAATCTTCTACTCAACCAGTAGAAATGAATTTAAAATTAACATCATCAACTGAAAACCGAAGCATAAATTAAGCGTTTCCGATTCGTTCGAAACACCTCGAACAATATCGTAATCCATTTGGACAGATTTACTCGGGTTTCCGAAGTCCAGGCATAAGTTTTAACCTGCAATTAAGTTACTTTGATGAATTCAACATGTTGCTTACTTGGCGCCTCCTGATGCGTTCTTTAACATCGACACCTTATCCGCCACACTACATTCGCAATCGTCATCATCTTGGATATCCTTTCTTCTCAAAGTCGAAGGCGAAAAACACTCTGAGCGTCCCCCAAGCTTTGCTATTCGGATGCTCGGTTGAAACGCAAGGCCCAATCGAGGAGTCGCTAGATTGCCGCGATGTGTAATTCCTAATTCGCTTGGGGTATTAGCACGAATTGACGTACTCTCTGCATCGTCATTCATGAAACTTTCTTCTCGAATCATTGTTAGTACTTTAGATACTAATGAGAATCATTATAATTCGAAAATATTCTCGAGCAACTGAGTACCTTTCTTCATAGATCCAAGTTTGCTTGAAGAGGCTTTCCTAAATGCATCAAAATCATAAACCATCATCTCAGGCTCTGTATTTTTTAGTAGGTTTTCGTCTCCCATCTGATTTTGATATCGCTATTTGGTCACTTATTAATGCAATAAGAGGTTACCCAATCGTAAACAGCTTTATCGAGGCTCGGGTTTAGAAAGCATTTTTGCAAATACTCTTTAAATGGCTCCTTTAAGGCTTCGTAGTTTATTGTAGTTGCACCTTCAGGTAACATCCGGACTTTTTCAAAATATTTTCTGATTTCCACTTCACCCACAAAAAATTAACGCGATGGTTAGGATACAACTGCTTACTTGGCAGATCTTCGCAAATGTCCGCTAATGACAAAGGCGATAGTTTTTTCTCGATGCATTTGCTTATTGAACCCGTTCCCAACAACGGCTCTATTTTATTTTTTTTAATGACTCAAATGTTCAGTAAGCTCATTAAGACTTACCTCTTTTCGTGAAATATATTAGAATATATACCAATGACTCCAAATCATCCTGTGGGTATAACGCTATTGTCTGAATTAGGCTTTTCTGCTGCAGAATTTCGATTTACGTTTGTTTCTTAATTGATTTGCGCTGAAAAATAGGTTGCGTGCTGACTCTTTCTTATTAACATCAAGCTGGGTTTTGGACTTTCTGCTATATCCAAATTTTTTACAATCCTTCAATCCGCATAAAAATGTTCGTTTCTCCTTGCCTTCTGGGCCCATTAACAATTTTGTCGGTTGCAGTTTTGTATGTACGTACCCCAAACCATGAAGACCTTGAAGATTTTCAATCTAATACGCTTATTCTACAATGCCAGAAGATAATTTCATACTGCGCTTAATGCAATATATGCCACGGTCGCTCCAGAAAACTTTTTGTTCATTTTTTGAAAGATTGTATTTAAATCCGGCCCACATTCCTCAAATACGATGGCTGAGATATTCGAGGCAGTCTGGCTCCAATATAATTTCGGTGTAAATACTTTGGAATAAACGGTTAGTCTGATGGTTTTGAGAAAATGCATACTTCCACCTCCTTTATCCATCAAAGTGATCTCAGTGCACACTCTTCGCTCATTTTCTTTATAATCTTGCTGTTTACTATTAGTTGGAGGATTTGCAGCCATTCTTACCAATTTAATTCGAAGGCCAACTCCTTCTTGGAGATCGGTGCCTAAAATTCAAGAAATTGGAGGTTAGTCGCATGGCCTGGGTCGATAGTGCAGATACATTTATGAATCTCAGCGCCCTTACGAAGGCGTAGAATTTCTGGATCAACGGCAAAGCGGCCATTGATAACATGACCCGTTGCTGTCTTGTTTTCCATGGAGTTTAATTAAAATTGCTGAACTTTTTTTTTAAATCAGAGGAAATACAGCACCGGAGTTCGGAACTCTGATTTTGGTATCTAATAACGGAAAATTAATTGGAGATAACCCCATAATATAAATTTACATTCTTCGGGATCTATCAAAGAAGTATTTCCAGAAATTAATTTATTACGAATTCTGACTGTAGAACAAAGTTCGCAAATTGAGCTGCTATCGAGATACTTGCGTGAGAAGAAACAGAAAAATTCATGGTATGCCTACACGCATGTAATCGCGAAATTGAAGTATCGTTCAACGTTGTGAGAGTCAACTGAGAAGAAAAATTGATAGTCCAAGAGGCTATTATTCGGAGTTTATTGGATGAGCCTTTAAACAACGAGAGAGAGATATGTAGGGCAATCAAAGCTCCTATTAATTGTGAAGTTCTTTAAGTTAACCTTCTGATGGAAAATCAACAGCTGTCTAGTTAGTAGATAGAATTTATTTTCTGTTTCTATGAAGATGACAGTTGCCACATAGATATTAGAGAGAAAGTCTTCTCAGTGTTTATTCAGTATATCTTATGACTCAAGAGGCAGATTCGTCGAATCAAAGAGGAAAGCAAGATAGATAAAATCTTAGTACTCAAATACTCTAATTAGGATTACCGACACAGTCTTCGAAATCAGAGAACCGATTTCCAGAAAAATCAGGCAATACCGCAACAAATGCTTTCATGAAATAGTAAAAAGGGAAATCCTTAATTCGTGGGAGAGCTTATAGGACATAATAGCGCTAAAGTTTTCGATTTTAATAGGGATTCTTTATTTCGAATATCTCTTGATCAGAGCTCTCCTTTGTTATTCCTTCCTAATGACTAATAGGCCAGATACCTTAAACTGGATTGTAAATAGATATTATAATTTTTTCAAAATTCAAGAAATTGTAAAGTAGTCATTGTTTTAGCAGTTTATCGTATAACTAGCTTAGGTCGTTCAAGAATAATCGACAAAAATATTGCTTAAAGGCAATAATTTATCCTTTAAAAAAATGTCAAAAATGAAATTTTCTCGGTTTTTTCTAGTGATGTTGCTCTATGAAACTTTTATTAGATATTATGAAATAAAACCCATAGTTGATCGGAATGAAGCTGAAGCCCGATTGTGTTTGAAAGAACCGCTTTTATTTGTGATTTAGAAATAGAAATTTACTATTTATATTTATGGTATCTCATATGAATCCTCAACTTCTAAGTTGAACTTTGCAATCCTAAGTTGCTATATATACCTTTGTTATGACTTTACAAGGGCTATCTATTCATCATTCATCAAATTTGATTGATGAGCATAGATGGTCGATTCCAGCTTTGAGATTATTTCTTACAAATTCATAGAATACGACGGCTGATCCCTAAAGATAGCATGTAAAGAAAATCTCATTGTATTTTTCATTACCTCTCTTCTGTTTAGCTCAATGATTTTTAGTTTGTCATCAAACTTCATAATTTTCGCAGCTATTACCACCACGTTTTTGTCGTCAGTGATCATACGCCCTGTAATCTAGGATTTTTCAATGCATAAGAATTATTTTCAGCTAGATTTCAACCCACCTTATAGTTCTTAGGTGAAACTGTAGTCTCATTGGAGACGCCTTTAAAAAAACCAACGAGACGTTGGAATAATATCTTTTCATCAAACACAGAAAAAAACTGGCATATTGACACGCGGCTCAGCTCTCCCTGCAATTCATATTCAATAACGTTTTTGATCGTGAAAGTTTGGATACCTCGTATTTCTTTAAAGGCCATTGCTTTTTCAAATCTAATTTATTTGATGGAGAAATGCTTTCAAGATCAGTTATTCCTCTGTCCTAAAACTCATACATTAACCAAATGACAAAGTATTGTTTAGTATTACCTTCTTGATTGGATTAATCGCAGGAAATAATTCATATCCCGTTTGTGCTTTTGGACTGTCCATCATAATAGCTTCTTCTTTTTTCTTTTTAGCTAAAAGCTTGTCTAACATTTCTTTCTTCTCTTTCACTTCCAGCGCAGCTTCATCAATTGAACGCGTCTTCCCATTGAACCAAAGATCAGCCTTGATCTCAGCAAGCGATAATCTCTCAATAAGGTTAAGCCTCAACATCAAGTTCATCAGATTCCTGAAATCCTCACTATAATAGTTCCTTTCCGGTGACCGTTTTTCTTCCTCGTGTAAATCCCAGAACTTTTCAAACTGATACATAATGATCATAATATATTTCCGGTTTGTTTTGTTAGCCTCGGGAAACGGTTCCTTACAGCTTATCATATTAAACAATATGACCCCACAAGCAAACAAATCAGCCGCTGGACCACTGTAAGGCTCCTTCAAGAGGATTTCAGGAGCCATATAACCTTCCGTTCCTGTGAAACCTCTGAGTTTTCCATCATTGTTTGGACCTGATATTGGTGATGCGAATCCAAAGTCAGCAATTTTTAGATTCAAGTTCGCGTCCAGAAGGAGGTTGGCGGGTTTTAGATCTCTATGAGCGATTCCTTCATTATGGCAGTATTCTAATGCATTGATCAGTTGATGGAAGTAAGTTCTTGCTATTTCATGGTTTGATTTGCTCATACTCGCGAGGTAATCATACAAGTTTCCTCCACTAGCATATTCTAACACAATCGCAACAACTTTTTCCATTCGGCCCGAATGTGTGTAATAATCGATTTCCTGGTGAAATTCAATGAGTTTGATTATATTTGGATGGTTGAGACGCCTCAAAATCGCGACTTCCGTGTTTATGTATTCTTGCATTTTCTCGAGAAAAGGCGTTTTGATGATCTTGACAGCTGCTTTTTCGTTGGTGAGCAGATCGGTGCCAAGTTTAACTCTAAGGGAGAGAATAATCAGCTAATGTGGTAAATACGGAAAATTACTCTGAGGTGGCTCCTTTTCCAAGTGTCCTTGTGATTGTCCATCTGCCAAGCTTTGTGGAGGTTTGGATACCTTCCATGGCAATAAAAACTAATTTATAATTAAAGTAATAGGCAGAGGCTTCAATATAAAAGTGCTTAGTCCCTAGGATTTAAGGACCTCTGATTGAGGATTCATTTAAGAATAATATCTATGCAACTGTTCCTCTTGGACGATTCACATTTTCTGTGGAGAATGAATATTTATTATGAATGTAGCAGGTGAGAGAAGGCGATTCACAATAGTCGGTGGAGTCGTTGTTGTATTCTCTTAGAAAATTCTTCCGTAATTAGATTTAACAGCTGTTTCTTTTTATTAAAGATCGAGTATTGGCATTTAGGAATACCTAAGAAATTATTGAGAGTATCTCTTATTGGCACACAATTCCATTTCGATTGTATTTTAGACCATTGAGGCTAAAAACCACTCAAAATATGTCTAATGGAAACTGGCATGGATGACTCCTTATCGAATCTGGTAATAAGCTCCATTAGACTGTTTTACCAAATAACGGATTCAAGATCTAATTTACGAATAGAGAGAAGAGAAAGGACAATCATCTAAGAATAATGGACGCTCACCACTCAATTTTTCCATGCAGCCCGCAATATGGGCCTATTCTACTCGTGTATTCGCGAAAAAGGATAATTTCGCTTTTAAAATCGATCACTCCACTTTTCCATGGAATATCTCTCTGAAATTAGATTGTATATCAAAACAGTACCTCTTTTAGGTAGTCTGTGTTGACTATTTTATGCCTACACTGTGCTACAATCAGCATGTGTATTTATTTTATCTAGCCATTTTCATTATCTTGCATCGAAAATGAGCTTGGTTCCTAATTCTCAAATGAGTGTCTCCGAAGATCCTGATTCGAAGCAGTATAAGATTTAATAACATCGCATAACTTTAATTAAATTCTATTAATATTAAGTAGCCATTTTTCCAGTGGATGCTATCAACCACCAGAAACGAACTGATCCTCAGCGAGGTTCCATCACAACGCACGAGGTCGTTCATTTCACCTAGGCTAACCACGTGGTCGATAAATTGGTTCCAGCTGCTTGATGAGGAAAAAGAAGATCCAAAAAGCCTCTTACAACTCCTCAACACCCAATCCTTAAACGATCAAGAGCTCTTTCAGGCAGTAATTCGCCGAGATTGGGAGACCGCTCTTCGTTACACAAAGCGCCTGAAGATCAAGGTTATGTAAACGCTTCCTTCCCTCTTTTTCCCTCAAAAGCAATATGTTAGGCCATTATATGCTGATCGAGTGACTAAAAAAGCCACGCAGCTGGAAGAGGCGCTTCAGAAGTTCCAGAAAGAAGATGAAGAGTTTCTTAAGACGAAGTTTTATAAGCATAAAGAGAAAATGCACCCACAGGAGATTGCGATCTCAAAGATCTTCGTAGAACTGGCTGAGGAATTGAGAGATATGATAGCTGAAATTGAAGAGTTTTTAGAAGAACCGTTCAATGCGGGAGATTGTAGCACTTATGGTAGACATTTTCTTTGATTCGTTGTGTTGACATCCAAACTAGTGAATGAAATTCAAAGGTCGTTTCTTGATAATGAACCCCCCAAAAAAGAAGAGACCTGTCATGCGACATGCACGACCTGCAATATATTTTAGCTGGACAAAGGAGGATTTCATGAGTTATAAATCCGTTTCTTGTTCGCTATCAAAAAAAAAAAAGGCGAAGAAGATTAGATTGGCACACCATTAAAGTGAAAAATTTATCAGTTAAGTAATCTCAAATTTTTTTATATAGTTTATAACAATCATATTTACTAATTCATCATTCACAATAATACCTGAACAAAGATTGCATATTTTTGAAGCAATTCATTTGTTGTCCATCCTCATTAATGTGATTTTCTATTCATTCCTATTGAACCCACCTAATTGAATGCTATACGAAAAATCTCTTCCTGTGTTACCATCAGATCTGTATTGAATGCCTTTTCAGCAACATTATTACCCTTCCAGAGACGTCCATAATTTAGCAATGATGGGATTTGACCTCCGAACCTTTTTCAACGAATTTGTGACTCATCAAGAATATAAAAATGAATCTAAGACTATATATACTCAAGCTTACATAAATATCCAAAATGAAGTGCGAAAATCTTATCAATCCTATCACCACAGCCGACTTCTTAATCGTTGCTTCTACGTCTACTGGATGACCTGCTTCTCGATTTAGATCTCTTTTTTTTATCTTTTTTCTCATGTTTGCCATTATGATCATGCTTATCATGCTTCTTATGATGGTGATGGTGGTGATGATGTTTTTTATGACCGTGGTGATGGTGATGATGACGTCTCTCCTTGCTATGCGAACGGCTCCTAGAGTGACTACTTGAATGACTTCGTTTTCTTGAATGGGAATGGTGATGATGGTGATGTCTTCTTCGGTCTCTACTATGCGAACGGCTTTTCGAATGCTTCCTCTTCTTAACCTCATCCTTCTTCTCGTAATATGAGTCTCGGCTGTGACTTCTCTTATCTCTTGGAGGCAGTCGTTTTCCAACTCTATGCTCAAAATCACGACCATATATTCAACAATTTCTTACCTTCCGCCTTTTTTACCATCAGCGAGTTCCAGTCTTATCTTCTTGTCGAAGAAGTCAGTGTAGTCAAGGCTAAGTGGGATAGGTAACGGTTAATAGTCGTGGGAAACAGAAAGTGATGGCGTAGAAGTGAGTAGAGTGGCAGTAGAGTAGTAGTAGCGAGAACAGTGGAGTAGTAGAGGGTAATTTATCAAATGAAACGCCGGTTTACGCGTCGATTGCGGCCTTGGCGTCTTGTTGGTCTTTAAATTCGACGAATGCGAAGTTTACTTTCGACTCAATTAGCCGAACATCTTTGATTTTGCCATAAGTTCCAAGCAGCTCTTCCAAATCTTTTTCTTTTACCTAAGCGAGAGCTTTAGATCCTAGAAATGCTCATGCGCCGTTACCTTTGAGGAAAGATTCGCAACAAAAACCCTATTTCCTTTGTCAAACTCCATAGATATTGAGGAAATTATTTAATAACCGTGTCGAAAATAAGATCCTAATTCAAAAAAGAAAAATAAGGATTCGGTTTTTTCATGTTTAATAGTTAAATATGTACGATGGAGGATCTGAGTGAAGAGATAAAAGGGATAACTGTCAGGAAAATATAGTATTGAAGCAAAATTGCTAGGAATACTAATTATCGATAAAGTTCAGATAATCATATAATGATAGCTTGAGCCATTAAGGCCAAACTCGATGAAAAAAAAAAATCCATCTAAGTCGAGTGGGCTAGTTTCCAAGAGTCATCCCTCTACATCGGACTCTAAAATTATAAATCCCGTATATAGTCGTGCTTTCTTTGAAAGTTTGATTTGGATATAGCCCATCTCTTTTATTCGTTATATAATTTAGAGAATATTTGTGTGAGCGAATATTAATCAAGCATGTCGCTCTTAGACATCCCAGAAGCCTCTGATTTACATCCCCAACTCAACTTAAACACCCTTGACAACGTAACATTCAACACATCTACACTCCTAACGCTCTACTATTTAACAAAAGACTCTACATCACACTTTAATTGTAGAATGTTTACAAAAACCGCGGAAGAACCTCTCTGATTGTGAAGTAACAGCATTTAGTACCTTTACATTCGCGCTTTAATGATTGAATCATCTCCTAGAGAATATATGAAGTGATAAGGAATTTAGACTTCTTCAAAAATCTATTTGCGTCATATGAGTCAGAAAACAATGCTGAGATTTTACTTGCACTCTGCGCTGAGATGAAGTATGAGACAGCAAAGATGGGAACTTTTGTGTTTCATCAAGGAGATGAGTCGAATAAAAAATTTTATGTCGTGTTGTCGGGTCAAGTTGGAGTAGCTCTAAAGAAAGATTTCAGCCCCTTCCTTAAAAGAAATTCGATCAGTTCTAGACCTCTTGCTCTTACCTTACAGGTAATAAAAGACGATTCGAACGAAGTAATGGGTGCCGATGACAGCGGAAAAGTTGACAATGACACTCCGAAGAGAAAAAGTACGCTCAGATTTGGAGAGAGCTTTGGAGTCGCTGTGATGAAAACCATGGCGTCAAAGAAAGTTGCTGTTAAGGCTCGACAAATTCTGAAAGCGAGGAGTCAAGTTACATCGTTATCGTCATTAGAGGATGAAGAACCAGAAAATAATGATCAGGATTTTAAAGAACTCATTGAGAAATACGGGACTCTAGTCCGGGTACTGGGTCCAGGAAACGATTTTGGAGATGCAGGTGCTCTGACTCTGTTTAATAGAGGATAGCTAATTGTGTTTTAGTTTTTAAAAAACCGGGCCAGAAGAGAACGGCTTCAATCATTTGCAAAACTGACTGTGAGTTTCTAATCATAAGCGCTGCGGCTTATACGTCTTTCATTGCATCAATACGCGAAAAAAGAAGAAATTTCCTGCTAGGAGCGTTTTCATTCCTTCCTTCGATCCATTCCTCGCAAATTGAGCATAGATTCACATATTCCTTCTTCGTAAGATGACTTTTCCTCCTCACATGACTTATTCTTCACAGAGCCAAGGGTTCAGTGAAGGGGAGAAAGTTACTGATGAGGGGCAAG
>ENA-UOTZ01001722-UOTZ01001722.1-compost-metagenome-genome-assembly--contig:-NODE-1722-length-13849-cov-11.113201_pt1 | contig 13849 bp, 20 predicted proteins | sample MGYA00238144_ERZ746983 | MGnify/ENA primary metagenome ERZ746983 (study PRJEB28759, sample SAMN06268863) | compost metagenome | isolation source: single cell | place: USA: California, Emeryville, Joint...
GGACTCGAAGAGTTTGCAAAGAATACCAGCTGGGTAAATCTGGAGTTCTTGTCACTCTCGATTAACCAAATCGGTTCTGTGGGAGTGGGGTATTTGGGCACCAATGAAAGCTGGAAAAATTTAAAGAAATTGCATTTGAACCATAATAAAATCACCGATCAAGGTTTAGAAGAGTTGAGTAATAACGAATCTTGGGTCAATTTGGAAGAGTTAAGTTTGGGAGGAAATAAGGGGATCACCGGAGAGGGTGAACAATTCTTGAAGAATAATGGGAGCTGGTCTAAAATGCCGGACATTAAAATATTCTGATATATTTGAACTAAATATTATATGGTTCATAATAGTGAAATTTATAGATATGGTTTTGAAATTTCCTATTTAGAATGAATGGGACAAGGGGGAAAAAATTATTAATCTGAACCAACAATAACAAATACTTAAATAGAGGCTGTAAATATTGAAAGAAAATAATAGCAAACTTCTCATTAAGAGTAATGGCAAATTTAGGCTTTCCGTGAACGCTAATGACTATTTCAAAGAGCGATCAAAACTCGAGAGTTCATCATGGCTCCTGGACTTGGTACATGAATGAACTTAAAAGAGCTGATAATTGCAATAACCAGTTATGATTGATTCTTTAAAATAAGCTTATTTTATCTGGAATCCAACTTTGATACAATCAATTTCCACAATCCAAAGTCCATTTGTTTGCGGACTAAGCTAAATCTCTTTTTTTCCCTTCTTCTTCTAAAAGCACGATCTCGTTTTAGATTTTTCCCAGGAATGAAGGACTTGTAATAATCTTATAAGTTCTCGAATGCTGAAAGACTAGCATCAAGTAGCTTTTTTTGAGTCTGTTTTTCAAACTTGTTTGAACAGTGATTATTGGATAAAACATATAAAAACTCATAAAAAACAATGCAAAGGTATTATGTTGAAATGCTATGGTATCTGAATCACAGGAGCTTCATTCTGCACCTCCACTCATCTTCGTTAATGATAAATAACTGCCACAATATATCAAAACTAAGAATATGACGATTCGAGTCTTAAGGTGATCACTCCTTCAGCAAATTTTGTATCTATCCATGAAAAAATCAGCAAACAGTCATGCTCTAAGTACAGTACTTCAATGGCAAGGTTTAGCGTTTCTTCATACTCCAGCATTTTAAATTTAAGCATCTCTCTTTCAATCTCAACGTCCTCTCTTCGCTGCTTGAGCTCTTCGGTTTTCTGCCAAACTTCTGTTAGTGCCGCTCGGTCCTTGTCCAACTTGCCTTGTAACTGTGCAACGACTTCTTTTGCTTTCGCTAGTTCCACTTGTAGTGGTTTTGCTTGCTAGGAACACCATAAGTTCAGCCACAGCAAACATGCCAAATTACTATATGAACAATATGATAGTTAAAAATCGCTTTCACCCATCGACATAGCCCCTTTGCCGCTTTAGACGCCCGAGCGATTTTTTCGGGCTCAAAGTCTACTTTGCTGAAAAATTTCTCTAAATTCTGGTGGGTTTTATCAGGAATGTTGTCCTTATCGAAACTTGAAAGCTTTGAGACGAATCTAATTGGATCAGCAAACTCTTTCTTTGCTTCCTGCCACACTTTATCCTCTGTCTATCAAATAATATTAATAATGTTTGGAAGCAGAGATGTTACATCATATGATCTTCCAAGCATAAGGAAGCAAGCCTCCATTGTTTTTTTAATTAGCATCGGAGGATTAACAAACGATTTCATTTCACTAAAGTCCTTGACTTCGAGCGTGTTCAGCGCTTCCATTGCTTCCTGAAGCTCAGGCAGCACCTTAGCAAATTTGTCGTAGCATTGTTTCTCCAGCGAATTTGCTTCAGCCACTTTTGCCTCGCTTTCTGCCATTTCTGCCTGGATTTTTTCTCTAATAGCTTCGAGTTTGTCCGCTTGCTCTTGAATATCCGCCTCTAACGCCTATACCACAAGAAAACACATCGCTTTTTGCAAAAGAAATGGTTATTACTCTGATCCGCTCTTCCGCTTCGAGCGATTGTTTATTCATGAGTAAAAAAATCTCTTTGACTTCTCCGTCGATAGAATCTAAGTAGTCTTTGCAGTCTTCAAGCTTGTCCCAATCATCGAAAGTTTGTATTTTTTGTGGAGTCTCCATAGTGATGAATGAGCTCAATTATTAATTAAAACACTTATTTTTTGTTTTTCGCATATGAATTCCTGAATGATATATCATTCCAATACTTGATCGAAAAATAAGTTGTGTGTGGGTTTTTTTTTTTCTCACTCTCTCTCTATCCTAAATTTCCTCATTGGCAAAAAGCCAAGGAGAAGCAACTCTGACACTTAAATATTTCATTAACTACTAAAAGGTAATTTGTGTTATAATATAATTTTTCAAAGCGAGAAAATCAGCGATATTGGAGTGATGGGTTAAATAACGATTAAGATTCCTTGGATCAACGTGAATATAAACCTGCTAACTAACCACTCGCTTGTTTCCTATTTAACGCTTAATAGATACGTTTATTCTCTTTCAATGACAGCGGCAGCTCCCATACCGGTTCCAATGCACATAGAGATAACTCCGAATTTTCCGCCGGTTCTCTTGAGCTCAGGAAGAAGGGTGGCGATTTGTCTGGCACCAGTGCATCCAAGTGGATGTCCGAGAGCAATGGCTCCTCCCTTTGGGTTAAGCTTCTTGGTGTCAACACCGAGCTTTTCAACGCAGTAGGTGGCTTGACTGGCGAAAGCTTCATTGATTTCAAAAATATCGATGTCCTTGATTTCAAGGCCGGTTTTCTTGAGGACTTCTGGGATGGCAACAGCAGGGCCAATACCTAGAGAGAAGATGTCAACATTTATTTTTCATGATTCAGCGCTTACCCATGATTTCAGGAGCAACACCAGCAACGGCGTAGGAGACGAATCTGGCCAAGATTGGGAGGCCGAGCTTTTCAGCGGTGGATCTTCTGGCGAGCAAGACAGCGGCAGCACCATCGGTGACCTGTAGTGGAAAAAATAATCAGAACACTGTCAAGAGGAAGGAGGTTATTTACCTGGGAGGAGTTACCAGCGGTGGTGGTACCGTCCTTCTTGAAGGCTGGCTTAAGCTTTTGGAGGCCTTCGAAGGTGGTTTCAGGTCTGATACCATCGTCCTTGGAGATGGTGACTTCCTTGATCTTTCCTTCAGCATCCTTTTGGATGGTTTGGACTGGGACGATTTCTTCGTCATAGAGTCCCTTCTTTTGGGCTTCAAAGGCCTTTCTGTGGGATTCAACGGCCATTTTGTCTTGTTTTTCTCTGCTGATGCCGAATTTCTCAGCAACGTTTTCAGAAGTTTGTCCCATGGAGAGGAGGGTGTTTCTGGCTTGAGGATGGTCGAAGACGGCCTCGGAGATCTTTTCAGGGTCGAGGGATGATTGCATGTCGAACATGGTCATTTGTTCAACACCACCACCGACACCGATGTCGATGAATCCAGCTCTGATCTTTGAAGCAATGGTAGCGCAGGCTTCGAGTCCAGATGAGCAGAGTCTGTTGACTGAGGCGCATGGGACGGTATCAGGGATACCAGAGAGGAGAGATGACATTCTTGCTGGGAAGACACCTGCACCTGGTTGAGAGACGTTACCGAAGACCATATCTTGAATATCGGCTGCCTTAACACCGGTCTTCTTGACGAGACCCTCAAGGACAGCCTTCAAGAGGATTTCAGGAGTTGTGTCCTTCAATCCACCTCTTTTTGCCTTGGTAAGTGGAGTTCTAACAGCACCGCAGATGACGACGTCGTTTGGATTCTTTGGAGCGTTCTTAGCGCTGGTCTTGTTGGTGTTGAGGTGCTTGGAGATGGTAGAGAGTCTTTCCATGTCGATGAAGAGGTATTTATAGTTTTTACTTAATCAATATTAAAGCGCTGTTTCAAACGCCCTTTTATAGTCGAAAAAATAATAGTCAAGCGCAAATGACGTCATTAAATTACAATTATCTGCGTACGTATCGATGAAACTCAAGATCGATATCTACCGCGGGTGCATTGTGTAGACTAATCCCATTTGTTTAGGAATCACTCGTCAATCTGTGCTAGAATCGGGTTCTTCAGTAGAGCGAATAAAAAAAGGCGGAAATAATCAAATTTAAAGCAAAATCTTTTAAATGGGTGGAAGATTTGGCTGTAACTCGGGTTTAAACAAGTTATTTTGTTAAAGACAATATTTCATGGAGAACTGACTCATTTTCGCAGAAACATCTCAGGCATAGTGGTAATTTTAATGGCTTTAGGGTGGTTTGCGACTTGCACATAGCAGTTGGTTGAAAATTATATTGAATTTTTATTAAGATACTACGGCATAACTGAATAAAATGTCTGCTAATAACCAGCGTTTTCATGTGTACGGAGTTCAAAAAACACTGGAACCTGCCGCTATGATGACCTTTGGTGCGACTAAAGAAACCAGTAACAATACCGAGCCAAGCGCGTTCTCAAAACCAACGCAAGCGCAAGGGATATCAGCTGTTGATTCGAGAAAAGGCGCGCAAATTGCAGGGACTGAACCGACCCATGTTCAAGTCAGCGAGATCGTTGGAAAAAACGTGACGGATAATAGAGATTTAAATGCGCCTGTCAATTCAGGTGTTTTGACTCCGGAAAATGAGATTCCTAAGGATGATAAGTATATTTCTTGCAAATTTATCAGTTCACCGTGCTTAATTGCTTGCTAGAAGAAAAGAGTCAGATGTTACTCAAGGCAAATCTGAGCCTTCAACGGATAAACGTAATGAGTGCCTATATTTCCAGCTTAGACAATGTTATATTACTAAATAGAAGTAACAAACGCTGAGAGGAACGACGAGACCATTGAACCAAAGACTGAGGAGGGTAGATATAAATTACCTTTGGAACCGAAGTTTAATAATTTAATTCAGAGAAATCAGCGAGTGGGAAGGTTATCTTAGGAGAAGGCACACAGAGGTTGGGTAACTTAGATGAGGAAGAGGCCGAGGATCGATATCGGAACAGGTAAACATAATGATGTGGGACAAAAATCTTATGAAGTAACGCTAAAGACAAAAAGAAATTATTTCAGCGCTGATGAATAAAGAGCTAGTCAGTAAAAATCAACAGAGTGATTCCGGCAATGGGCAAGGCAACGTGCAAGACAGCAGTCCAGTGATGGTGGTTTATAGCCCGCAAAACGACAAAAAACGGGTGGGCAGATCTCCAAAGCAAGGACTCATCGAAAGCAATGCTCAAAAAGTTTCCTTGAAAAGCGCTTCGAGAGATGGGCCGAGACAACTCAAAGCGACTTCAAAGCAAAAAAGTCCTTCAAACTCCAGAAACAACCAGAAAGAGCAGCCAGTTAGCAATCAAACTCCTGTGAGGGGTAGCTTGAACAAACCAAAGCAACAATCTCCGAAGGTTTCTTCAGAGAAGCGAGCCATAAAAGCACAAATCCGTAATCGAGAAACTTCTCCCACAGACAATGACGCAGTGCCTACTGAATTCCAAGAAAGCCCGGTTGTAGGCGGTGAAGGAGAGTTTAATGATCAGGAAGCGAGAAAGGAAGAAGTATTTGAAGAAGACCAACAGGATGACCAAGAACAGCTGCAAAGGGCTCAAATTGAGGAAGAGATGAGGATTATTGATCAAATGCGACAGAAAAAGCAGGAAAATCTCCATGAAATAGAGGAATTAGACCAACAAATCAGCCAGTAAATTATGAAACATTCAATATCTAATTGCCTATCATGACTCAGAATGAGGCAATCCTTCGATAATTCAGAGGGAGAAGACGGCAGAACTTCATCATCCAAGAAATATTCACAAGCAGCTACTCCTTCAAACAAAGCCACGCCAAATTCTCGAGCCTATTCTCAGCATAGCTCCGAACCGAAAAGAACTAAATCGGACTCAAATGACGCGTTTTCTTCTCCAAAGCGGCAGGTAAATAGAGCCTTCCTTTTTATTTTTCAACAAATTACGCAAAAAAGCAATTCACCAGCAGCTCGCAGAGAAACAATCCTCAAGAAGTTAGCCCAGAAACGAGAGACTTCTTTGCAGATTCGTTGTTGGAGGACCTTAGTGTCTCGTATGAGCAATTCAACCAGAGGTCGTTTAATAATCGAACGGACTATCTCCACCAAAGAGCGATGCTGAAAAAGAAGACAAGGATGATTATATACGAGAAAGCCAAGACGCGCAAAGAGCAAATCGATCTTCAGGGTTGCAGTTTCTCGCCTAGGATAAATAAGTATTATCAGACCGAAAAGTAAATGAATAAGTGCTTATTTTCGCTTATTTCATTTTTCATAGTGTGAGTATCGTGACGAAAACCAAACAATGGCAAGAAAAGCAGGAAAAACAGCGCGAAGAGCACGAGGTAATTCATTTGGATTGACTAATGTGTTTATTTTTATCAGAGGATGAAGATTGCGAGGGAGTATGAGGGATGTACCTTCTACCCTAACGGAATTCTAAACGAAGAGAGAATCCGAGATGTAAGGCCAACAGCATATTATGAAAGAAGCACCGAATGGCGAAAGAAGGTAAACGCTGCGAATACCGAACGAGAAAAGAAGATTTATTCGAAGATAGTGGTATTGTTCTAGTTCTGACTTTTGAATGAATTTGTCGTTCACAGGCACCGTCTCCCAATAGCGTGAGAAGTACGAATAAAGGCAGAACAAGTAGGACTCAAGCATCAGGAGAGAGGCAAATGACCACCGGAAATAATACAACGACTCTTAGTAGGGAGAGCACGCAAAGAAGCCCTCAGACTGAGCGGCAAACGCTAGCTGAGCAATCTCATGTACTAAGAACACTTAATGCGTTCAGGAGCGATAATAGGTAAGGATAGAAGTCTTAATGAACTGGAAGAGTTAAAATTTATTTTTGTGGCAATAGAATTGCAGAGAGGAGCTTTAATTCGCGAGAAAGAAGCTTCAGAGATACAGGGGTGATGGTTTCTTCTCCTGCGTTCAATAAAACTCAAAGATCTTCGAGTCCTCAGATCAACTTGTGAGAAAAGCCTCCCGATTGCATTCTTAATCAATTTTTTCGCGTTTAGACGAGAGAAATCACCGATTAGACAGGAAGTGCTAAAAGCTTATACGCTTTTATCAGATTTAGACAAGAGAATATCCCAAAACAAGGTATTCTCTTGTTTATGGCCTTTACACATAGCTAACCATCCATTTGGTTTTAGGAAGTTGAAGAAAAGATGAAAAACGCGGAAACTTCCTACCACGAAGGCCTGCTTTCGCTGAATAAGTCCTTCCAAAGTCATCAAGATCTTGGAGCCAGAACTCTCCGCAGTACAGACGAACACAATTTATCATCCGTAGCCAACCACTAGACTAAACTCGCTTCTAACACCTTTCTAGGAGGCTTTGAGACTGAAAACGCTCCAGCCAGAGAACTATTACAAGCCAAAGCCCAAAGCGATATACAACCGAGAACTTCCAATAACATCAACGGATTATACTGGTGTTAGTCTCAGTGACAGCTCGAATAAGTTGTTGGTCGACAAGAACAGATATTACGTTAAAGATCTCGCCACCAGTGCGCAGAAAATGGATGGCTCGTGTTCCTTCGCTCAAACTTCGGGATTGAAGACACAGGACACTACCCGAGACAAATCTCCATTCAAAAGCTCTTTAAAAGAACGAAGCGGTTCGCCACAGACGAAGAAGAATAAAGTCGCATTTACCGATAGATCTGCTAGGATCAGCCAATTAGACACCCGAAAGGTCCCACACACCTCCTCAGGTTAGTCAACACGCTTTGAATTTTTTTCTAATGAAAACTTTAATTTCATAGGATTGCTAGCAAAGACTCGAAGAAGCCCGAAACGTTCACCACATAGTGGACTTGAGCGGAAATACCAAGAGCTCCTTGAAAAATACTATGAGGTGTCTCTACAACTGAAGACCTTGGCTTGAGTGCTAATATATACAACCTTTCAGCGTTATACATTGTAAAACAACTAGCTTGAGCTAAATCTTCATATAATTCATGCGATCTGACTCTAACAATGATTCAAATAATATTTGTAGGCTACTAATCTTAACACAATGCACAAAATAAGGGGACTTTCTTCTTGCGTAAAGAAAACTCAAAGGAAACGATGTAGCATACAGTTGAAAACAAACATATCAGTTTTGAGGTATTAGAGGCTTTCCTAAGCCAAACTTCTGACAAAATTTAGTTAGCACCGGAGCTATTAGCTGCTGAGCGTCCACTTCTTCTTTCTTCAAGGCAGGGTAGCTATCATTAGTGAATTCAGGTCTTTTCAATATGAAGTTAGAGATTGTTTCTGGCGTTAGGATGGACTGGACGAGTTTAGATTTCTTCTGCTGGTCTAGCGCCATGTCCTCGACTTCCCGCAAGTCGTAGTAGTAGTTGCTCTTGAAACAGTCTCTGAGTGGGTTTTCGTTCTGTTTGAGTATCGCATCAAGCTCGTTCCTTAGGGACTGGTGCTTTTGATCAGGCGCCACTATCGATTGCGTTAACGGTTCGAGTTTTTTCGTGGATTTTTGAGTTTCTATTTCAATACCGCTGATTCTGTTTGCCTTGTCGTTTGATAGAATGGCCTCTCTTGCTTTCTCGCTGAAATCTGACACGATCTCCTCAACAGAAACGCTTGTGCTCTCTAAGAAGAATAAAAAATCAAGTCAGTTTTCTCATTCAATAAGCAAAACCAATTACTTTGAGAGAAACCTAGGATCACATTATGTAACTTCTCCATGATTGCGCAGTTTCCATTAAGTACCTGAGTTATCATCTCTCTCATCTCCACTTCAGACTGACTATCACCTTGATGTTTCTCTTGTTGCACAGGGTCAAAGTCCTCTTGTTTTATTTCCTCTGCGTTATACCTTTTCACCGCGTTTGCTGCCTCTTTCGTGGCGACTTTCTGATTGCCCATTTTTTCAAAATACTCTAGAATTTTTAAATTTTGCAGAACTTTCGTCTCGTCAAGCTGCAAACCCTTGCTCCCACTATCAATCATCTTTTGTAGGAACTCCACCAACACAGCCGCTGACGCCGTTAAGAGAACATACAACCCTTGCAGCGACTGAAGTACCCACCAAATGTTCTGTAAGGCCATTAAAATCGGAATGTCTTCATCGCAGATGTGGCTAGATTTCAGCTTTCGGTTCGCTGTATACATCAGCACACTCTCTGCAAGGAAAATCCTCAAACAATAGGACGTCAAGTCCACAAGAGTGAGGATTTCTTTCTGATACTGGTCAAAGCGTACACGGGACGGTTTGATGAATTGATATCGTTGATAAGCGTCCGAAAGCGCAACAGGGTAAATTCTAGACATGATCCGAAGCGTCACACTGCTGGTCTCAATTGTCCCGAAGCTTTTGTAGAGCTCGCGTGTGATCTGCTGCAGCTTCATCTTCATCGATCGCAATCCGTAAGAGCTGTTCTTAGGAGGTTTCAGCAGCTCGGAATTGCTTGGGAGATTCTTTGATCCTTCAAAATGCTTTATCGTTTCAGCTGTAAAAGAGTATGAGATAAATTCAAAGGTGAAGTCATTAGATACGTCTGAGGTCGATAGTAATGAAGCTTCTTGTACTCGTCCATGCCTGATACGTGATACTTGAGGAGACAAAGCGCAGAATTTCGCTGATATTGATCAGCTCATAGATCTCTACAAAAGCCAACACACCTTCGAAAAACTTGCTTTCGAGTTGCTCAAGTTCTTGCGAATGGTGCTCAGAGCGCTAGATAATCATGAGCAAGGCATAGCTCTGAGGATATACCTTTGTTTTGAGACCAAGGAGTTCGTAGTACTGATGAATCTTGAATCTCAAAAATAACAAGTCGGAAAACAGCAGCACGCTGTAACTCTTCGAAATCTTCAGCATAAGCTTATTCTAAAAGCATTAGACATGTTCATTTCACTGCTGTCACGAAACGTAAAGATACCATCTCGAGAAGTTTCGTCGCGTGGTTGAAAAGCGTCTCAAAGAAAGTACCCAATAGCTCGAAGGTGCTTGACGGGCACAAATAAAGCCATTTATGCGTTAAAAACTTGGCGATGAAAGCGTCATAGTCTTTGACCGAAAGCAACAGATCCTGACTTATATCACGAGGGACATACCTCGCTAACTCCGACGGAATTACCTGAGAGCTCGAGTCTGAGAGATCCACGCTCGCCCAATTAAACCCGATCACCTGCCCAGACACAGACGTTGGAAGGAAAGCGTGTGTGTCTCCCAGCAGGTCGAAATAATCAAATTCGTTAAGGTCTTTAGCATTGCTGTTTAACGGATAAACTTTGTTACGATCTCCATGTCTTTGGCTGATGGTTCTAATGCTATCCATGTGCTCGAAATGCTTTGAGGTAAGGATCTTTGATGAAACTTGCTCCTGACTCTGAACTTTACTCTGCGAGGAGGTCTGAATTCCGCCGATCTGCTCGAGTCTCTGAGTCGGGTTCAATCTCGCATCGCTTTCATTTTGATTATAACGGAGGCTGTCGAGCACATTGGCTGAATTGATCCCTGAAATCCCATCGAAGAAATGCTCGGCTCCTTCAATGATTTCTGCGTTGAGATTATAATCCTGGATGTGCGGACGAGAGTAGTAGCTCTCAAGCGAGTGTTTGATCTTATCATTTGTGAACTTCATGCTGAGAACGCTGTCTCGGTACTTATCTCTGTAGACCTCGAATTTCGTTTCGAAATCCGCTGAGATAAATCTCAAATGATTTGAAAAACCAGAAGAAAGCGCGCTGATAAGCTTGCTATAGACTTCATCAGCATGGATCTCATCGAGTGCGAATTGCTCGGCGAAGAACTCGCAGAGCTGTCCAACAAAATCATTTAGCAGAGCAAATAGACTCTGGCAATCGAGAAGCGGGCAGTTCTTATCAGCAAGTTTATGCACAATGTTTGTCTCGAGGGCATGTAGATAGCATTTATCAAAGATTTCATTGAAGAGCGCTCTTGCAAAAAGCAGATCGTATTCTATTTGCTTAAAATCAGCCTGGACGTCCTGAGCGAATCTCTTGAGTAGAGTTTCGAGCTCTTTGAGGATGTCTGAAGCGCTTTTCGTGATGTTAAGACTGGGAAACTCGCTGAGAATTTTCGTTTTAAGATTGCTAAACAACTCAAGGTACTATCAATAGATTATGTCTCAACAGAACAAACGCAAAATTACCTCGCTGTTGGGGATAGTGAAATATAATATTTCAAGCAATAAGCCATTCAGACCTCCCTTGTCTGATTTATTGCTTTGACTGAGCTTTTCTTGAAGAGGCTTCAGCTGTGAATGCGAAGCTTTGAGCTTTACTAAAAATTCTTTGAATGGTTTGACGATTTCAGGGCTGTTTGGGCTATTTGACTCGAAGTTTTCGAGATCAACAGCTACCGCATCGTTCAGCCGCTGGGAATTAAACGCTTTGCATTTGAAAAAATCGAATTCGCTTTCTTTTAGTATCTTAACATTAAGATTTTGCTGTAAAGGAAGCACATAACTCGTCAGCTTTTCGAGAAACCCGATAATTTTCGAACTCGCGCTCTTTAGCGATTCAGCGGTAAGGCTATTCTTCAAATCTAGTGTGGAAATGCCCTCTAATTCGGTGAGTAGTTCAGGGGTTATCTTCTCGGAGACCTTGCTCAGCTTATTCAAGAGAGAAGAGTCGATTGTCAGCTGTTGGAGTCTTTCTTATGGAATGAATTTAAAAGTATAACAGAAATGTGCTTATGCGATAAATGGTTACAATTGATTGAAGAAGGAGATTTGGACAGAGATGTTCATGTAGTTGTTGAAAGCAGCTGCCTCTTTTATCTGCTTGGTGAGAGGATCTGATTGTGTGTTATAAGAATGAGAGAGTTTTGTGAGTTCTTTTAAGAGTGAGTGAGGCTCGATGGTCTGGAGTTTCACTGCGTTAGAGAGAGTCACCATGATTTCTCTCTCGTCTGTGAGTTTTTTGATGAGGCCGCTGTTGGTGAGGCTTGGAATCATAGTGGAAACAGTTCAAAATAAATAATTTAAGTTTGATATAAAGACAGTCGAATTTCTAAAGAGATTATTTTTGAAAATTTTGTAAAGGAATTAATTTTTGGAGTAAAGTGTTTTTCTGGCTAAATCTTTAAAGACAGCTAGACCTAATTGCTTTGTTTGTTTTGTTTGAAGGAGAAAATTGAAAAGATGCTTCACTGTACTGATATTTACAAGTTGGGAACTGCTCAATTCAGAAGCGAAAAAACGGGTTCATAGATATACAGCGAAGATATTCACAATTTCAACCAGAATTAAAAAAAAAAGAAAAGATTAGTGAAACAATTACAAGAGCAAAATGCTTATCTTTTCCTAAGTTAAAGGTAAAGTTATTTCAAGCCGCAGCATTCCGTTTGCATCATACACTACCTCCCTTTGGAGATCCAAAGCAAATCATGGTAGATTTTTATCGATTTCTATCACGTTCCGAAGGAATTCACATTTTATTGTTTATTCATGATATTATTCAATGACTGAAACGGCTTCCCCTCGCTTCGAGAGTCTTCATTTGATAGCGAAAAATAATCTTGCAAAAATAATCTCATTAGCACATGAATAATTCAATATAAGTACCTCTTAACCCTTGAACCCCACTGATTGGATTCGACTGGCTTTCTTCTTTCGTAGACTGTATCCCTTCCTCTGTAATCTCTTCGTTTCCGTTTTTTCTTAAACTATTCTCCACTATTAACGCTTCTATAAACCTCTTTTCCTGTGTCTGAGTCTGGGTCTGCGTCTCTTGAACAGGTGATTCATGGTCAGTCATCACAGTCTCCTGCAACTCAACATCAGCGTCTGTACTTATCTGAAAAGCCTCGAGATCCACTCCAGAAAAATTCGACTTTGCTAGTTCAATGATACTATTTGCTTGCTTTGAAGGATTTTCCGAATTTTGAGATTTTTCGAAAAGCAATGGATTAAAACTCGCCTCTATCATGTCTAAGGTCACTAATTTTTCTCTATGCATGTCATTGATTGGCTGAGATCGATGAGAAGGAAGCATACTCTGATGTTTGGGACCCTTCTTTTTTCAGGTCAAACAGAAGCCGTAAAATCTGATTTTTCTTATACACCAATTCTTGAATTTCACCTTCGATCTCTGAAAGCTCTTGTTTCAGGTACGGCACAAGTTCTTCCCGGGATATATTCTATTAAAGAGTCACTCTCTGCTGAGCAGCAGACTAATACCTTCGGAACTTTGATTTCATTTGTTAGAGAAGTAAAAAATCGCAGCGTTTGTTTCGTTCCAACAGTTTTTTTCCTAACAAGTTAAGCTAACTCGATGCTGGGTCACTTAGCGTACTTTTTCTCTTCGGGTAGGTCGATGGCTTTGCCAATTGGTGCGCCTTTGAGTCGAAGGGTAGTTTGCTTCATTACCAGTTGTTTTATTTAAATTTAAGCCTTGAAGAAGCATATTCGAATTGGCGCTTAAATTTTGACATTAACTTCCGAAATAATGACTAAGAATGACGTATCCTCCATAGATATAACAGTTTATTCATCTGGAATAAGGAGCCAACTCTCATGCGCTGAAGCTAATTCTAATTTCAACTGATACAACAATTCTAATGATCGAACTTAGCTCTAAAGGGTAGATTGTGTGGCTTTGATGGTTATTCCTCTAGCTGCTTCAACATACATAACCAATTCGAATTTATGGGATAGTCACAAAATATAGCTTTCAATCTCAAAATATTTCATTTGCAGATACTTATCGCTGAGCTCTACGAGCTTGTTGTTGGATTGATGGATTAGGAGCGTTTTCTCTTGCAGGCTGTTCGGCATTCTGGATCTCGTCTGTATTGGCAGGAGAAGATCAGAAGACATTCGTTTAGGATAATTT
>ENA-UOTZ01001723-UOTZ01001723.1-compost-metagenome-genome-assembly--contig:-NODE-1723-length-13845-cov-18.887275_pt1 | contig 13845 bp, 18 predicted proteins | sample MGYA00238144_ERZ746983 | MGnify/ENA primary metagenome ERZ746983 (study PRJEB28759, sample SAMN06268863) | compost metagenome | isolation source: single cell | place: USA: California, Emeryville, Joint...
TATTTCCCACAGATCAGCAACACTGGGGTCTTTAAGTTCCGTGATGAAATTATCAATGATTTAGAAAAGCCTCAGCCCAACAACACCTCTGAAATTTCTAAATCACAGCAAGACGAAAGGAAGCAAGCCAAAACAGTCATCTCAGATCAAGTCCAGACTATCAACCTCAAAAACACTGCACAAACCTCCCCAAGAGTTCAGAATACTTTCCCTCGTTCGCCCATAAAAGAAAGCGTGGGCAATCCTTCAGAAATCAAAATTGAAAATTTAGACTATTTTAATGATAAGCAACAAGGCGATAGTCCACGACTCAGAGACAATTTTTTCATGGCTAGCAGTTACTCGCCTTCCATGAACAGACAGAAGTTTATCCGTGGCACAAGTATGGTCCAATCAGAATCAGGAAAATTCGTTTTGAGCAATAAAAACTCTAAGCTCACTGTATCAGACATGATTGACAAGAACCAGGAATACCAGCAAGCCAATCGAAGCCCAGTGAATAAAGAATTCGAGGGCTGGTTCGGGAATGATAACAAGCCGACGAAGCACCGACCACGAAAGCCAGCAAGAAACATTCAATCTGCACAGAAGTCTCATCGGACACTTCCGCGAACGAGCTCCGCAAGTCAAATTCTTCGACCCTACGAAAGAGAGGATCTACAAAAATTATATAGAGACTTGAAAAGCCGGCAAGGCAGCTCAGCAAAGCGCTCAAGACCTCAAACTTCGGCGAATTCGCATGAGTTCTTTACGACTAAATTAGATTTTTCTCCCTCGCATGGGTTTGAGGTAATAGGGACATCTATGCAAACGAAAATCATGGCTCCGAACTTCGATTCTCTATCGCTCTCGATGACTCCAGATCTCATAGCTACGGATCGCAGCAATGATATCAAGGATACTGATAATGGTGCCTACGGCGCGTATTCAGGACAGAGACCTTTCTCGTCTGGCCATATGACGTACAGATCAATGAGGGTTAAAACGGAATATGACGAAATATCCAGGGAAGTGATTGCTGAGTTAGAACTCGCAGCGCCTTGGTCAAAGAAGAAGGGCTCTCTTCAACTCTCGCTTAATTGTATTAAACCCTATTACTTCGTTGAGACGAAGCCAGCTACTGTACGAGAACATGCTCTTTCAAGCACAAGTCGAAAGGAGAAGGAAGATACTTCATCAGAGTTCTTGAACGCAATGGGTAACAAAAGCAGCAGTAGGCAACTGGTTCAGAGTCCAAAAACTCCGAGACCGGTATTATCTTCCCGACATAATCAATTTCGGCCTCAGCCTGAAAAGACTTACATTACCGAAATGCATTATCTCGGTGATGGAGCGCTTTCCGAGTATGGACTAAAAGGAAATGTTTCCACTCGTTAGCGAGTTTTTTCTTTTTTCTTTATTTATAAATCAAGAAGTGAATGCAAAAATTTTCGTGTTTATATGCAAAGATAGATTAAGAGATTTTGTTTGCTGAATTCAACAGAAACATGCCACACCTTTGAAAACAGCCTTAGAATCTTCAAACCCTCTTTTCGGAGGAAGAAAAAAATAGCTTTCTTAGTTTTTTTTTTCTCTTGAGAACGAGGTAGATTTTGTTATTTTGCCCTTTTTCAAATCCTATTCGACAGGAAACTAACTTTGCTAATCAAACTTCCACTACAAGAGTCTCATATTGTGAACATATTTCCTTTCTTCTTTTGCATAAGCTCAAATATTCTTATTACTTGCGTTGTTCTTTTCGAGGATCTCTCAATATTCTCTATTTTATGGAATTTTCTAATATACATAGAACAACACGCAATCCATAGTAGAATTTATGTATAACTATTTTTCCAGAAGATCGTTACAACTAAATGCCCTCAGAGATAAATCTATATGTTCATTCGAAGCTCTTTTAATTTTATCAGCACAAAAGTACCGTATTTCGAATGTGAATTTTCTGTGATTTATTCGGATATCTTTGAGATCTATAGAAAAAAAATTTAGTTCGAATTCGGAATGACCGACGGTGTGATACACAAAATATTTCTCAAAGAAGACGGTTCCTTCACCAATGACAGGGATAAAGTAATATCCTTCACCTCTATTAACCCAACAGAGCTCTTAACTGGTATTCTCGTCTAGGTTTTCTACGTGAAGCCACATGAAACAATTAGAATCCAACTCAGCTCGAAGCTTTTCAGCACAACGGTGCCGATTCTGCTCACCAACCTGAACCAAAAGCAGCATTCAAAGGCTAAGTACCTGAATGTCCTAGAAATCACGGAAGAACGCTATATCACTCGAAAAGAGATGGAAGATAAATACAAAGTCGTCTATGGTGAGTTCGACGATGAAGGAAACTGGAGCTGCGAAATCGTATTTGAAGACCCTCTCACATACTTTTGCCAAGTCGTTTTCTTCTCGCCGCTAGACACTACCGAAGAAAAATACAGAATCAGACGTGAGCGATCTAATTACTTCCTAAAAAATCTTTAACTTGACGTATAGAATTCGGTCGCGCCGAGTGGTTCGTCGTGGAACCAGATATGCTTATTGCTGGACAGAAAGTTAACCCCAGATCGCTTATCGTACAAACGCTGATAGCAAAGTGCATGGGACCGGTTCACGAGTGGGAAAAACTTATCAAAGCACAAGCTGAGCTGAGTAAGCCATCTTCTTAACATTTTTTTCTATAGATTTTTTGGCTGTTTACTTCTATTCCTTAATAATAACTCTCATAAACTTCCTTTGACTAACCACCTTCAATTTCCATAGACTATAATGCGTTCCATCTGACTCCGGTTCAAAAGTACGGTGCTTCGGATAGTTCCTATTCGATTGCCGATCAGCTAGGCTACGATAGCAAGCTCTTCCCTAACATGACAAACGTATTTTTTCTCATCAAAGATGATTTTCTAATGCGATTTCGGAAAAAATAGGAGCAAGCATTCAAGACGCTCGTTGACACTCTAGCTCATCTAAAAAAGACATACAAATGCGTCTTCTTCACCGATATCGTGCCTAACCATACCTCCTTCGATTCCGAATGGGTTCTGGAATGTCCAAACGCGGCATTTAACACAAAAAATACTCCTTCTCTGACCAGCGCCTACGTATTCGACCAAACTATTCAGGACCTTTCTCGTCGAATTATGAATGGAGAAGTCCCCGAATTCCCTGAACCTTACATCAGAACCGAAGAGGACGTGAATAAAGTCATGAGCATGCTAACAAATCAGCTGATACCAGCCAAAAAAATCCATGAATACTTCTTGGCTGACGTCGGAAAGCTCATGGTAGAGTTCAGAGCCTACGTAAAAGAGCATGCGCCTAACGCTGTCATTCCCGAACAGCAAATTGACGATGAAGAAGACCTTTATAACGTCTTCACGGCCGATATATTCGCTGAGGTCCTTCCTACTCTCGAGAAGAACATCCAAAACTTAGGTGCTACTCCTTTCGGCGTGACCTTCGATATGAAGGAATTGTGCGATTTCTTTGTGAAAAACTCACCGAAAATCTCATACGAATCGCTTCAAATGGCCCTCAAACGACTCAACCAAAAGAACGATGAGATGGCACGAAATTATATCAATGAGGGGCTTAACGCAGTAAGAGGCACGATGATGTATGAGAAAGTAACCAGCGGAAATCATAAACTAACCGAGGTTTATCCATTGGTTCCTCCTTACTTCACTGTGTTGAAGGACGGCACAGCATGCGCTAACAATGGCTGGATGCATGAGCAAAGCATCAACGAAGTTTTCGCAGACTGCAACCACTTCCATTATCTTCGTCGACATCTTTACATTTGGGGCGATCTCGTCAAACTTCGCTACGGGAAATCCAAGGAAACCTGCCCTTACCTTTGGAAGAGGATAAAGCGACACGCGCAAGAACTGGCGACTGCGTTCGATGGGTTCAGAATTGATAACTCACACAGCACTCCAATCCATGTCTGCGAGTACTTGATTAGGAAAGCTAGGAAGGCAAATCCTAACATTTACGTGTTTGCTGAGCTTTTCACCCCTTCGATTGAGCTCGACGCTCTTTATACGAAAAGAGTCGGATTTAACGCTCTCGTTAGAGAAGCGCTTAGGGTAAATTTATTCTATAATAATATGGGATGACTAACATGTTTTTTTTTTGAAACAAAAGACCGTCAAGCCTGGCGATCTGGCGAGTGATATTAACATCTACAGCGGTGGATCAGCACATGCAGTCGGTTCGCTTGACCATTACTTTGAAAAAGATGATAAATCAGGTATCTAATATTGAGAATTTTCATGAAGTCAATCGGCTTTTGTTAAGGTAAAATGGTTCATCTCTTGAAGCCAAAGCAACCTGCTGGTATCTACTACGATCTCACTCACGACAACATGAGCTTTAATCACACAAGAACCTTCATGGACACTCTTCCAACCACCGCCTTGGTATCATCTGCTCTTTCTCTCACTCTTCTAACGGATTTTCTCTAGCTCTGCATGTCAAACTCAATTCTCGCCACCACAAAAGGATTCGATGAGCTTTATGAGTCTAACCCGAGTGTAGTCTCAGAGCGCAGACGTTATGCCATTGAAAACGACTTAGAAGGTCGAGCCCCCTCTTTTTTGTTTTGGAAAATAACGTGTATGCATAGGCAAGGAAGTTCATCTGGACAAGGTGCATCTCGCGATATTATGCTGCCTTGATAAGGAGGTGAAGAAGTTTGAGTTGAGAGGCAGTTGGGACGGCTGGGCTAACGCCATTCCGATGGTCAAGAGGTATATAGAGACCCAAAGCTTCTCTTGCTTTAAAAAAAAATATTAAAATTTCAAGTGGTGAGAAAAGCACTCTTTACAAAGCATGGATTGAGGTTCCTCCTGGAAAACACGAATACAAGTACCAAATCGACGGCGAGTGGTACGTGGATCCGCTTAAAGATCTCAATGAAAATCATAATCACTACTTCGAGACCGCTGGCCACTACAAAGTCTATCGAAATACCACCCATGCGAGAAGGGCGTTCAATTTGCTCCACCAGAAGGTTTGTGAGGAATACCCTGAGTTCTACATCTATCAACCAGTAAAATAAACTCAAGCGTAATATCATATCTTACGATCTCTCTTAGAGCGAGGATGTAATCACGATTAACCGAGAGAACAAGTCTCGAACGACCAGCTATGTTCTGATAGCTCGTCCCGCGTTTCAACGTTTAGCAAATCATGATGTCGATTTCTCGATTGATCTTCCGGGAAGACTTATTTCAGCCGAAATGATCTATCACGTGGAGGTATTTTTCCTTTAGTTGACTGGCTTTCAATTGGAAAAATTTAGGACTTTATTGATGAGCGACCAAATGACAAAGAAGTCCTTTATGGAATGAAGGGAAGAATGCGACAAGAGGCCGATCTTTCAAAGTTTGCCAACTTACTTATCACGTAACAGCCTCTATCCTGTTGATTTCAGTCTCTAATTGTTTTATTCCACCAGCGGAAATCCTGCTAACAATGAGATGAAATACCATTCCCTTCGTTTCCACTACATGCCGCAATCATTTGTCTGTGTGCTCAAAGTCGCTCTCCACGATCGACAGGTGCATGCTGTGGAAGAACTAGAAAAGGTCAGTCAAATCAAGCCTGAGGAGTTGGCTCAGCAGATAGCCAGCAAGGTCTTAGCTAATGACTTGAATTACCTCTTGTTCAGGTATTTCATTTCATTTTGTTTTGTTTATCTCAATGATTACTCCCCCCAGCTGCTCAAACGAAGAAAAAGAGCGAAGTCACGGATCTAGAGATGTCTATGGGCTTCCTAATGTCGGACCTTTGCCTTACGCAGGTTTCGGAGGCGTGTTCCAGATGGTTAGAACCGCACAGATCAGAAACGATCTTTCAATTCCTCTCTTCCACAACCTCCGTGAAGGCAACTGGATCTTGGATTACTATGTTGGCCGTCTCGAAGGAGTCGAAAATCTCAAAGAAATTCATGCTTGGATCAAGGAAAAGTTCGACCTTTTGAAAATTATCCCCAGACACCTCATCCCTCGATACTTTGTGAAAATCATCAATGTGATTTGGGCTCTTGCGGAAACCAAGAGTATGGATAAGGTTCCAGAGCAAGTAGCAAATCTTAAGGTAAAATCCCTCTTGTATTTTATTGCTTATCCAAATTTCCTATAGAAATACACTATCTTCCGTACATTGATCCTCGCTTGCTACCAAATGGTCGCAGATATCCAGTCGGGAAGGCCTGAAGGTTATCATTCGTCGCTTTGCGCAGGTCTCCCTCATTTCGCTACGGGCTGGGCCAGATGCTGGGGAAGAGACACGTTTATTGCGTTCAAAGGAAACCTTCTCATCCCAGGCTTGCATAAAATCGCAAAAGAAGTCATTCTTATGTTTGCTGCCTCTTTGAGAAATGGACTTATCCCAAATCTCCTGGACCGCGGCATCTCCCCTCGATATAACTGCAGAGACGCCACTTGGTGGTTCATTCGAGCCATTGGTGACTATATTAATTTCACCAATGACGATAGTATCCTACAGGAGAAGGTGAAAATGTACTTCCTGTCCGATAACCAGAAGGAACATGAGGAAAGAGCAGCTAAAAAAGAGGAGAAATACATGAAATTAGAAGATATTATCTATGAGATTTTCCAAAAGCATGCGTTTGGTATCTCTTTCCGAGAATGGAACGCCGGAGGCAAGATCGATTGGAACATGAGATACGAAGGTTTCGAGGTTTCCCTGCATCTTGACGAACCCACAGGCTTCATCGTCGGAGGAAATAGATACAACTGTTTGACCTGGATGGATAAGATGGGGTCATCGGAGAAAGCGAGCAATAAGGGTATTCCAGGGACGCCGAGGTACTAATCCTCTTTTGAACTAGTAAATCGTGACATTTGAATCAATTTATTTTAGGGATGGAGCGCCGATTGAGATGACGGCTTTGCTGAAGCACGCGCTTACCTTAGTGACTAATCTCCATCAGCAAAAGAAATTCTCTTACGACCGCGTAAAAACAAAAAGCGGGGCGGAATTGACCTTTAAAGAATGGGTAAATTTCTACATGAAGGGAGTTAGTATTCACATGTGAAATAGGCCAGCAGAATTGAAAAGAACTTTGAGGACCAGTATTGGATTCCAGAGAGAGAAGAGGAGTTCAAGAATTTCAAAGTGGATTCGAAACACGCTTTCGTCTATGGTATCTACAAAGATACGATATGGTCGCAGGATCCAAAGTAATTTCTTCGTTGAAATGTAGCTAATCAGTCTGAATTTTGCTTAGACTTGGATATAAACTGAGACCAAACGCCTGTATCGCTATCGCTGTGGCACCAGAATTGTTCACGGTTAACAGAGCGTACAGATACCTCCGTCACGTGGAAAGAATTCTCATAGTAATCGATTTTACCAAGAAGATTATTTTATTTAATGACCCGTTATCTAGTGCCCTAATTCCCTTGGAGTTAAAACTCTCGACCCTCGAGAAGAGGAATACGTTCCATATTACGACAACGATGATGATTCTCATCACTTTAAAACTGCCCATGGATTCAGTTATCACAATGTAAATTAAATTTATGAAAAAAACTTGCTGATTGCTTGTAATGAAGGGTCCTGAGTGGGTCTGGGTCTATGGAATGTTCCTTAAGGCAGGCATCAGCTGCTTCACAAAAGAACTCTCATTGTAAATTTATCCATTCAAATATTGATTGATGTAACCACGTCTCTAAATAGTGCTGGATTGATGAGTTTCCTTGCTAACCACAAGCGGTTCATCCATAAAAACATCTGGCTTTCCCTTCCAGAAATGACAAACCACAACGGAGAATTCTGCAAGTTCTCTTGCCCAGCGCAATCGTGGTCGATCGCCGTGATTCTTGAAGCCTATTATGAAGCGAAACTTAACCTCAAGAAATCATATATTTAAAAGCGCCATACGAGTTATTGTTTGTCAACTAATTAAAAATTTGATAGAAATGCCCCCTAAGCAAATCAAAAATTTCAATAGTAATCAGAAACGCATTTGATATATATCATCTAGGGACCAGGCTTGATAAAAAACGTCTTTGCTAAACGAAAAAAAAATTAATTAAATCTCTTTAGATATACAAAAAAAAAGTAGGCAGTTTTCCAAAGAAGATTTTAAATCAATGAGAAAGTTTGCTCATACGCAGCCTAGATGATGGAAGAAAGTATTCCTGTGAGATTACAGGTAGGTTTATTAGGTGTAGTAGTGGAAATTAGCATGTGGAGGTACAAATTTATATCTTTTGATAATAATGCCTTACTTGGGTTCATTGTGTTTGTGTTTCGTTAAGAAAGCAGAGGAAATACTACATTCATAATCCATGAAACTATTTTACACACAAAATACGTACAGGAAAATTAAGCAGTTGGGGCCTCTCCTAAAATCAATTTTTTCAATTCTGGGTCAACGGCTGCTTCTCCGTGCTTTGCTACCAAATCCTCAATGACCTAAAATCACATGACAAATCATCAGCACTCATAAAGTTCAGAGTAAAGCTACCTGTTTGAACTGGAATGCCAGCTGCTCGTCTCCGGAAGTGCTCTCCACTAGTTTCGTAACGAATTCTTGAGTCACTTCGCTTGAAGAATCAAGCACGAAGTTAGGATTCCTACATATTTCAGAAGAGTTGCTTGACACGCGTTAGAATTGAATCATTACTTCTTAGGAGGAAGCTCAACAAAATGAGAGAGGATATCCACGGCAGCCTTTGCGTCTGGTAATTGAATAGCCGCAAGTCTCACGATGTCATCCACCTCAAGCGTCTTTACGTCTATTTCTTTCTATATCAATATACATGATCAAATTAATTCGTTTTCTTTTCATTTACGGCAAGAAGTTTCTCTAATTCAGCTGAATTTTTGAATTCGTCAGCTTTTTTTGCTTCGTATGCACTTTGAATCAACGCTTGTTGGTTTCCTCCTTCTTTGATTTTCAGGCCTAGTTTACTAGCGTGCTGATAGCACTGAGAAACCCGTCAAACCTTTCCATTATCAAACAACTGATAAGTACCTTGAGCACAAGCTCGTTAGCATTAGCAGCGCCAGCAGCTGCCAATAGTAAATCCAAAACTTTTGGAGAAATTTTCAGCGTCCTGTAAACCAAATCGCTCATTTATCTGAATTATGGTCTGTCATTTACGTGTTATTTAAGATGGTAGTTCCCAGCTGAGTGATTTCTTCAGTAAGTTTCTCTGTGTTCAAGAAGTCCTTTAAGAAATCCGTGGATTAATTTGGTGTTAGATGAGCTTGGATCCTTACAAGAAGTTCTTCAAGCACTTGAGGATGAGGATAATACATCAAAATCCGATTGTACCTTAACAACTGAATTGAAGAGGGGAATTAGCCTTGGAAAGAAAATATGAAAGGTTTAGGCTTACATCATTTATATGTTTGATATTTTTGCACTCAATCGACTTTCTCACGAGAGCGTCCACGTCGCTGTGTTGGAAAAATGTGCGGTGGCCGAGCAAATTGTAGTATGCTTCGAATACCACATCGATATCTTCAGCGGTTGTGCATCTGGTCAAAGTTGATACATCGGCGCCGAAAGAGAGCAATCACTTACTTTTCAACCATGCGAGGAAGGTGATAAGGCTCAACTTTAATCAATCCGCGCTCATTAACCTCAGCGAAGCTCAGCAACTGATTGTAATAATCTCTTGGAGTATTGAATTTCTCTACGGTTGAGTTGTGATTGGCATTGGGCCCAGGGAAAGGTATTTACTTTTTTTGAGAATCTCGCTGCGATGAATGGTTACAAATGATCGAGCTGAGACTCTGTAAAGGCTCTTAAAAAGTGGAAGCATCGCAGCTTTTATTGAATCTGAAAGCGGCTTTATTTAACTATTAAAGAAAGATCTTAATACCAACACTGTTATAGCCCTAAATTCAATTCATAGAAAAGAAACTGGACCCAGTTGTAATTAACATTCCCTTGGAGTGAAGCTGTTGCTTAAATAAGCAGCGTTATTTGCTCCTCTCTCATTAACTATCCAGACTATCAGGCTACTCGGAAGATTGTCTCATCATTAGCTGATTGCATTGAAACGAAATTTCAATTAGCATGTAGTAGCTTATCGGCTCAAACTGTAATTTTCTAAATTTTTATTCGGAAATATGAAATGAAATGTACTGATCAAGAGTTGCTTGCTCTAAAAGAACCTGGCTTAAACTTATCTTTTTTCTGTATACTTTGAAAGATAATTATTTTATTTAAAAATCTTTATCCCAATCTTGCAAATCTGGCTTCACCTCCTTGTAAGTTTTCTGTGGTTTCTGCATCTTTGGAGTATTCATCTATGGAATGTTAGAGAATTTTCGAGGATGATGATTATTATTACGCATATTCTCTCAACAACAGAAACATTTAATTTCCTGGCCTCGATTATATCTTCTTCGCTGATGGTTCGGCCCTCGCCTGGGATGTAAGGAGGCTCAAGCTCTTTTTCCATGAGTTTATCCTTAAAAAAAAAATTTATAATCAACCCTTCAAAACACATCATTTTACCCAATCAAAATGCTCAAACCATTCATGTGACTTGAGGGCCGCAAAGGACCCTCCCCAGCGAGCTTCTGGGATTTTGCTCAGTATTTGATCCATCAGACTCTTCGCTTTCTTGTCTGTGAGGTATGGAGGGTACTTTACACTCTTGTGTAAAATTTCCTCGTAGATTTCATAAGGATCTTCCGTCGTCTCTCCGAACGGAACCATACCACACATAAACTCGTACAAGCAAACTCCGATCGACCAAAAATCAACGTAAAAACTGTAGCCTCTGCCAGCAATGATCTCGGGAGCCATGTACAATGGAGTTCCGATAATCGTGAACGTTCTGCCAGGGAAACCTGATTCGCTGCGTTTTAACTCCTTGCATGTTCCCATGTCAATCAGCTTTGGATACCCCTGCGTTTAAAGAATTAACAATAATGTTCATTTAATCAAATGCATACATTTGAATCAACCATGACGTTTTCGGGTTTCATGTCTCTGTAGACGATATCTTGGCTATGCATGTATTCGATCGCAAGGATCATACTGCCGACATAAAACTGTGACTCTTCTGAGGTCAATAAACCTGAAGAGAGAGAAAAAAAAGAGAGAGAGTCAGTTTATTTGTATGGGTAAAGACTAGGTACCTATGTCTCTAATGACATCAAAGAGTTCCATCCCTTTGACGTATTCCGTAAGGAAATATATGTTGGTATCGTCTTTGTAACTTCTGACGAATTGAATAATAAAAGGGAATTTCATCTTTTGTAAGACACGCTTTTCTTCCTATAGTGGATTATAACGTAAGTCAATGTGTCGAAAAGGAAAAAAACCGACCTGAAGATGCTTTTCGAGGGACAATGAGACGATTTTTGCACGGAAGATGCATTTAAGCGCATACAAATTGTGAGTAACGCGGTCCTCGACCAAGTACACTGAACCGAACTGTCCGCTACCTGTATATTTGGAAAAATGTTAGCCTATGTGATGACATGCCAGAGATATTACCGATCTTTGAAATAAATAATAGATTCTCAATTGGTATGTCGCTCTCCATGGACAATTCTTTGGTTTCTGCGAGTTTTTTCTAAATGGTCAACGTTAAGCAATCCACAAATTTTCTTCACAAACCTCGTGAGAGTTTTCATTCTTTTTCAGGACGATCGGCAGTGGACCTCCAATTACTTTAATAAAGTCCATAGCATCGATCTCAGCGATGATTCCGCCTTCGCCCATAACGATATCCTCCTCGATCCTGTTTGGAAAATTAATCGAATGAATAACCACAACTTTTCTTTACAGATCATCCAAGTAGTCAATCAGCATGTATTTTTCACCGAAAGCTGTACCTTTTGGCACACAGACCTCTCCGCTTGAAAGCTATACAAGGCAAGTTTATTAAAAAACTCATCCAATTCCGGGTCTAATTACGTATATTAGATTTCCTTCGATTGGAATGACGATTTTCGAGCATTTCTCATCTTTTCTGAATATGAATTGTCCCTTGTCTTTCTTCGAGATCTTCAGTTCGTCCAAAACCTTCTCAATTTGAATCTTGGTCAATTTCCCGAGTGTCGGATTCTTCTCGAAAGCCCAGCGCTGCAAGTTTCTGAATGCGATCGCTTGGACCTTATCTCCCAATATCGCATTCACAGTTTCTCTTCCCAAAGCAAGGCAAATAGTCTATTGTCACTCTCCTTAGAAACTGCTAACATACGCACAATTTTACCTCTTGCTTTGCGATAGCTGTGAATTTTCTCAGACAATTAGCATCCAATAGCGCTGACTCACCAAATGAGTCTCCAGTCTCAAGCCGTCTAACTTCTTTATCGTTTTTGTAGACCCCGATGATACCCTACAAATTGTAAATTTCACCTTTCCCAACTAAAATCCTACCTTTTTAATAATGTAGAAACAGTCTGCGGGATCCCCATCATGGTGAATAACATCCTCCGGCTCAAACTTCTGCTTGATTAAGATGCCTGCAATACCGTCTTTCTGCTCAGGCGTCATGTTTTCTATCAAAAATCAGTATTTTCTCTCTAGCTGCTGCTTTACTGAAGAACGCGACTTTTTCTATGAACTGACGATTTTCATCTAAATCTCTTCGGATCATTTCCTCAACAGCGTTACGGAAAGTATGTCTATCAATTGCCCAGAGCCTGCATTTCTCCAAACCATAAACCGAAGCTGACCTCGGAGTGTTATAGAGCAATGCTAGTTCTCCCAAGCTCGCGCCAGGTAGCATATTCGATTTGTAGACTTTATTCACAAACACTTGAAGTTTTCCACTTTCTAATTACATGAGAAAAAACCACTCGCATTAAATTCAAGGTTGAATATTAAGAAATACCAAGGATGAAGAATGTCGTCGCGTCGTCTCCTTGCTCGAAAATGTACTCGTCTTGCTCAAGCTCGCAGTAAAAAAATTTCTGAATGATTTTATCTCTAGGTTCAATCAATTTAAGAGAACTGCAGGCAAAAGAATGTGGTTACATTTCAGTTGGTGTCATGTAGTTAAAAACAAAATGCTTAGCCAAGGTTTTATGGAGGAGCTCCACGACTTTTTCTGTTTTTTCTTTCTTGACGACCTTGACCTTCTCTTTCATCTCAAATTTCTGCGAATGCTGCTGGCGGGCGTCTGGCGCGGCGATGTTCCTTCTCTCCGCTCTTCGCTTTATAAAATCTTGAAAATCTTCACTGATGCTCATTTGCTCCAATTCTGTTTGGGCTTTGTTGCGTTTTGTTGTGTTGATCAGCAAAGAGAGGGGTAGATCGTCAAAGGCTGGCAAGATAGGGTTGAGCGAGTTGAATTTTCCCGAGGCGCCGGTCTTCGGGGTCATCTCAGCTTTTATTTCGCTGAGCAGTTTGTATGAATCCGTGGTTTCGACCATTTTATTTGTTGCTTAAATCAGCAAATATTTTTGCGTCTCGATAACCCTAAAGTTTTATCTAAATCAATTACTTTACTCCTTTTCGATAGTGTGTTCTTTTATTTCATCGAATTGATCGGCAACTGATAAAAAAATATTGCTCATTTAGACATTTAGAAACCCGATATTTGAAGTAAACGATCCGATAGAAAGGAGAGCTATTATTCGAATGAGAAAGTTTTGAAAGTTTAAGTGGTTCATTATTTGTCTCGAACGATTTCTGAAAAAAAATATTGGGTTTGATCGTTAACGGTGTAGACTTTGAAAAGTTAGGAAGGAAAATCGGAAAGGTATAATCCAAATAAAAATTAAGCTGTTTGGGCACATTGGATTTTGGTGGTATTCTAATGAATCAGTGATTCTTTAAAAAAATGATGATGCTTTTTATTACAAATTATTACATAGCCTCAACGCCAATTTTTTTTT
>ENA-UOTZ01001724-UOTZ01001724.1-compost-metagenome-genome-assembly--contig:-NODE-1724-length-13829-cov-34.443935_pt1 | contig 13829 bp, 11 predicted proteins | sample MGYA00238144_ERZ746983 | MGnify/ENA primary metagenome ERZ746983 (study PRJEB28759, sample SAMN06268863) | compost metagenome | isolation source: single cell | place: USA: California, Emeryville, Joint...
TGTCTTTCAGCGAAATGTTCTCCTTCGGACTTCTTTTTAAGTAAATTATATTTAGTGATAACCGGTATAATTTTGCATTATCGCCGATAATTCCATACTCTGGTGCTATTCTCTTTCGTTTCAAATGCGTCCAACTCTCTTAGGGTACCGCGATCCCCGCGAGCAAACCGGCGAGTATCTTTACCCCTTAGTAAATTGATCATCCACGACATTATCTAAAATATTTCCTCCAAGATGACACATTATGGCGAAAGCCTTACGCCCAAAGTCCGACCTTGCAGCGGTACTTTTGGCAGATCGAAGCGATTCACGTATCTCAATGAATATACTGGCCGAACTAGAGAAAATGTCGGTCCTGGGAGTTACATAGTCACTGCAGAGGTTAGGAAATCGAATATTGGTCCAAAAATAACACGGCCATTTTTCCCCGAGAAAACGGACGCCTGGGAATATTTTTATGTTGGTCAGGCAATCATCAAGCAGCCTAAGAGACCGACTTCTGCGCAAAAGAGGGACTCCAATGAGTTTGAAAGCTTCCAGACTCTGAGAAATAAAAACACTTCTCGTCGGCTGAATAGTAGCATTACTGAGTTTACCCAAGAAGACAGCACTCTCGAGACTCCCAAGCGCTCACCAACAAGAATTTCAAAAGTTTTTCAGGATATGCATGATCCACGTAGCATGCACTATATGGCCCCGGATAGAGTAGAAAATCTCCTGAAATGGCGAACTGACAGTACAAAAAATCGATCGAAAAGATACAGTAGCCTGAACCAAAGCTTTGATTTTGCGGGAAAAAACCAATTTTTCCAGACCGAGGTAGATGAGCCGCCAAGGCAGCAGCGGCAGCAACCTGTGAAAATCGTCAATGCGCCGATTATGGCTGGGAGAACAAGAATAGAGAAATTGCTGGTGCCACCGGCAAAAGACACGAGAATGGTGTCTCAATCTTTGGAGTTGGATAAGAAACGGTATAATTTCGAAAACAGACGAGAGTCATGGCAGAAGAGGCAGGTCGTTGTTCCTCCAAAGAGGATGGATTTCAATACTCCCAAATCGATTTTAGTATCAAGCGTAAAAAATAGGAGCGATATCAGAGAGTTAATTCAAAAATACTCTACAATAGATAAATGATTTCTTCTCAATACCCCTACTTAAACCGATAGGACTAATGACTATCTTTAATACTTCTCGTTTTTCATACTCACTATTTTCATACCATTAGAGAATTTTCCAAAACAAAAGAAATCAATACTCACTACAATACATGCATTAGGAATTTTTTCTAAACTGCCATTTAAAGCCGGCAGCGCCAGCAGAGTCATAGGGAAGGAGCAATCGATAGTTTATTTTCCCATTTTTCTCATATTTTATATAAGTGTTAATGATCAAATTTCAAAATCTGGTAGTTCCTTAAATAAATCATATTTAAGAATCTCTTTATAATTTGTTAGCTCTAATTAACTCGAGGATGGCAGAAGAAGATAAATATCCAGCACCAAACGGTTTTGATCTTGAATACATCAAGCAGAACGAGGATTCAGACGCTATGATCCCACTCCATTTCTTCTATGGCTTCAACGGCCTTAGCATTTTCAGAAGCTTCAACGATTTCATGAGAGGAACCACTGAGGCCATTGTCAGCCGTATTCCTGGCATGGGCTACCTTTCTGAAAAGAATTACGTAAGAGACTCTTTGGTCTACACAAGATATAGAGGCTACTCCTCAAGAATTGTATAGAGAGACCATTTCTGTTTGCATGAAAGAAATATTTTCGTAAAACTTCATATAGTTCGAAAAATGTTTCATGCGTGTAATCGACACTTGGTTTGATAGAGAAAGCGAACCTACGAACAGACTAAACCGACTTTAAAACTCCAAATGTGCTACTTTCTGAGTAGGATCGCTTGTGGAGTGATATGAGAGATAATTATGCAATTTAGTGGAGATAATCCCTGTAGATCTGCTGTATGGGAGTCTTAATTATCTTAATTGATCTCTACCAACTCTGAGGAAGGTTATATTCACATAATGAACAATATGTAGGTATTTTTTGACTACTCTTATAATTCTATAAAGCAATCCGTGCCTTTATATTCCGGAACGCTCCAGCCGTACTTTTCGATCATTTTCCTAGAAAGATAGATGAGAATAGAGACGATTATCGAATTACTTTGGCAGGAATCGGCCTCCTAGGTAGTGGACACCTGTGAATTTTTCCATGCATTTTTTCGGCAATGAAAGGGAAATAACATACTTTGGTTCAAAAAGATCGTTCGTGTTGCCTAATTAAGCGATTAAGCAGGGAAATAGTGGCACAAAAACCTGCTTCGACATCCCATCCTGAGGGAATATCAATGGAAAATATTGGCGGCTTGGTGACTTTCAACGTTTTGATTATCTTATCATAGGGTTCTCTGATCGGCCCTTTGAATGAGAACCCAAACAGCGCATCGAGCACGAGGTCGTACGTATTGACCTTTGCTTCAAAATTCTCCGAGAGCTCAGTATCCTGAGAGTAATCCAGCACCTTGATATCATGAGCCTCGCAAGCCGCTATGAGGCCTCTGAAATGCTCTTTTTCTGGTTTCTTAGTGTACATAACCGCTGGGTTATAGCCCAGCAATGCAAGATGCCTTGCCGCAGTATACCCATCGCCTCCATTATCTAAAAACACCAGGTTTTTCGTCATAAAGAGAAGACTAACGAATCATTTACTGCCAGGCCCACAGAGCACGAGGATATTCTTTAAATTTCCTGAGTGGTATTTTCGATCGCAGTGATAAACCGCTTGCGCAACGCTCAAACCTGTTTTTGAAACCGATAGGGGGCAAATAAGGCGAATTTTACATACCTGCTAATTCCATAAGTATCTCTAGTGAGTGACCATATTCTTTCATCAAATCTTCATCTACTTTTTTCGCGCTCGGTTGATCTAGATACTTTACAATCAAAAATATGAATGGTGCATGAGATAGAAGTCATACGGTGATCTTAGGTGAAGCGCTTTGCATTTTCTGAGTTGCAAAAGTCGATGATTGACTCGAAAATAAAAGATGCTTCGAAAGCAGAGAAAATCTTCTGATTATTTTATTTTGAATCATTTATTACCAATTTTCCACTATCGATCATTCTAAATTCTATTGCAGAGGCATCCTATGGATAAATTGCGCATTGGACTGCTCTATGCTAAGCCTCAATATAACTTTACGAAAAGTTTTCAGTGGTTTAATCATAATTTCCGTTTGATGCTTACATCACAAGCTTGACATTCCATGGATATATATATCTATCATAAATGTGTAGGACTCAATGAGAGTAATTAAAGGAACAGAGAAGGTCTTCCATATGGTCGCAGACTGAAATTAGATTTTGAAAAGGCTCATTTATCCACGTGTGGTTTGTTTAATGTTCCATGTGGAGAATTATGAATACTCATTAAATAGCCCCTCGAACTCATTTCAAATTTTCCGGTACACAACATCCCTTTTTTTTTCAATCTTTAAGCTGTAACTTAGGCTCCCAAGAATCTCTACCGCGATTTCAATCCTTCTATTAAGCATTTATACTCAAAAGGAACTGGTCGCTTAATTCTACAAAAGAACCCACAAACTCATTTTAGTTCGCCAATAATATTTTAATCGCGTAAGAATCGCGTTTAATCAAGCGTTTGCTGTAAGTTTCCTTTTCTGATTCCTTCTACATACTACCTTTCAAGCCCCAAATAAATGGATCGTTCAGCTAACTCCACACTGATCCTCGACACAGACCAGCGAACAACCGATACCAGCGTGCACCCGAAAACGAAATATACCAAAGAAGACCCTATCGATGAGAAAAATACATTATTGCTTAATGTTGATGAAGAAGCCTTAAACACCACGCTCGGTGACTGTGTCGCCATGCTATCTGGAACTTCCTTTAAGGATAGCGTGGACCTCGGTCAAGTGCCGAAAGTAACCAGGTCGAAAGATAAGCGCATGACACCGATCCCTGCTACAAGCCTACAGAATCTACCCAAATATTCAATGCATAGAAAATCAACTTCAAAACCGCCGTCGAAACCCAGCCGCAGTCCCATCGAGAGCCAGTATTCGGAAACTCAAACTTCAACAAAAACCAAAATCATTACAAGCCAAAAAAGCGTAGATTGGAGGTATTTACAGACAAAGGGGAAGGAGCAAGAGAGCGTAACGCCAAAAACATTAGAAAATCCTATAGTGCAAAGGGTCTTCAGACATAAAAAGTCAGATTCCTGGGATAAAAGCGTGAAAACCCGAGATTCTCTTTCAAATGGCAAACCAGTTCAAACTTCTCGATCTCCCCCTCCTGTGAGCGTGAAAACATCAACGGTATTAGACTCCTTTATCGCAAAGCAAATTCTAATTCGCTTTTTTTTTTTAAATATCAGGATTCAAGTTTCAAAAAAATGGCCGAAAAGTCTCTGAACATGAAAGTTCATCCAAAAACAACCGTGTTTTCAAGTAATATGCTCTCGTAAAATTGCCATTAACTTTTTTTTCAAAGCTAAACCCGACGGGCATGGTGATCAAAGCTCAAAACCACAGGCTCAGAGTCCAAAATCGAAAGATAGTTCCCGCACTGAGACGTATAGGACTCCAACGAAATTACAAGAGAAATTGTCTTTTAGCGAAAATAACCCCAAAAGGAATGTTTCCCCTCACAGTCAGCAGTTCAATTTGCACCCGCGAATCCAACTCGGGCCACGAGACTCGCAGAAAGGGGCCGAGGGTCATAAGTCTCCCTCTCGTAACATCAAGGCCTTGGTCTCACCTAGAAAGCCTCAGAAGGAGGAAATTCCTAGTCTAAGAGGGTCTATTTCAAAAACGAGCACTCCTTCAAATCAGCGTTCTCCGCTCGGAAAGGTCACACCGAAAGCCATCGCAACGATCAGCATTACTGCGACTCCAGAAAAGAAGAAGACGGCTGTGACAACAGCTCAAATAAATCTATGTTTGGAGGGAAGTCCAAGTCCTAAGAGGGTGAAAACAGCCAAAACCGATACTTTCCCTGGGGTAATCCGTGAGTTAGACACGGTGTATAATGAACTGAAAACTAAATTGGTTTACTCCAAAAACGAGGGCCAGAATAACGAGGAGTTTGTCAGGGCTCTGAGTGATTTGAAAATGCGAATGATGAATATAACAACCGTTCTTAAAGCAAAGGAAAAATAAGAGACATTTCTGATTATTTTTATGTTTAGATGGCTTGAATTTTTTTGTTTTGTACATGGACCGTTCAGCTTGAACACATACCTCAGCAATTTTGTTACTTTTTTATCTATAGGCGTCAATATTGGCCACGTCTAGTTGTACCACAAAACCTTATTTATGCTCGCTAATTCCCATGGAAACTAACAAAAAAAACGCGATGTTGTATTGTTTAACTTGAAATTTATAAATAATCGAGCAAATATGTATTACGGCAATCTAAATTTGAATCGAGTAAATTAGCAAAACTGAGAATATGCAACTGCTGATGAATGAAGGCACAGGAAATCGGGTTGAGAAGATCTGCTGTATGGATGAGTAATGCAAAATTTTCTGAGGCGACAAAAAAATTTGATATGCTACAGTATTACAGAGAAACTTCAAAAAATAAATATTATCGGAGTCAAATACATGATGGTCATCATCCTTTCTACTTTTCAGTGGAAGAATGCTTGTGCAAGCGAGTAAATAGCGTAGAATTCGTGATTTCATTCGAGTTATCTGGACGATCAGGATCTTCTTCAAATACGCCTTTGACCCAGAAGCCTCGTAATTTCTCTCCTTTTGAGTTAGTGTATACACCGTTGCCGTTTGGCAGGCCGTCTTTGAACTCTCCTGCATAGCTCTCGTTTTCTGGAGTAGTAAAAATCCCGAATCCATCCTTTTGGCCAGATTGCCACTGTCCATCGTAAACGCAACCGTCACTATACGTGTGCTTTCCTTTACCATGTTTACTTCCTTGACTCCAGTTTCCTTCGTAAACCGAGCCGTCAGCCCAGCTTTGCTTTCCGAAACCGTTTCTTGTGTTCATGCTAAAGTTCCCGATGAATTTGGCCCCATCAGGCGACATTTCTTCGCCATATCCGTGTCTTACACCGCTTTTCCACCCGCCTTCGTACCGGTTACCTTCTTGGTCGACATAAACGCCAAATCCTTCAATGCCTTTAATATTGATTTCCAGTTGAGAGGGTCCTCGATGTTTCAAAACTGGGAACGGAGCCACCGTATCCTTCTTATTAATAGGAGAGGTTTGCTCCGGTGAAACGGATTTTTTTAATGAAAGCGCCTGATTCTTGGTTTTTATGTGAGTCATAGATTTCCGTGATTGATCGCCCACAATGTTCAGTGTCTCTTCAGCTGTCGGAATACCGAGGCTTGGAGTCGGGCTGCAGTCAAGCTCGAAGTTTACGAGCGCTTTTGGGTCTTTGGCGTGAACAGGAGTCTGGCAGAGCTGAGAGCAGATTGCGCTTCCCATTGTGAGTGTTAAGTTGATTTTATTAAATCGATATCTTGATTAGTTTGTAATTTGGATGTGTTCCAATATTTATTTCCTCACGAATAAATTTTATTAAGCTTGAGTGATGTAAAATAATGCAATTTTCGAGGGAGCGAACATTTTATTAGTTTATTGTTCAAAATTAATAGCGTGTGACTTACTTAGTTTTCATGGACCAGATTGAGATTTATAATCATTGAAAGCTGCCTTCGCGTTGATGAAGTGCGCAATTGCAGCCCAATCAAAGGAAAAGAGTCATTATTTTTTCATAACTCTAATTTTACAGGTGCCTTTAATGAAAATATCAAGGGATTGTGCGAAAATGAAAGTCGTATTGCATATCTTCATAGTGTTATTCATTGAGTACAGAGAGCGAAAAATGAGGATTGATAGGTTGAAAAACCATGACGTGATGAAATGTGTTTATTTTGTAAGTTATCGTCTCCTCATTTTGATAAGGATGACTCGGAATTTGAGTTGATCGTTACTGATTTTCCATAAAAGTCAGAACCTGGAATCACCTGAGAGGATGTTTTCTTGAGGCTAAATATAGAAAAACGCTGCCCACAAAATTTATTTTTGGAATAGAGAAATTAAATTGGAAAAGCCTCATTGAATTAAAATTCGTGATACCAGAGCAACCTTCAAGCATTCATTTTGATCAGCGGATTGAAGAGCGCTCCCCAGTGATGCTGATGATGGGAATGACTACCTGCAATGAAAATTGGTGGATAGATTGAAAACAGCGTCCGAAATTTTAGTAGTATAACATTAGATTTCACAGAAGAGAAGACTTAATTTGAATTACAAAGTATCTTCAGCCAACTATAAGTATCGTCATTGTATCCGAAAGTTACAATTCATGATGATTCTCCTTTGCGTTGATAGGAGAACCTGAATGTTCAGGTAACTATTGTGAGGAGGAGGAGTTAGCGCTCACAGTACGTGTTGTAAACGGTGGAAAAAACCTACAAAAGGATTACTCTTAACTCAACAAATTTCTCTCTAGGTCTAAATTCAACAAGATAATGTCTTCTATTATAACCACACTATGCTATGCTAGACTGTTTACTTGGGAAATAGTGATATTCATTGCAATATTTATCAATCTGAATTCACGGCCAGTCTTGGCATTTTTTTGATTGCTATTTCCATACAACCTCGAAAGATAAACGATATATCAAGAATCGCTGTCATTTATAAAAAGAAAATCCCTATTAGTAGAGAATTCTTTGAAGCTGCTTTCTCGCATCCACAACAGCAGGGTTCGCGGAACCTATTTTCGAAAATTTCATCAGAATAAGTCTAAACTTCACAAAATTCTACCAAGCTTATCGAAGATTTGAAGCATAAGCTTATGCGCCTTCCTTTCTTCCCAGTTTCTATCGATCTTCATTATCTATCAAAAGTCCCATTTTATCAAATATTCCAAAATAATAATATTAACATACCTGAAGACAGTATTCTAGAGCCTTCTCATAGATGTCATTCTCAAACAGATATTGAGCGATATCATATCGAAGCTTTATAGAGGTTGGATCTTGAGCCAATTGCTCCTCTAATTCTAAAAGCTTTGGGTCTTCACCAGCTTTCTTATTCAGTTTTGTAAATTCCGCGTCGATTAACTCGAGGAATTTTTTGACCTATTATCAAATAATAATCACTTAAGGCTAGTTAAACACGATTTATTTGCCTCTTCATTTTCAGCTTGGTTCGAATACTTGAGTTTGATTTCCTTCACATAATGCAAACATTTATTCTTGTCTCCCAGTTTGAGATAGCTATAGGCCATTGCAGCAACGGCCCTCGCTCCAAATTTGTCGAGCCAAGCTTCTAACTTGAGGATCTACGTTCATTTATTCCTTTAAAGCGCTTGCATCAAGCAGCTTATATTTACTTCATTAAGATTATAAACTGCCTCGTTGTATTTCTCTTCCTCAATCATCTTGATACAACTCTGGAACTTCTCCTATACTCGCGCTTAGATGACATGAAAGTGAATAGTTTTACGTTGACTCGGGCTTCTTCTTCTTTTGTTCCTGTCAGTTTATCAATCAAACCGAAAAATGTATTCAATTGCTCTTCAGAAGGGAGCCCAGTGAAACCGTCAACAACGTTCTTTCCAGAGATCAAAACTACTGTTGGAACCGACCTGATCTGTTTTGATTGATTGTTTTGGTAAATAATGAGAGTTATGATCGAATTACTTTCAGCGAAGTCGTCAACTGAGGGTTTTCGTCGATGTTCATCTTCACAAGTGTCCATTTGCCTTTGGCTTGCTTGACCTTTTCCTCGAGAATTGGAGTGAGTTTGCGGCAAGGTTGACACCAACTAATTAGAAATAGATGAATTCTGTGGACTTTATAAAAGGATTACTCTGCGTAGCAATCCAAAACCAGAGGCTTTTGAGAGGTTTCGATGATTCGCACCCAATCTTCGTTTGATTGAATATAAAGGATCTAGTGTATTGAATAAAGAAGAGGAAGATAAAGAATGTTTAATAGAATTACGTCATCTTCGGAGGGCTGTTGAGTTTGGGGGTTTGCGGTGGTGTTCTTTTGTTGGGCAGGTGAAGGATTATCCTTGGAAATTGTGAAAAAATATTCTATGATGAGAGATGAGGAGAGATAGCTCGTGTTTATTGCTTACTTGGCTGTGAGGACTGGAGGGAGTATGTTGTTGGTCGAGTTATTTCGTAGAAAGCGCTGAGATTAGTGTATTTTAAGTTATTGAGGAGGCTTTCCTTGTTTACAGCCCTCAAGAGTCTGAAAGACTTAAAAGCGGTCAGCATGATATCGAGGTAAGTTGCTCTGTTTTGGCCTTCAAATAAAATTTTAAAAGGATTTGGAAATCCAGAATCTATCTATTCAGAGTTGCGACTTCTAATATAATTTCTGTGCTTGGTTTCAGTGGGAGAGCTGTTGTTGTTGATCTCAGTTCATCCTCCAGCTATTATTGGTTGCATAATGTGCATTTGATAGGGCAATTTGATATCGGCGGTTTTCTGGATAGTTGATCATAAAAAAGCAAATAAACGAATGTGAGAATCTCCGGAGTCTTTTTATCATTAGTGATCAGGTCAGGTCAGGTAAGGAGATTGGGATCACTCTAATGATATAGAGCAAATTATTTCAGGGCGCTCAAAATGCGAAAAGAAAGATTCGCAAATGTTCTGGGACAACTGAATGAGAGTTTCTATTAAAACTCCTTTAAATCTCTCAAAATGGATCAGAACTTTTTATAATGAATGCTTTCTAACATTTTAATTCCGGAGTCGAATGTGAAAATTCTAATGGAGATAGTAGTTCAGCGAAATGCTTTTGTATTTTATTGCAATGACGGTTATTGTCTCTGTTATACTATGAAGAGCGTCATCTCTTATGCTGTCAAAATATTGCATTGAAGAAGTAAGCTCATTTCAATGTTTTTTTTAGTTTCATCCACTTCCTTAATTCTAAATTACTACTAACCACTTCATCTTTCATCATATATCAGTCTGGAAATTGGTTATTTTTCTTCTTGGTTCAGTATTTTTAAGTATTACATCACAGAAGATCCTTATTTGAGATCGAGTAATCTATAAACTCCTGACTGCAGTTTTTTCATAGTAAAAGAGATACATCTCATCTCACTTCTCCTTTTAGCTTTCTCTATTGCCTATGCTTGTTCTCAATCCAAGCAAACACAACTGCCTCCATTCTAACGATAAAACCATAAAAACTTGTCTATTTCACCTTATTTCTCATCAACCGTAACAAAATTTCCTTCTAACTAACTTATCTCTCTGTTTCATTGACAGAGCTACTCCATTCCTATCTTATTAGTTAGCCACTACCCCAATTCTAACAGTTTAGTAAACATTAACAGCTTGAACATATTTTAATTAAACCACTCGTCCAACGATTGTTCTCAAACTAATAATAATACCAATTTCTTCTATTCAATGGAGTCTTATTTAACTTATTTATTTCGGTTTCTCAATTTTCAGAATATATCGAATTAAGAGTACCTTCATAACAAATGAAAAGATGCATCGATCAAACCGCACAGCCGTGTAACATTGAATCCATTAAAGACGATCTCGGAGAGCAAGGATGGGAGGTTATCACCAATGAGGAGGTAACTCTTTCATATCTGAAAGCATTTCCTGATTGTTCTGGTTTAAACATTTAACAGCTACCAACAGAATGTAAGTCTGTCGATTTCAAGCGAGAGGTCAATCAAACCAGAAATCTGGCTCATAGCAATGAATATAATCGCTCTCATAATATCTTCTCTCAAAGCTGTCAGGCTACTGAGTTATTGAACGATACGAACTATATGACGTCAGAGATGATACTTTTACAAATGTTGAGAAACCTTGAGAAATATCCAACAAGAGCGAAAATTTGCAGGGTTATTGAGCTTTCTGTGACACCCTTCGTTTACGAACAAGGTGTTGACGCGATAAGGGTTACCATCAGCTTTCAGCTGAAGGATCTACTTGGTATAACCTATTAGCAATGATTCATAATACTAAACTTTTGAAACAAGGGGCGGCGGATTTAATCGATGTAAAGCAGGTTGTTAATGACGTCCTCAAGGAGATTTCTCTTGAGAAAAGCCAGAAAGAATTTATGAAGGAACTGGAAAATAATCTCGTGATTCTTTTTAACAAGTTAAAAAGAGAAGAAAAAGTCAGACTTGCGAAGGTGGCGGAAAAATATCAGCACAGAATATTTAAAGAAATCTGGGAAAGAATAAACAAAATAGTCGCTCAAAACGACGAATTAAACGAAGAAAACCAGAAGTTGAAAACTGAAATCAAAGAGCAAAAAGGGGTGGCTGATCCCTTGACGACTCTTGTGAATAAAACGAAGAAAGCTGAAGCTGAGACGAGAAATCGCTATCAAGCATTAATCGACACACTCAGCCGAAAAGAAAGTGAGATACTGTCTATGCAAAAAAATTACGAAGAACTCCAACAACAATCACATCCAGCGAAGAAAAACTCTGGAAGTTTTGATGCAGAAGTCAAGTGTCAGGAGCTGAAGGCTGAAGCATTTAGCTCTACGCATTCACAACAAAATTCAAATGAGCCGCAGATTACTGGATCCTCGGGTCTTAATTCGTTATCCTCTTCTCAAGAACGTGTACCCAGTCCAAAGCTTGGAAATGAGCTAAAAACTGCTCAGACGCGACAAGGAAATGAGAAGGAAAAGAAAAGATCGTATAACTATAACTGGCGCGGGCACATCCAACTCCAAAAATCAATTCGAAAGCTGGAGATAGTGAAAGCGAAGTAGTGAGTCTCTTTTCTTGGGAACAAAGATGGAAAAGAAAGAAGGAAGATTGGTTGATTCTCTTGGCGGCTACAAATCATATTTCGATAAGATATAGATATAAATAAGAGCTGCTCACTAAAATTCCATATAAAAAAGCAAACGAATATTGAAAGCAATATCTTTTGCTTGCATTACTAATTAGTTTGAATACTTTGCTCATAATAACTTCATTTAATAGCACTAACAATGAAAAAATTACCTCTTTTTGATCTCTACTTAATAAATTGCTCTCGAAAAGCTAAACACTTGGAGGAAGACTTTGTAAAATAGGCTGGCAACCAGCCTTAAGCTTAGCGCGTATTAACTATAATATAGACGATGCAATTGCAGACAAGTTAAAAAGAATGAAAAAAAAATAAATAAATAAAAATTTTGTTAATAACCTGCAAATAGTAGGTCATTTCCTGCTACACATATTCAAACAAAGCGTTTTGTTTGAAATATAAATATTTTTATCCCTCAAAAGAAATTTTTATATTCGATTGAAACTTTAGATTCAAGACCTTTAGATGATTCTGGATTCAATGACATGTTCCTGGATGACGAGTCACCTCGGCTTGAACAGTTTGCCTTCGACCCATTTTCCGAATACCTGATGTGTGAAATTCCAATCTCTACTTTTAAAGTAGTCACTGATTTCCCAGCGTCCGATTGGTTGGTAATTGATGAGATGCTACGATCCATATCGTCCGCCACCGTTTCATCCAGATCCTCAAAGCTATCACATTCCTTTGATTTAGATCCCTTGGCTTTAAAATTTTCCTCTCTTCCTGCAAAAGTCTCTTTTTTCCTGATCGGCGTGGCTTTGCCAGTGGTTATATTCTGATACTCTTGGTACAGAAGATTAATTGGTCTCATTTCTGGCTTGTTGGAGATATAAACTAAAAATGGGAGAAGAAATAGCAAGTCGGCTTCTCTCTTTCTATCTTTCATTGAACCAATCAGAATTCCTAATTCTTTGTTGACCTGAATCATCTCTTCATTAGTCTAATAGATATTAAGTTAGTCTCATTACTCAACTTATCATTTGTTACATCAATTAAGATCGTTCTGGAGAGATCAAATCGCTCCTTTACGGATAATGGAAGGTCAAGCATAGAAATCCTTTTCGGTTCCACGACATTCACAATATAATCTTCAATGAAATCATCAATAACCAATTGCTTTGTCAGATAATTTATAGTCTTTAACAAAAAAATCAATTCATTTTCTCAAAGTAAGAATCACCTTTGAATCCAAGCTTGAGAACAGATATACGGTGTATATCTTGGAAATGGATCCCAAAAATGATCTGAGACTGAATCTTTCAGAGAGAATGGATGGAGAGTCTAAGGCCATGCTTTGTCTAGGCAAAGTGCTCTACAGGAACCTGATTAGGGATATCAAGGCGTTCAAAGTACTTGAGATGACTTAATTGAGGTGTTTATAGTTGCAAGATTGTCCTCGAACTTGATTAGCAGCACTGGCTTCTGATAATGAGAAAATGTTAGATTTCATTGGTATCTTGAGTAGTTACTGTAGATGTCCTTTTTTTTTGCTCTAGAAACGACTGATATGGCTCTGAATGCGAGTCGGTCGCCGAAGTCGCTAATAGCTCTGTAAACATCATAGAAGAGAATCTAAGTTCTTTTAGTAAGGAGAGATAACGAGTTCAAAATACCTTGGAGTCTGAAATTCTTCAATTCCATCGTCATACGAGAGAGTTTTCTGCATTTTTTTTTCTTAGAAATGATTCAAGTCAAATATAAAATTTTTATCTGTTTCTTGATATATGGATACCAATTTATAAAATCCTTAGCTTAGAATTTAAAAGAAAGAGCTTTCATGTAATTAATTAAGCACTAAATTCGAGAAGATAATCGATCTTCGGAAATATACTTTCGATTGATTTATATAATTTTTTATAATTTTCCTAATACGTAATCTTCTGTGAGATCAGAATTTGAAAAATGAAACTTTTTGACAGCAATTCTCAGCAGAGTAAGTGTCAAAAAATC
>ENA-UOTZ01001725-UOTZ01001725.1-compost-metagenome-genome-assembly--contig:-NODE-1725-length-13800-cov-44.418349_pt1 | contig 13800 bp, 9 predicted proteins | sample MGYA00238144_ERZ746983 | MGnify/ENA primary metagenome ERZ746983 (study PRJEB28759, sample SAMN06268863) | compost metagenome | isolation source: single cell | place: USA: California, Emeryville, Joint...
CATGATAATTTCGGTAATGTTCAAGTATTTGGAGATCTGAGGATAATCAAAATGGAGAAATTTAATTATAGACACTAAAAAGCAAACACTCTATTAACAATGATAGATAGCACAACAAATTCAATAGAAGACAGTCAGTTAAACGAAGTCTAACGATGCGAAGTTCCTCTCACTAGCCCAGAGCGTGTCCTAACTCCACTCAAATTTTGCTCTAACGGATTACTTTCACTCTGATCTCTTGAAGTCTGGCTACGGAGCTCTTCTTGAGGACCTGCATTTCTCCTCAGCCTCGAACTTGCTCTCGTTTCTCTCCCAGTTCCATTTTGATCCTTTTCAAAACCATTAAATAGATCCATTTCTTCTTCTCTATCTTGGCTGCTTTGATTTCCCGATGTTTTTACCTTCTTCCTCCTTGCGACGTTATACCGGTCTTCTTCTTCAAAGTCGTCGAAATCATCATAATCAATCAATTTCATGCTTCCGGTCTTATGATTCCTCAATCTTCTATGATATCCTCCTTCGTTTTCGGACGAGTCAACCGCTTGCTGCACAGCCGGCCTGCTATCATGCCTTGCTGAATGTCTTGTTTGCCGAGAGCTCTCTTCAACTTCCAGGGAACCCCTATTCGGATAACCTCCGGTCTGTCTTAGCACATTATCATGCACAATCGTTCTTCCGCTTCTAGTCTTGGAGATTCCAAGCGTTTCTTCTATATTTTTCGCCTCTTCAGGGAGACTTTCTCTTGTATTGACTCTGCCGTTTTCTCTTGTGCTATGACGAGTCTCTTGTGGTCTGGTGGTAGTAGCCATAAGTGCACCTCTTGTGACGCGTCTTCCTTCAAGGGTCTCAGGAGGGATAGGGTTGATGTGTTTGGAATCAGCTTGATAGTCAGCCTCAAATGTCTCATCATCTTCCTCTCGGAGCCTTCCACGCGTAGTACGCCTTGGCCTCACTTCTTCTTCTATATCATCGTCATCTGCGATCCGCATGCTTTGTCGATGAGATCTCGTCATTAAATTCTGTGTCTGCTGAGGAGCAGTGTGGTTGCGTGACCGGGTCCTGGCTCCTACTCCCTCTGTGCGTTCGGGAGCATTTAAGAGCGTCTTTTCGTAATTTCCCCACACGATATTTTTGATATTTTCGCTGAGGACACCTCCGTTGATTGTAATCTCTGAATCAGGCAAATTGTACAACGAAGCGTTATATGCAATGAGCTGTGCGTCTGATATTATCGCCTAAGTTATGTCGTTAGTGGGTAATGAAACTTTTTATCCTTACCATCTTGCTTCTGTAAAATTTATTTCGAATGCGTATGAGTATCTTGCTAACGGCCATGGAAACTGGGACAAATGACCCATAGTCAGTGTAGATATTCTGGTCGACTTCTTCGTAGAAAGGCTCAAAAATCTCATTTCTCTCGCACAGTAGTTGGATGTCCTGAGCAAGCTTATCCAGAAAAGCCTCATTCAAGTCCTTTTCGCATCATCATTTGAGCCATGAGAAATTTTAAATGCTCATTACCTTATTAGCCTCTAGGATTTCATTAACCGGGAGGTGATTTACCAGGTCCCAAGGACTGATTGAATCAACCGCGCCTTCCATATCTTCAGTACGAGCATGGCGAAGATGATAGCTTGACTCGTTCAAATCATGAACCTTTATAACTTTATAATTCGAAGACTGGTTAGACTCCTTAAGCGGATTCTACCAAAAAATGTAATGTTAATTCCTTTGGCTTTTAACCATACAAAGCTTACCTCAGAAACAAACAGTCTTTTTGGTGCTCCATTATATATAACCTGCAGAATTGAGTTAGCTCTCACGTTCTTTAAGGCAGCCATGGACTTCTCGTATTTATTTTTGGGAATCAGAAATTGCAAAGAATCGTTTCCTTCGGTCGGGAAATACCTCACCTTGAAGGTATTATCAGTCTGAGGAATGGTCAGCGTCAGGCAACCCACAACACATGGGATATCTGAACTTTTCACTCGTTTTACACTGATCGGAAATTCGTATTTGACTTCAGTTATCTCGCACTCGATCTCTGTCTTGAGCTCTGGATATTGGTCAAAGGGACTTATTTCCTCTGCCTCATCGAAATTGAGATTTGAGAAATATTTCGCGATAAATTCCTCATGCGCTTGAAAGATATAGTAGACTTTATCTCCGGCCTGCGGCGCATAGAACGAGCTTTCTATGGTATCGCAGCTCGCCCAGGTTCTTGAAACTTGAGTGAAGTTGGAGACCTCTTTTTTATTTTTTCTATTCTTGAGTTGGCACTCAAAACAGAGGTATGATGAGCGCATGACACTGATCGCCGATTGGGACCCACGAAGCTTCGAGCATTTTTGATGATAGCATTTCGAGCAATTCTCACATCTGACTCGAGCGTTCTCATCGAGACAGCGACTGCATTGGGTTTGAGCTGCGCCGGTTACCAAGGGATCGACGCGTTCTAGAGGATTAGCGTCAAAATCGTTGAGGAGCGCCGTTCTACGAGTTGTTCTGATAGGCTCTTCGTTCTCAATCGTCATGTCTCGATATCCAGGTTGCTGACGAAGCGTCCTTCTGCGAGCTGCTCTGAAATCTTCCGTTTCGTCAATCGCAGCTGTTCTTCGGCTTGCTCGAGACGGATCTTCAACTTCCATCGTTATCTCAGTTCTCATTCCCTCTCTTTGCAGCGGTTGAGGTCGCAAAGGTCTTCTGCGAGCGACCATAGGTTCATTGTTCTGTTGCCCCTCAATTTGCTGGTTTAGCTCAGCAGGCTCGGTGGTCTGCGGGCGCGCGTGTAACCTCGTATTTGCGCTAATAGTCGCACGGATAAACCGGTTCGAACTCTGAGGAGGAGCTTGCTGGGTCTTCGTTTCTTCGTTGACCGATCCGGCTCCTTCGTTCTCATTTGTAAAATCATCATCGTCGTCGTCGAACCTAATTCGTTGTCTCCTTCCTCTTGTCCTTGTATTAGCCACCGCTGGTTGTTCATCTCGCTCTCTCATACTTGCTCTTTCATCTCTGCTCCTCGTGTAATACTGCGTCTGGGCTGGGGTAGGCTCTTCCTCTTCTTCATCCATTTCATCTATTTGCATTGTCCGTCGATTCTTGCGACGAGTTCTTAATGAGTAAGGCTGTGGTGCGCTAAAATCTTCAAAATCGTCGTTTGGAACATCAAAATCCGAGTCATCTTGATCCCTAAAATAAATACAAAGGACATTATATATATATCTATCCAGGGAATTCTTTTACTCAGCTGGCTCATTAGCAGGCTCCTCTTCATCAATTTGAGCCTTTCTAATCGGTTCAATCTCCCTGGCACTCTTTGTATTTGATGCAAGGTATGTTCCATCGCTAGTCACCATAAAAAGATCTTTCATATTAATTTCGCAATCAGTTGCGGCATGCTTTCCTTGATGTCTCTGCTTAAGGTCCTCGATCAATTGCTCGACGTCTTTCTGAATAAGTTTATTGACCGCTCCTGGAATACTTGCAATACAATCCTTCGAATTTGAGTCTCTTTCGGTTCGCTGGAATTTTTCGCGCTCTTCAGCTTTTTTATATCGCTTATAATAACGCTCTTCGAATGATAACATATTTTCGTTGTCAGCGAAGCTGTTCGAGTATGCTACACCTACAGCATTGCATAGCGGCCCTTTTTCAGCAGTATGCAGCTCTTCGCGAGTTTTTGGATCCAGAATACGATATGTGAGGTCTTCAATTTCGAACTTTTCGTATTCATTTTTGAAAAACTGCTCCCGAGGCGTCGGTACAAATAAATCACCATCCCCGTACCCATAGATGCTGAAAGTCCCATAATATGTCGCAACAGCAAAGCTTAATCCATCTGGTGAGAATTTCCCGTCCAACACGGTAGCGTTGCAGAGAGGGTATCCAATGTGGCTGCAGTTCTCCACAAAATAATTAAGCGCAACTCCCAGCTCAATATCCCATAGAATTACCTATTATATATTAAAATTTGAACTATGTCAGCAGAGAAATTCGTACTTTTCCATCGTAATCGGCCATACAGATGATAGATTCATTGAAGGGATGTGGTTCAAGAACATAAATGTAATTTTGCAGTTCAATGTCGTCTATTTATCAAATCGTTGTAGTCAGATAATTTGAGAGGAAAGATACTGTGAATTTTATCCAATTTGTGAATTCGTTCTTGAAGCACAGTGTCGTATATCTGGACATTTGAGTTCACTTTCGAGTTCTGAGACTCTTTTCTGCTGAACGAAGCTATAGCATATCTACTTTTGCATGACCAAGTAACCGTGCAGCATCTGAGATCAGCATTGAGCTCCTAATGCAGATTGTAATATGATTATTTCAAACTACAATGCTTTTTTTTTTTACGAATCTCCTGCCTTCGAGTTCGGATTTGAAGACATAAATGCTGCTCATACCACGATTTTTCTGAAAATCTGAAGAATCCCAGGCCCATACCCTCGCTGTCCCATCGAAAGACGCCGTGAGCAACCTTTCACAGCAAACATGAGCGACTTAACCATTAATCATTTATTTACATTGTCCCAGGGCCATTCCAAAGAACGAGATGACAATCTTTCCTGTGCTCGTGTAAAATGATTCTATTTTTCTCCGGATAAAACGCATGCTCCTTCAACTTGTTCCATATAACTACTTCTCCACAAGCCGTTCCAACCGCAATAAACCCTGAATTGCATTATTCAAGCAAGAGAATACTAAATGGTAATTGTACCTTCAGGATGGAATTTGACACACGAAAATCCTTTGCTGGAATTAGTTTCAAGCCGCAAAACTTGATGCTTTTGAGGTTGCATCAGCATTCCTTCATTATTGACTAATAAGAGAATTTTCAGCCTCCATTAGCGCTTTAAATTTCATACCAAAATCCTCTTCTTGATAAATTCTTAGCGTGCTGTCTTCGCCGACAGTTGCTAGTATACATCTTTCTCGCGTTTCGCCAAGCTCGTTTTGGTAACTTTCTTTATGGAAGCTCAGAGAGCAGATAGCCTTCGTATGATCTCGAAAGACGGCTATCGGCCGCTTCTTTTCAAGACTCCAGACAAAAACTGCCATATCATTAGCACATGATGCTAGGTACGATCCACATGGACTGACTGCAATAGCATTGATATCTTGCTTATGTCCTCTCAGCGTATCCACGAGTCTACCATCCAATGTCGACCATATCTTAATCAATCTATTATATATATCACTCAATCGCTCCAAAACCACCAAGTTTTGTTACCCATCGTCTCCAGCGGTGATTAGCTGCGTTCCTTCTTTATTGTACGCGAGATTATATATCGAAGAAGTCGCTATTCGAATGAGTCAACCCATGATTAGAAGCAAAATTTTCATACGCAAATTATCTTCCGGGTCGACTTCGACCTTCTTATGACCAAAGAACGTTTTAAACTTAACCCAAGGCTCCGTGAATATCATCTTATTGAAGGAATTTGCCGGGTTTGAAGCCGATCTCTTTGCCCTTTGTCCGAAACGCGAATGCAATGACCTCCTCGAGCTGTCTAGATAGTCTTTATACTTTGCTCGGAGCTCTTCGACCAATTTGTTCTTATTTTTCTGAAATTTATATTGCTTCATTATTTGATCCGTGTAGGTGCAGACTATCGTCGATAGCGATCTTTCAGGTACCTGACCTACCTGTGAATCGATGTCTTCGAATTTGGCTCTTCTTTTCGGATTACCGCCCCAAGGAAGGGCCTTGAAGCATCCCTTGTTTGCCAACTAGATAAAATTAAACACGCCTTTAATATTTTGAATCGCATGTAATAGGGATCAAACCTCTTGTTTTAGTGTTTGAGTGACCTCCGGAGATATGTTGAGACTCTGTAGATATTTAATTACGAGGAATGGGGTTACGAAGTCGAGTTCTGATCGTGATTTAGATTTGATTTCCATGCACAGAGGTCTCAAGTTTTATTTATTTATAAAATTGCAATTATAGGCAGCTTTTTAAAAAAATTAGAGCTTTTAAAAAAACCTCGCAAGTATGCACAATGGCAATCTTTTTCTCTACCCAAAAAAAGTTTTAGAGCCAACAGTTCCAAACAGCAGAGGCAGCGAGGACCGGTTGACCGTATGGAACCCAGAGAAGAGAATAGATATCAATGGATACAGATGAAAAACGTGGTTGTTTGACCGATGATCGCAGTGTAGTCGGTATTAACGACTAGTTGACAATATATCTTTATTTAATTAAGGTTCCAAAGATGAGCTTTTTTGACGTGATTATTCACAGAAAATCATCAAAATGTTGACATAGTGCCTCCGAAGCTAGTAACTTCAGACCTCGAGGATGGCACGTGAGGCGTGATAAGCGAAACTTAAGTATTGCTGCTAATGATTTGGAGTAAAAGGGGAATTATGATGAATTAAAAGAAAAAGTGCGCGAAAACGATGCGAAAAACTAGAAAAAGGGGGCAGATGTTCCTCAAACTCATAATGGTGCTGGGCAGGTGGATTTTGTTGAGGAGCGATGAATCATGAATTGCATTATCCGGTGAAAAGAGACAACTTTGGGAGAAATGGGTGAAATGGAAGTTGGGTTATCAAAATGGAGCAAGAAGAGTTTTTGAAGCAGCTGTCATTAAGTTGATTATGGTATTCCTGCGATTAATTCTCTTATTGGAGGATTAGAGTGATAGCGATTATTAAAATAACACTGATCTGAAAATTTAGAAAACAAGCCCAGTGAATATTCCAAATTTGAAAAGCGCGAAATTCTATTTTGTAAAGGAATCCATGAGAGCTTTTTATCCTTTTTCGGATTCGAGATCATTGAATGAAGCAATTTTCTTCACGCCTTAAGCTGCTGGCTTGGAGGGTGCTTGCTGAGTATTTCGATTGAATCGATAGCTGGCTAAATTTTCGGAAAAAGCGGAATTACTGCAAAACTGATGCATCTGCATAGATATCTTGTGGTTTACAACTTAATCGGATCTGATTATTTTTGACTTGGAAAATTTATTCTTTTGCAATTATTTTAGAGTCTTCTCAGCAAAAGGATTATGAGGTTCCAAGTTCCTGAGCAGAGATGAGTGCTTATCATGCAGTGTCCTCTTGAGCGAATAATATCCATATCCAATTAAATGGGAAATTTGTTAATTTTACATGTTAGACTAAGTTGTGTTTATCGATTAAAGAGAATTAAAAAGATTCGCTCAGTTAAAAATCTTCGGCCTCTCCTGAACACTATTATTTATTTATAACTCATCGTAAGGCACTTTCGAACGAGCCATGGAGAAATTGTAAGCTGGTTTAAAGGAAAACAAAATGCTTTCATTGAAATATTCTCGCTTAGATATTTCCCTCCTAAAAATTTAAATGTGGTTTGAATTTTGGCAGTTCTCAATGGGATAGTCTACGATTAAGATACAGACACATGAAACATTTGTTGGCAATTATTAACTTTCTTAGTGAGAGAGAGAGTATTGAATCAATATTTTTTGGAATGCATATAGCAGAAACTAATTGCTGATCAAGCTTTTACTTCTATATACAAAAAAAGACGAAAATCTCTAGACGGCAGGTTCAATGTTTTCGATTTTATCAGCTAATTTTTCTTGCGACTCATTACCTGTGGTACTCTTCGCACCTGTGCTTAGTCTCTTTCTTATCTTCGTCTTGTCTTCATTTAATTCGAATTCGGAGTTAGGAACCGTCTCAAGTTGATAGAGTAACGCTTCAGTTAGTTGAGGCACGCCTGAGCAAATCTGCTGGATGCGAGGAAAATTCATAAACGCCTTGATTTCGAGATCTAACACGGTTATAATTTGACCGAACTCACAAAAAACTTACATCTTTCAGGATCCTTGGCTTCAAGTCCCTTGATAAAATCATCTTTCAAGTAGTTTTTATCACTGAAGTAATAGTTCATCTAAAAGATCTCATTTCCGCAACAACTTCAGAGAAAATCTACCTGTCTCCCGATTCTCTTTAAAACTGTCTGTTTACGATCCTCTTCGGTTTCTGGAGCTTTTTGTTCATCCGCCACTGCTGAGTCAGTTGCGCCTCCGCGTGCTTTTTGAGCAGTGTTCTTCTGCAATTCTTCTTTGAACTCAGTCAGGCTTGTTTTGATCGCTTCAATGCGCTGTACATTTAAACTTGCTTTATCAATATGGAACTCGACGAAATTATGCAGCTGCAGCGTTGGATTCGTATCTTCCTCTTCCTCTCCACTGCTCTCTTCACCTTCTTCTCTTTCAACAGGCGCTTTAGGGACAGAATCTGATATAATAACCCTCAAGACTAAACGATCGCCTTTTATCTCCTGGATTCTTGCGATTTTATAGGCAGAAACAGTCGGTGAGAAAGTCCTTTGATCAAGTTCTGTGCATTTATATAAGACTGTATCGCCTAGTTTATAGAGAGACTGCTTTCCTTTCTTGTGCATGTGAATTAGAACAGCAGGAGGTATTTCCACGAATTTATCCAGATTGAATCTATTAATCTGCTGAGGAGTGTTCTGAGGTAACGGTTTTGCTTGCGCGGGTTGAGGTTTTTCCGTTGTAATACTGCTCTGTGTGGAATTGAAATTGCTTGGAGCGCCTCCTATCTGAATCGGTTTCGCTTGCTTTGGCAGAGGAAGAGACTTTGCTTCTTCTGTTTTCTTCTGGGGTTGAAAGGCAATCGCAGATCCCTGCAGAATATTTGGATTCGGCTTTTGAGGTGTTTTCTCTTGCTTTGAAGCAATGTTAGAAGGACTTTGAGGAAGATTTGCAGGTTTTTTTTGTATAATGTTTTTCTTCGGAGCAGTTTGAGCTGGTTTTTTCTGGATTTCTTTGGCAGTTTTATTTCGGACTGATTCGAGCTGCATCCATTGCGATTTTTTCTCGAGATATTCTTGCTCTGGGTCCTGAGTATATGAAATGAATGTTGAAAATGTGGGAATATTGAGTGGTAATTACTTGAATGTTCAGAATAACTTTTTTCGAAGGGTCTGGCTTTTTTAATTGAACCTGCGCTTTTTGAGTTGCAGCGTTTTCTGCGACTTTCTTAGCTAATGGCTTAGGCGTAGTCTTATCCTCATTTTCGCCCTCAGATGACTCACTTTCCTGCATTTTTGGAGAAAGCTGCTTCTATTCGGTTGATCAGAGATTGAACTTATTATACTCAATTACTTTGGCCTGCTGCGGTTTGGTTTTCTGCGTCTGTATTGTCGTTGCTTTCTTAAGTCTCGTCTCTTGCTCTGGGTCCGTTTCTTCGTCTTCAGGTCCAGGTATCAACTCTCTTTTACTTCGTATAACTTTTCTACTCCTCTCAGGTTGATCAACTTTCACAGGAATACTTTGGTTGCCATCACCCTTACTAAACCCAATTATAAACTTGTGATATGAGAATGCTTTACATTCGCTTCATAGTCTTATAGTGATCTCTCAGTATAATAATGTCCTCTAAATTTGTTAAAAACAAATGATCAAGTTCTCGGTCCTCTTCTGATTTCTCAGCTCCAGCTCTTTTCTTCGGATGATAGGTATGCAGCACTCTAATTGTCATTCACGAATGCGCAACGAATGAGATGATTTCTAACAAAATCAAAATGAAAATACTCTACAGTATCGTCTTCTCTGATGACATCGCTGACTTTCTCACTAGAGAGTAGTTCGGCTCCCTGTAAATGCAGTTCAAATGAATCTTCGTCATTTGGTTCTAAATCCACACGAGATGCAATGTGTGCTTTCAGGTCACTGATTCGTTTAACGTGGGCTGGAATGCTGAGGATGTAACTCTTCGCAACTCCGTGGTTCTTCGCAACAATCTTTATCCTCATCGCGCGTCTTTGAATTTTTGGATATCCCAATAAAAATTAACTTCTGCTTTCGTCAAATAGAATTCCTACTATATAAATAGAGGCTTGCTTTCATTGACGAAAAATGGAGGGAATTTGATGACAGACTCAAGAGAGGAGGAAGAGTGAACTAAAATTTTCTGCACGGTCTCACACACATATTTGCTATCTGTAAATATCTGCATATTAACCCTTACAAAAATAGAATCCTCGATTTAAGAATGAAAGGCACGCGTTGGTTTTCCCAAACCCCTTAAGTTAGTCATATAATTTTTCTCAAAACGGTTCAGACAGAATCAACAAAATGTGATATTTTGGATAATTTTTTGGAGAGCATCCTGAGGAATTAACGGAATGCTACAAAACGATCAGAATTCGAGAAAGAATTTAAAGTGTGTATCAATGGTAAGATGCCCGAGGGGTTAAGGGGTTAGATTCAGGGTCTAATGGATGTAAGTCCGCGTGAGTTCAAATCTCACTCTTACCATATTTTTTAACAATGAACCTCAATGAGTTTCGATGTAAGATGAATTATTCCTTCCTATTAAAAATGTGGGAGCGAGAGATATCGAGTCGACTTACAATCGATCGACTCGGTAGAAGACAGAGATCTACCACTAATAATGGCTAGAAGAACATATTCTCAATGTTCGACTCCTGCACTTAACATGCCAGGCAAGTCGGATTGATCATTGCAAATTCACAGAACATGTCAAATGGTAAGATGCCCGAGGGGTTAAGGGGTTAGATTCAGGGTCTAATGGATGTAAGTCCGCGTGAGTTCAAATCTCACTCTTACCATAATTTTTCCTAGGAGAATATCAAAGCACCAAAGGAATCACCAAGAGCATAATTCATCAGAAATGTCTCGCATTGAAACTCGTGAATGCTAACATTAAAGTGTTGAGGAATAAAAATTATTGGTGTCTTAAATTCCATCAGTATCTCACCACTCATTCACTGTACCCTGTAACTCTCCATTGAAACCCAGCTCGATGCACATTGACGAAATCTCAACATATAGCTTGTCATTAGCAAAATTAATCTTGCAAAACGCAATAAATAATTTCGATCCACACGCTCATGTCAATCTCAAAGGAAATGGGCACAATCGCAGGAGCATCTTAAGGATTTCAAGATTGCCATCTAATGTCGAGCAGCATGACACATTGGCATACAACCAGGAAAGTCACGACGCATACAGCGACGAGGTTTTTAATCCTGATACGATTCTAGAGGAGGAGGGTTCTGATGAAGGTTCTCAAACCGACGAAAAACACCACCCTGAGCCAGCTCGTATGAATGAGCCAGAAGTGGAACATCATCTTTCCCGAAGAGAAAGATGTAATGCTCGTCGAACTTTTGATCTAACTGATCTCCGAGCTTCCACGCAGCTCTTCCCTTCGCAAGAAAAGGTCCCTGTCTACACCAGAGCATTCAGCAGCGTTGGTACCAGCGAGCATGTAAGTCTAAATTTTCTGGAGGAATTTAATGCAATTTTTCAAGACATTTTTCTCAAATCTTAATCGGGATGGGATATTGATCAAAAAGACTGGGAATATTTTATTTCGGTGGCAGGTAGAGACATATGATGCAATTTATCACTGATAATGTAAATAGCATCGATACGTTGTGTTAGAAAACACGAAATTGATGTATGCGAGGTCGCAGAAGAATTTTGTCTCACTGGGAAAGTTCAAAACAATTGACTTAGAGAATCAGGTTTTTAAAATAGTGGACGTATTGGACAATCACTTTTGGTAAGAAAAGGGCCGAGAACAGAAATATTTTATATTATTTTCTCAATAAATAGTTTGTTTATTGAGACGACCGGTGCGAGGTATGAGTTTCAAGCAGAGAATAAAGACGCTGCTTCGGATTGGGTGGGTAGGCTCAAGAAGTTGCAGAATTATCTTAGTATTACGAAATGGAACCAGAAAATGCCAGAAGAAGTCAAACCGAAGCAGGTTAGCAAACAATTATATCAAAAATTGTAATATGATGTACTTTTCAGAGTGAATCGATTACTGAAGAACAGTTTCTTCAAGCTGCTAAAACAGGGGACATCCTCTTATTTCAGTAAAATGCGTACTTGCTTGATTTTCTGATCATTGTATTGCAGAACGGAAAATTTCATCGCAAAGATGCAGAGAAAATTCACTGGGAGCGATTATGGTGAATATCTTTTTGATAGATTTCATTACTGACCGCCTGGACATCTCTAGATCACGTTGCTCTTGTAATCAGATTCAATTCGGAGCTGTATTTTTTCGATTCGACTGGAAACCATGGCGTTGGAATGACCTCTTGGGATGATTTTCATGCCTATGACTGGCAGAGATATTATACAAAGTGAGAATACCCTTTGAAGTGTATTAACCACTCTCAATAAAGGATCGCAATTCGTCACTTAGAAGTGGACAGACCTCGCCAAGAGATCGAAAACATGCTGTACGATTTCATGTCGGTAGCTTAAATCGCTTCATCATTCGCTAAAGACATAATGTTTCAATGGAATATAGGAGACTACTGGAGCTGAATATCATTTAAATGTTTTGAAAATATTTAAGAAACAATCGATTGTTCCAGGCGGAATGGCCGAGAAAGAGGCTAGGAAGAACCAAGGTTATTTTTGTTCGGAATTAGTGGCAGCAGCTTATAAAAAGATCGGAGTGCTTCCAGCGAAGAAATCGAGTGCCCAATACTGGCCAGGTGATTTTACAGTCCACACGAGCGCAATTCTAATTTGTTAAAAATGAATAATAGTCACGTTCTCTGCAAAGAAGGACCTCCCGCTACTACCCGGAGCTAGGCTTTCAGACGAAATCCAAATCCAATTTATTTGAGAGCCAATCTTTGCAGTTTTTTCAACTCCTGCATGAAGCTCAGTTTTTTTTTCCTTCGTGCTGAACAATCCTATGAAAATTTTCATTCAGAAAATTTGGTAGTATGCGCCTTCCTTTTGTTTATCTATATATAGTACATATATCAAAGCTTATGTTTTCAACTTTCACACACACACCAAAAGTCATTTACAGTGAGAAAACTTGTTATCCAAAAAAATTGTTGACCTAATATGCTGCTGCTATAGCTTTCGAACAAATCTTGTTAAAAGATTTTACAAGCACACGCATTTTTCTGATTCTTTTTTGTTCCTGCTGGAGTTGAATTCTTTTTCCGCTCCTGTTCTGTCGGTGGATTAACATTCACGTGTATAACGATACCATATCCATCCTCTCCGAAACTGACCTTCTTACTGCAAGCACATACCGTTGATTAAGCACGAAAATGACAATTAGAGTCTTACATAGTGTCCCATCGTTGATCATCCTTCAATTCAGCTCCGAGATTAAACAATCTGATTTTGCCTATCTTCTCTTTCTGAGTATAATCTTCAAAAGATAAGGAAATGGGTTTTGTTACTGAAAGAAATGAAGTACTTTTCTCGATGAGAAGATTATAGAGCGTTTGCTGTTTTGTTTCTCCAATCTAGGTATCGAACGAATTGATCGAAAGTGATTAATTTTGTCCATCAGCTTGATGTTTACGCTTAAAGAAGGGTCGATGCTAACGATGTCTGATTTGCCTCCGAAATTTGGAAAAATGAACTTGGCGTTGATGAAATTCGCATCCATAAGCTGCTTTCAGAGGAATTATATTTTCTTGAGAAGATGTGAATACTTATTTATTTATTGATTCGAATAATGTTGAAGTTAATTCGCAAACGATACAAAGTTAATATAACTTACAGGTGAGAAGAGCGTGAATGTCCATATAAAGCTTTACCGGCAAATTTGTAGCTCCTTAGGGATTAATGATTTGTCTCAATTTTTATTGATGAGAATATGAAGAATAACCGCTATACAGAAGCGAAAGCAGCTCTTGGTAGCGAAAAAGAAATCTTTGCGCTGTCTCTTCAGTGATAATATATATATACATGCGTGTATGCTGCTGTTAATGAATCTGTGGCAATGTTCTACCGAATGATAACGGATTCTACCACA
>ENA-UOTZ01001726-UOTZ01001726.1-compost-metagenome-genome-assembly--contig:-NODE-1726-length-13794-cov-16.800394_pt1 | contig 13794 bp, 9 predicted proteins | sample MGYA00238144_ERZ746983 | MGnify/ENA primary metagenome ERZ746983 (study PRJEB28759, sample SAMN06268863) | compost metagenome | isolation source: single cell | place: USA: California, Emeryville, Joint...
TCAATTTTATCAGTCCGTATTATCTAGAGTTATTTATCGAAGGCAGCGACAAAGCGGCCTATGGCAATTTCTTGCACATTTACGATAAGCTTCCGGAGAAGTATTTGGAGAATGTAAAAGCGGTTTATGCTGTCAATGTGAGCACAAATGTAAAAAATCAAACGATGCTGTCGTGGAGCCAGGGATTCTGCTACCAGAGCAAATTAAAGTATTTTCTACATGGCAACAAAAGAGAAAATTAATTGCATATGCGTAGAGTTTTAAGTGCAGCAGAGTTAGAGAAGGAACCCATCTCCAAAGCTTTTCTTGAAGAGCAGGAAGCTAATTTAAAGAATAATATTGACCAAAGCTCGAGTTCAGATGAATTCACACAAACGCAATTTTTCCAGCGATCGCTCACAGATCATGAGCTTGAGAACGATATCCCAGTGCCGTTGTTAAAACTCGTTCGGTTTTTTCTCTCAAAGCCAGAATTTACTGCAACAGTGGGAATTTTCAGAGTAAATAGCACAAAATTCGAGGAGGATCAAATAGAGCGTATTCTTGCAAAGCAACATTATGACCGGCTTCAAGAGATCACCAATCCATTTATGATTGCAAGTAAATAAGCGCGTGACTTCCCTCACTCAATCATATTGATAGATTGCATTAAGAAATTTATTCGAGAGCTTGAACCAGGGCTACTCTCGTCAGAGAATCTCGATAGTTTAAGGGAGCTTCAACGTAAATTCAGTTCTCTAACGCATGTTATTAACAGTTTATGATAGAAAAAACGAATTTTCAGGACTCAGCAGCTTTAAAAGAAGTGCTTAACAGCTGGGAGGCACCTAACCGACAAACGTTTATATTCATCATGCAATTTTTAGATCTGTTAACGCTTCAGAAAGCCAACCAGGTAACGCAATCATGCTCAATTGGTCTATAAACCTGGTTCTAGATGTCGCATTATAATCTGGCTGTTGTCTTTGCCCCAAACCTCATCAAAATAACATCAGGTGAATTAGGACTCACTGGAGTAGCAATCGCGATTTTCCATGCGCTACTTGGCGCACGCAAACAACTGTTACCTGACCTCGTCGACGAAAGTTTGGTAGAATTTGAAAAATATTTTCAGGATAAGATCGAAGAGACTAAATCATAACCACTATTTATGGACGCTGGCTGTTTGGAAATACTCATTGGGCGAGAAATTAATTCCTATTGCTACTATTAGATGACTCTGTCTTTGGTTGTTTTTTCTTTTTTCAACGCATTACTCAGTTTAATTTATTGATGCTCATTCAAGGAGAACGCCTTCTGTTATTCGACTGACCGAGGCCATAGTGTAAATTGTGCATTATTTAAAGCAATCAAAAAAAGAGAGAGCTCTTGATTTTGTTTTAAGAGAGAGATTGAGATAATGATTCAGCACTATTAGAACTCTTAAATTTAATTAAATAGGTCTGTAAGAGGGTAAAGATATGGCTACAGCCGCGTCGGGTTTCTGTAAATCCCTGTTTAGGTGTCTTTGCTGCTGTTTTAAGTCCTCGAATGCAAATGGGTCTGGCGAAGATGAGCGTTTTCTTCGAGTTTTTCCTTCGATTTCTCAAGAAACAAAACTTTCGTTCAATTGCCTCAATGACGACGACTTCATCCATATTCCTCGAGAGGCTGAAATCGATAAGTTCATTAACTTTCATAAAGACGCCTCGAAATTATCGGTAGATGACGCGCTTCAAGCCGAAGCGTACATCGATGAGCTGAAAAGATTGAATAGTAAATTAGCGAGAGGCCGCAGTTTTAAAGAAGGGAGCAAACCTCAGAATAACGCAATATATTCAACGTCAGTTCCTACGCATACCAATATGTATCCGCAGTTCGACACTTTAGACACCGAAGCGATGAAGCCTCCTTCCCGTTTGATTATTGATGTGCAGCGAGGTAGGTTTTTCTGGCCTGATGAGCTGAAAAAGCTGAGAAACCCTTTCGTGCGTGTTAAAATCGTGAGTATTAAGCCTAACGCCAGCAATCGATCAAGCACTGAGTTAAGCCTTGAACACGATGTTTTAGAATCGTACGAAACACTTTCGAGCACGGACCCTATAAACCCAGAGTGGAATCAAACTTTTACCCATATGTTTGACTCTATCGACATGAAATCTTCGGATAAAGGGTTTAGAGTGAGTCTTGTGTATTATGGTGAAAATTCTGAGCACGTTGTGATTGGAAGTGAACAAACTTTTTTCCTAAAAGAGCTTATCGACCAACAGGTAAAGACAAAAGAGGTTTCGTTTAAGCATGGGAAGTCCTTGGGACTTATCGCTAAGGTGGCGATCAGACTGCAGTTTATTCATGATGAAATTTCAGTGTCGAAGAAAGTCATGCAGGCGATCGATTACCGGCTTCAACAGCTGGGTAAATTGAAGAACCAGCATATCGATGTGTTTAAACAGGCATTGCAAAGGAATGTATTGTATGCCAGCACTTATAATGCTGAGTCAAAGGATTATACTCCTGCTGGAGAAGGTTCCTATGTGTTTGAGAACGGAATCACCATGACTTAATAGCTTTCTCTGGAATTTTCTTAGCATTTTCATTATCTCTATGCATAATCCTTGTTATTTTCAAAACATCCTAATTGAGGACAAGTTGCTTTGAAATGCGTTTTCGCTTCCTTTTTATCTTATATTATGTATATATATCAGCTATCATAGCTATATGATGGAGTTGCATTGTTTACATTGTCCGATATTAATGAAGTTAATCCATCACAATCACCATCCTAATTGCATGTACTCACTCATTGACATAGCCCCTTATGGGTTTTCACTTAATGAATCTATTCTCATAGCAAATAAATCTTGCTTAGTTGTCCTCTGGAAATGAAAGAGACCACTAGGAATCATTTTTTAGAAGGTGAAAGTTTGCTGTTCGTTAAAGTAGTGCTTACGAACTCTACTTTAAAAGAAAAGAACATGTTTTTCAGCGATACATAGAGAAGCAATGAATTGTCTCAACGCAGTGACTTCGAATCAGATGCATATATAAAACTGTGTCAATGCAGAAGTCAGGATATCTCTTTAGAAATCTTCTCTATTCAAAATACGATTGCACTCTCTCAACACCTCGTTTCTCTTTTTGCCTATAAATAAATTATCACGCATGCCTTCAAGATAGAATTGATGTACCTAAATGGTATTGTTCTCCCACGTTGCACATATCGAACAGCTTTTTGTTATGCTTTTGCAACAACAAAGGCTTGTAGTAGAGGTAAGCCAAGGTACCAACAACTGGAAGTGGCCAGATCACGAATTTCTTAAGCATGAACATTCTCAAACTCCAAGCAAGGTTTCCGGCAAATAATCCATTTCCGAATGCCTTGTACTCGACGTCCCATCGGTACTCTCTCTTTGCAATGTAGCCCCAATCTCTCTCGACAACGGTCTTATAGAGACTAAGGTTAACAGGTTACTTTAGCCCCAAAAATGCTAGCTTTGTCCTTACTTTGTGTCGAAATTGATGATGTATTCTTTCAAGAAATTTTTTCTGAGTTCAGCGGCCTTCAATTCATCCTCAGTCCAGCCTCTTTGGTACTCCTATTGCCAGTGATAAGAGAAAGTTTATCATAAAATGTACCCATTCCTCGCGTGCTCGGAGATTTCTTCTAATCGTTGCCGACATGTTTTATTGGATGTTTATCTCTCGTTATTTTAGTTCAGGAAAGAAATTAGATTCAAATATCTCAAGTAGAGTTAATAACCACAATTCCCGACTGCAGCATATCTTTAAGGGAAAATGTCTCTGCAACTCAATCTTCATCATCCAAAGAGAAAGCACATTCATTCCGATTCTCAAAAATCCTCAATTTCTTCCTTGAATAGTTATCATGGAGAAATAAGCTCTTGATGACCAGCTTAAAACCCATCATATAGTTAAATAGAGCATAGTACATACAACAAATACAATGTAAGTATGCTCTAGTTACAGCTTCCCATGGGCAGCATACTTTAATAAATAATTTGAAATCAGATGACTAACAAACAATGAAATTTGGTAAGTTACTCCTTAAAAAAAGCCGAAGTTCTCATCAGTCACTCCTCTTGTTGTAACATATTATGAACAGATTCTTCACAGATATTTTCAGAAATATCTCTGAATCAATATCGAGGAATTAGTTTCCTTTCAGATTTGTAATAATCTCATCCTTTTCTTTAATCTTACTCACAAGAGCCTTGATCACGCTCTCGAGATTATTTTGTCCGTTCTTTGCCTCCTGAATCAGTGATTTGATATCCATTTGCGCAAGTTTCGGCCCCGGACTCATAAAACCGGGCCGTGCTTCAAAGCGATGTGCAATCGTATGAGCGTCACTTTCGCTTCTTACTTTCGTTAGCTCCCAGCCGTGTTCCGGGAAACCTTCCATTCCATCTTTAGGATCTCCATCAGAATTCGCGTCTTCGTTTTTCGTATCTTGCTGGCTGTTTTTCTTACTTCTTGGACTCTCAAGTGGGTTATTGTCCTTTGTAGGTGCAGGCTTCATAAAATCGCATAGCATGAGACTTCTCATGGAGCCCATCATGGAATGGTTCATCATGTCATTTGGGAATCGGTCATTATCGAACTCATAAATGTAAGGATCAGTGGGAAAATGGGACGTATTGACAATGAATTGGGTGGTGTTGTGGGGAGCTGCGCACTGATTGTCCAATGCAGCTTTTTTTAATTTTCTCTCAAGCCAAAATTTCTGTCTCACATCTCGATAGTTGATTTTCTAAAGAGGTAATTGATAGCTAAGAAATCGAATGATATAATGTTACCTTCTTCTTTGTATGCGGCTGGAGAGATTTCTTTAATGATTGGCGAATGGGATTATTGTTGTTTTCTTTGTGATTTGTTTTAAACCACGAATTTTTTCTAATCCTGGGAGGTTGATTTTCTGAGAAAGAAGCCGACTTGGTCAGATCTTTGGCGAGGGGAGACCGTATTGGTAAAGCATCAGGATTCATTTTGTTGGTGGAAGTCACTCAAGATCGATGATAAGACTCAATTCAATAAAAACGATTAAAATTAACCCGTGATGTATATTTGTGTCTTAATGGATAAAATGACGAAAATAGCAGATAAAAAAAATACTCCGTAGTTCAAAACCAGCGATTTGGTATTTGAACATCAAGTCGTTTTGATTTGATTTGCATTTAAAACTCTTGAAATTCATTATTCAATCATTCACTAGATTGCACTGTTAATCGTGATGGAGGCTGTTGATATTAATAAATGTGATTTTTAGAAGCAAATACATTTTTTTGAGATAGAGTAATCAATGCTCCTTTAGGAAAGTCTGGTGAGTTACATACATGCCTTTTTGTTTTTGAATATATATGGTCTTAGTAATTAATGGGATTATAATATCCGAATAGATCTGCACCGTACCAGTTTCGTGTTGGGATATACTCCACAGGAGGACCTTGCACCCAATTCGCTCCATCATAGATATCACCTTGTCCAGTATACTGCGAAATGAAAGGATAAGGGTATATCGGGCGCGTCATGTTTGGCAATGTTCGAGGTGGGGGACCCATTCCTTTTCGCCCAGGAGGCGGACCGGGAGGTTTCGAGTCATTTGAAGTTCGAATTTCATTCGGGGCTTTACCTTCTTCTACCCATGTAATCATTGCTGTGAGCAAATCCAACGTGTTAAGACCGTCTCCGCCCATGCAATGAGACATTCCTGGCACCAGATACAAGCGAACAAAGCTTTCGACCCATGTACGCCCAACATCATGGAGCAGTTGATGATAATAAGCAACAGTGTTTGACGGTGAGATATGTGGATCGGCCATTCCGTGCCAAAGAATCAACTTACGGCCAGAACTAGCAAATTCTTGAACTTTGGTGTTTGTAGCATCGAATAGAGGGTGGCGTGGACGAAGTGCGTCGAGCGTGTGCTGGGTGAATTGCAGATCATTGATGGTAAAATTAGGCATTGAAGTCTGGAATGCCAGGAATCGCAATACTGGTGTCACTATAGCAATACTGAATAAAGGGTCATCAGGGTGGGCAGCAACATAGACTCCGTCCCAATTCAACTCTGATCCAGGAAGCTGTTGTCCTGCAGTAAGATAAGCTCCTGTTTGCGGATCTTGTGGGCCTGCATAAAATTTCCTGACAACTTCCGCTTCAGCGGCGGTCAGGCATTGGCTCGTATTCGTGGTGCCCTCGGGACATTGAATAGTAGCAGGATCGAATTTGCAGGCTGCAGGATATGAAATAATACCGTCTTTGACACCGTCCAAAGCGTCACAAGCATCCATTACAGCCTGATGTAGAACTGGCAATTTTGCGGACAGGAGAATGTCTTCTCCGTTTTCATCTGTATTCGATCTGGCTAGCCATCCGTGATATAATGTGTTTTGAATTTGGAACAACATGGCGGGTGCTCCAGCAATAATTCCATCGAAATCTTCAGGATAGCGTTGTGCTTCCATCAAAGCTTCTCGTCCACCGTCAGAGCATCCATTGAAGTAGCTATATTTTTCTGATTGACCGTAAAAACTTTTGATGAGTTTCTTAGCAGCTAGAGCGGTGATATGTTGAGCTCTGTATGCAAAGTCAGCTCTTTTTTGCTGATCTTCACCCCAGGAATCAGGATCATTTTGAGTATGTCCCATATCTGTTGCGGCCGAGACAAAGCCACCGCCCATTAAGACTTGACAGCCATCAGAGGCACCAGACATGAGAGAAATAGAGCCACAGAGACCACCACAGCCAAGTTGCAAATAGCGCTGCGTCCAGGTTTTAAGTGGCAGAGTCACTTGGAAGTTAACAGCGGGTGCGAGCGTTCCATTAACTGTACAGAGTGAGATACCAAAAGTGGTGGTTTCCTGTGCTGCGGTGATCTTGCTACCGGCACCTCCAATGTCGGTCATGTCAACTTGCATCAATGAATCGCAACTTGTAATTGGATAAACGATATCCATCTGCTTTTTGTGAGCTATTTCAGCGTGAAATGTGGTAGAAACAACGTATGTACCGACCATAAGCCAAGCCACGAGTACAATTGATGCTGCGGCTATTATGTATAGTTTCTTTGTGACCATCTGTGCTAAGATATTCTGAACAAAAGTCCAACAAATTATTTATTAAGCCCCACTGTCAACGCAAATTATTCGAATTAACTCATAAGTCGTTTTCCAATCGAAAAAAACTCTTTTTCGAAGAAGAATACAGAGAAGCAAGGTATTTTTTCATTAACTAGAAAATTTTGGCTGTTTGTTGATAAAGGTGAATTGAGGGATCCTGGTAAAGTTTTTTGATATTGGCTTTTTAGTACATAAGTTACAAGAGAAAATTTAGCAATAAATCGAGATAAGGGAGTAATCTTTTCAGAATAGCAAGTAAACAGATTACAGAATGATTCCCAATTTCGTTCTTATGCCCAAGAGACCTCGACTACCTCGCAGAACAGCGATTTCAATGATGAGTTTGATATAATCGCTTTCAGATTTAATCATAAAGCAAGATGCTACTGAATTTAAAGATCGTGTAATCTATTTATTGTATATGTTGAGTAAGAGACGAGCTTTATTTCCCTTATTTCTATTTTCGTCTCGAAATGCATCAACAAAGAACAATACCTTGTAATTTCAAGAAACTTAAAAGTATCAACAGTTGATTTTGAGCAACAAGCATGAAAACATTTTCACCCTAAGCCATCACCTGTATATTGAAATGGGAATTTCTCAAACATTAAAACAACAGCAAAATGATGAGCTCTGTCATGAGTCTTTTTTATTAGTGTTTTTAATTACATATGAATCTAGTCTTATTATTGATTGACAAAATCATAACGCCCGATAAAGTCATCACCATACCATTTTCGCGTTGCGATGTAGTCTTCGCGAGATCCTTTCTTCCAATTTGTCCCGTTATAGATATCACCTTCTCCTGTATATCGGGATACAAAAGGGTACGGATAGATAGGGCGGGTCATGTTTGGTAATTTTGGAGAGGCGTCCATTGGTTGAGGACGGCCAGGACCAGGACCAGGACCAGGACCAGAACCAAGGCCAGGGCCTCTTGGCATTCCTGAAGCTGCATCTATAAACTGGCCGAAGGAGCTGGGTTTTCCAGTGTTTGAGGCCATAATTTCGTCAGGGGCCTTTCCTTCTTCCACCCATGCTACCATAGCAGTCAGGAAGTCCACTGAATTCAGACCTTGTCCGCCTGCACAATGGCCCATTCCAGGTAATAGATAGAAACGTACAAAATTAGAAACCTGCTCTTGTCCCAAATCACGGAGTAATGCATTGTAATATTCCTCTGTGCAAGAAGGAGAAATATGCGGATCAGCCATTCCGTGCCATATAATCAACTTACGACCTGTAGCGGCAAAGGCTTGTAGTTTTGTATTCGAGGCATCAAACAAAGGGTGTCGTGGGCGAAGTGCGTCAACTGTTTCATGAGTGAAGGAGACATCTTTCATTGTGAGATGAGGCATTGGAGTGGTGAGTGCCAGGTACCGTAAAATTGGCAATGGCACGTGACCGCTCAAGAAACGCTGATCAGGGCTGTCACTCACGAAAACTCCTCGCCACTGAATCTCTGAACCATAAAGAGGTTGTCCTGGAGTGAGATAGGCTCCTGTTTGGGAATCTTGTGGGCCTGTATAAAGCTTCCTCACGACATCTACTTCAGCGGCAGTCAAGCACTTGGTCGCCTTGGTTGTATTTGCAGGACACTGAATGCTTCGAGGATCAAATTTGCAAGCTGCTGGGTTTGAGATCAGACCATCTTTGACACCATCCAAAATATCACACTCATCAAGCACGGCTTGATGCAAAATTGGCAGTTTAGCAGACAATAAAATGACCTTATTATTCTCGTCGGTATTCGACCTGTATTGCCATGCGTGGTATATTGTGTTTTGGACTTGGAATAACATAGCAGGCGCTCCAGCAATAATCCCATCAAAGTCTCCCGGATATCTTTGTGCTTCCATTAGAGCTTCTCGACCGCCATCAGAGCACCCATTGAAATAACTGTATCTTTCTGATTGGCCATAGAATTTTCTGATGATCTTACGGACCGCACGCGACGTGATATGCTGACCTCTGTAGGCGAAATCAACTCTTTTTTGAGTGTCCAAACCCCATGATGAGTTGTCAGCAAAACTATGTCCCATATCTGTTGCAGCCATAACAAAACCACCATTCATTAAGAGTTGGCAACCGTCAGAGGCTCCTGATCTCAGTGTAATAGAGCCACAGAGACCGCTACAACCGACTTGCAAATAGCGTTGCGTCCAGGTATTAAGTGGCAGAAGCACTCTAAAATTAACTGCAGGCTCTAATGTGCCTTTAACTGAACACACAGTGATATTATTGCTCATAGTTTCATGCGCTTCAGTAATTGAGCTTTTATTACCTCCAACGTCAGTCAAATCTATCTGTGTCAAGGAGTCACAGCTTGTAATTGGATAAACTATTTCCAGTTCTCTACGAGATAGCCCGGTCTGAAATGTGACATATCCAACCAATGATCCAATCGTGAGACCAGCCACTAGCAAGCTAAGAATTATCACTGCGATGGATTGGCTAATTTGTGTCATAAGATACTGACCTCGCTCAGAATTGTTAATTAATAAATATAAAAATGTTGCTTCAGCTTAAATATTTTGACAATTCAGTGTGATTAATTACTGAGTGATTCTTTCGAAGCGATAACGCAATAATTTATTCGAAGGCTTCTTTGCGTTTCATAACTTAATTAAGAATTCGAGTACTAAACAACGCATTTTCCCGAAGAGATGACAAATTAATTTTCTCCATTGCTATTGACATAAAAAAATTTGCTTGACTCAAAATGGAAAAAATTTAAATCATCCAATTTTTTCAAGTTCTCAAACGCCACTTGCCACGAAAATTCAAAGAATAAATTGCTTTCTTGTCTTGGGCTTCTATTATCTCTTAAGGGTTCAATAAAAAAAAACGAAAAAGCTGATCTATTTTCATATATTCTGAAATTCTACCCAACGTTTGACTCAAAATTTTGGTTTATTTGACAATTCTCAAAATTGATCGCCTTCAAACTGGTCTGATTTACAGATAATTTTGGAAAAATGATTCTTGGATGCCTGGGGAGTGAAATTTCTTAAAAAACAAAAGAAATATTATCTTCCTCTCGGAGACCCTCAGTAGGAAGTTTTCGCTGATTCTCGATTCCATTAATTGTAATTATCAGCTTGAAGAGTATGAATTTGTGATCCAGTAGCGCTAAATCAGCGTCAGAAATACTGATTTTTGCCTAAATGAAGAAACTCATATTTTATCTGGATGGTATGATAATCGACTTGAATTAAGAAAAGGAAAATGCTACGAATAAACAGTAAGAAAATTGAAAGGGGGAAAAATCAGGACCTATTGCCTTGGTTCGGAGCGGCAGCGACTATTGGTTTTCGGATTTTCTGAAAGCTACAAATCGGTTGCAACATCGCTATGAGGTTTATGTTTATATCCTCTCACTGTCATCAAAAAAATGATATATATCAGTCATTTTAGATGTTATGTTTATAGTTAACTTACTGATATGTAAACAATAGGGGCTTTTGAGTTAAATTCAAGATCTCACATATTAAGATCTCAGCAATAGAATTAAGCTTGATTTGGCATTCGAACTAAAAAATTCTCTGCATGATTAATAGTAAAATATATCAATAGGTTCATAAGAAGACTCATAAATATCTATTATATTATTACTTTTCATTGAATTCTTCATAATGGGATTAATTAGGAAAAGTCTTATTGATTTATGAATTCATAACGCCCAAGCAGGTCTGCGCCATACCAATCCCGTGTTGAGACATATTCCGCAGGAGGCCCTTGTTTCCAGTTAGCGGCATCATAAATATCCCCGTGACCTATATATTGCGAAGTGAAAGGGTATGGATAGATAGGCCTTGTTATGTTAGGCCTTGTTGAGAAAGCGTCTAAATTTCTTTTAGGAGGCCCCATTCCTGGCGGACCGTTGTCTTTAGGAGGCCCCATTCCTGGCGGACCGTTTCCTTCAGGAGGTCCCATTCCTGGCGGACCGTTTCCTTCAGGTTTTTTAGGACCATCTCCCCCTAAGTCCGGTGCACCAAATGGACTGGGTGCTCCAGCGTTCGAGGTCAAAATCGCATTAGGAGCTTTTCCTTCTTCTACCCATGCCACTATTGCACTGAGCAAATCCAATGAGTTTAGACCATCTCCACCCGTACAATGAGCCATACCAGGTACGAGATACAAGCTTAAAAAGTAGTTAACAAGATCATGTCCCAGATCACGAACTAGTGCGTTGTAAAACGAAACGGTACCTGCCGGTGGCATTTGTGGATCAGCCAATCCATGCCATAATATCAGCTTACGGCCAGTAGAGGCAAAGGCGCGCAGCCCTGTGTTTGTGGTATCATATAAAGGATGACGTGGACGAAGTGTATCGAATGTTTGCTGAGTAAATTGCAACTCGCTGAGAGTATAATTAGGATCCACCGTTGTAAAGGCTAAGTATCGTAAGACTGGCAAGGCTATGAAAGTGCTGAACAAAGGCTGGTCAGCAGACGCAGCGACATAGGCTCCACGCCACTGAGACTCTGAGCCATAGAGAGGTTGCCCTGGAGTGAGATAGGCTCCTGTTTGAGGATCTTGTGGTCCGGTATAAAACTTTCGCACTACCTCCACTTCTTCGGCAGTCAGACATTGGGTGGTATTGGTCTCACTTTCAGAGCATTGAATGCTTTGAGGAGCAAATTTGCAAGCTGCAGGGTTCGAAATTAGGTTATCTTTAACACCATCTAAAATATCGCACTCATTAAGTACGGCTTGATGTAACATCGGCAATTTAGCATTCAGCAAAATAGCTTTATTATTCGCATCTGTATTCGACCTAGCTTGCCATCCGTGATATAGCGTGTTTTGAATTTGGAACAAGAGAGCGGGTGCTCCAGCGATAATTCCATCGAAAGTTCCGGGATACCTTTCTGCTTGCATTAGAGCTTCGCGACCACCATCGGAGCATCCATTAAAGTAGCTGTATTTTTCAGACTGGCCGTAGAATATTTTGATAAGCTTGCGAGCGGCCTGCCCAGAGACATGCTGAGCTCTGTAGGCAAAATCAACTATTTTCTGAGGATCTTCACCCCAAGCTTCATCTGCGACATGATGGCCCATGTCTGTCGCTGACATCGCAAAAGTACCATCGGATAAGGCTTGACACCCGTCGGAGACTCCAGAAACGACAGCAATAAACCCACAGAGACCGCTACAACCGACTTGCAAGTAACGTTGTCTCCAAGTTTTAAGTGGCAGAAACACTTGGAAATTAATCTCAGGTGCTAATCTCCCTTTAATTGAACACACACTGTAATTATTATGGGTAGTTTCGTTTGCTTCGGTGATTATGCTTCCTTCTCCACCAATGTCTGTTAAATTGACTTGAGTCAAGGAATCGCAACTGACAACCGAATAAACAATTTTGAGCTCTCTACGGGATAGTCGGGTCTGAAAAGTGACATATCCAACCAATGCTCCAATCGTGACACCAGCCACCAGCAGGGTCAGAACTGTAGCTGCTGCGTATTGACTTAGTCTTGACATTTTCTTGAGATTTATTAGGTCAGCAATTTAAAGAGATTTATCAAGTAAAGCTACTATGATTCAAATATTCGGATTATGATTCAGTAAAATTAATTCCTGGGCTATCCTGGTAAAGTTTTTTGATATTGGTTTTTTATACATTAGTTTGTAGAGAAAGTTTAGCAATGAATAGAGATAAAGCAGTAACCTTTTCAGAATAGTAAGATGCTACTGACTTTTAATATCGTGATATCTCTTTATTATATATGCTAAGTAAGAGAGGAGCTTTATTTCCCTTATTTATATTTTCGTCTCGAAATGCTTCAACAAAGAACAAAGTAGCCTGAATTCTTATTGTAGCTGTATGTTAGTTATTTTTCTCACTTAGATGATTGATTTTGAATGAATAATCGTATGAACCGTCTCTCGTAAAATTTTACGATAACTGTAAAACCAATGCCATTATTAAAATTTACACTCAGAATAAGTCCCTCTCAGAGAAGTCTGTGTTGTTGAAATTAATGGAAATACTACTAACATCTTCAGCAATATTGTTTTTCTCGGGTAGATCTTCGGAAGGATTAACTGAATGTAATGCTTCAGTCAAGTTGCTTTGTGTATCAACTTCTTGTTGATTGATCAGCCCATTATTCTCCTCGAGATCTCCAGTAATTCTTAGGTTGCAATTAATTTCAGGGGGGAAGTTACAGGTCGGGAGAAGAAAATTTCCAGCCCCTCCCATGCTATCATAGGGGAGGGAATTCTCGCTTTTAATCATTTCAATCGAGCTCTCATTATTGCCTCTTGTCCCGAGTTGAATGGAATTACGAAGCCCGCTTTCTGGAGGGAAATTTCTAGGGGTCTCCTCAGAGTATCTGTTGGAAGTCCCTTGAAGCATTGCTCCATTATTTTGCGGGTGGCTTAGTTGAGAATCCCTCTCGCGTTCAGCTGATTCGTCGAATTTGAAACTAAACTCAACCTTGCTTTTATTGGCCTGTATAATGTTAAACTAAATGAAAGGTTTATTTTCTTCTTTTCGCTTGTTGCCAAGTTTTTCAAAGGCAAATTTCATTGCTCGAGTTATCACCTCATATAATTTCTGGTTTTCCTCAAATAGGTTTTTTTGATCTCTGAACATTTTGGGATCGAATTGCTTGAAATTCCTTACGAAATGAGACATCAAGACCTTGATCCTGAGTAATCTGGA
>ENA-UOTZ01001727-UOTZ01001727.1-compost-metagenome-genome-assembly--contig:-NODE-1727-length-13776-cov-4.088985_pt1 | contig 13776 bp, 6 predicted proteins | sample MGYA00238144_ERZ746983 | MGnify/ENA primary metagenome ERZ746983 (study PRJEB28759, sample SAMN06268863) | compost metagenome | isolation source: single cell | place: USA: California, Emeryville, Joint...
ACTTGCTACAATCAGTGTCAAGAGGGCCAGTACAGGTCAGGCAGGAACTGTGACATGCTTATTACATGAAAAATATAATCTCCACATCCATCATTTATTAGCATGCAATTGTGCGATTTGTGACTCCGTGAGTTCAACCTGTTCCACGTGTGCATCTTCTCAAATTCTCCATGATGGGCTATGCACAGGTAACATAAGGAAATTCTTCTCGCATTTATCTTATCAATGATAGCTGCCTCGAGTAGCTCTTCCTCCTGTAATCCACCTGATACTGTTGGAGGACCCATCACAATAAACCCTCAAACTGGAGGCACACCCTTCGTTACAAATTTCTTGCTAAATATCAGCGGATGTCTTGATCCCAACGGAGGGTCGCTCTCTTATGCAGTTGTATACATCAAACCTGCTCCTTACTCTTCAGACCCAGCCCAAATTTCCGATTTCTCACCAAACTCGACTTACTCATTCTGTCTTCCTTTGATCAGCTCCGCGACGATTTGGGTGACCATTAAAGACCAATATGGCTGCCTTACCAATGTATCCACCCACGTCACCCTCGCAGTTTCTGGAACAACTAGCAGAATCGACTTGCTTCAAGAAGCAGCAAACCTTCCGTCAAGTTTCTTAACTTCAGGTTCTCAAGCCGATCTGAACGCTTTGATCAATCAAATAGCGACGGCCAATCAACTTCTTACTTGTGGAACAACTTCCAGCGCCTCTTGCAACAGTTCAAGTGTAACCGTATGTATGCCAATCTGCTTCTAATTGCTCAAAACACGGGACCTGCTCCAATGGCGACTGTCACTGCAACACAGGGTTCTATTTAAGCGATTGCAGTATGGATCAGTCTACCTACAATACACAACTTCAATTACAGCAAAACCTGCTGAATTAGATCGCTAACGTCGTTGCCACGACGAACATGTCGATCGATTCTATAACCAATATGCTCACGTTGATTGATACGCTCACCGAAAATCCTTACTTGAATGATAACACCACGATTTCTACCACCTTAAGCACTTTGAATGCGACTCTCAACATCATGGACGTCCTGGTATCTTCAAATACAACGAACTCGACTACTCTAGCCACAGCCTTGAATGAGGCGTCAAACATTATTTCAAACTCCCTAAACCAGATTCAAAAGCTTGATTGCGGGCTGTCATCCAATTTTTCCTGACAAGCGCTGAACTCTTCTTTTGAACTACTTCAGCAGTTATCAGAAATTTCGCTGAAAGGCGCTAATTCAGCGAATGCTACGTCAAATTTCTCAACAACCGCTTTCTTGATGTTTTCTGGGATTTTTAATTCGAGTCAGCTGAATGATATGACGATAAATGCGAGTGATAATAGCCCGCAATTGCAGCTGGGAAGTATCCAGGATATACAAAATCTGCCTTCATACGTGGCTATGACGTATATCTATCTGAAACAAGATCCAACTAGCTGCCAGAAGACCCCTGCAACCAACTTCTCTATTCAATTTCAAGATGCAAGAACCTGGCAGCCAGTGACGATTAGCACTTCTGTACAAGTGATTTACCCAGCTAGTATTTTCAAAAACATAAAATGCGACGGAGGATGCCCGCAAAGTTTCGATCTAGGAGGAAACGTCAAGTGCGTGTGCTTAGACATTGGATTCTTCGATATAAAAAATCAGCTCGGACGCATGTACCAAAATTCAAACTTCCGTCTGGTAACACTTTCGATTATCGCGGACGTCTTTTAGGCGAAACTATACTCCGAATGGGCGTTTTGGGTCAGTATGGGTGCAACTCTCTGGCTGATAGTCTCACTTATAGTCGTCAGCACAAAAAACAGAAATTATTGCATCGTAGAGAAATTGGCTGAGTATGAGAACAAAACGAAATGGGGCTTCTGGAAGAAGATGAAGATTTATATGATAGTACTTCATCCGTTATCAAACATTTACTCCTACATTGATATCAATGGAATCAGAAAAAGTTTTCGAGCTCTGTTATATTATGTTAGACTAATGGCGCTTTTGGGAACTTCAGGCTTATTCATGAAAAATCAAGTAAAAACTCCAATAACGGCTTGTAATTTAGACGTAAATTAGGACAACGAAACCATGAGCCAAGCGATGCTCTCACTTGACATTTATCTGATCATAGCTCCTCTTGTTTTGGTCCTTCCAGTGATCTTTATCATCTAGAAGCTCCTCAAAAATCCAGAATATAAAGTCAAGGAAGCAAAGCGCCGAGCATCACTGAGACAAAGAGTCAAGTAAACTCTCCAATAAATACAATTATTGAGATCACTCTTGCTTAGTATTCAAATACCAGTGAAAATACCTATGGAGATGGTGAAAATTAGCATAGGAAGAAAATGCTTGCAATATATAGGCGCTCTTTTAGCAATATCATTAGCAATTGGAGGACTTCTTGTCGCGCTTACTGTCTCTATCAAAATCAACTCGCAGCAAAAGCTCACATGGGCTGGAAAGTTTATCAGGTCATTTCTTCAAGATTTGCTCCTAAATCCTCTTTTGCTGCTTGTTCTGGATTACATTGTTGTGAGGTATGTTGTAAATAACAATAAAGTCCCTCGAAAAATTCGGTCGTTTGCAGCAAATTTTATTGATGATGAAATCGTTGTCATTAACAATGCCTTTAAAGTAGAGAAAGCTCCTCCGGTAAAGATTAATTGTCTTTATGGTTTAATTATAAGAAACATTAGGTACATCCGTTTAGATCGCCAAAACCAATTGGCAAACTGTTTGAAGGTAGTCATGTTAGTCTTAAAAGTGCTGCAAACGAAGGAGAAGGACTTGCAAAACAGGAGATAGATGAAATGAATTCGGTATTTCCGCCTACAAAATGGCAGAAGAAGGTTGTACATAATTTATTCAGGAATTTGAATGAGAGTCATGCTGAGCTTCAGCAATTGAATGTTATGGAATCCACTCAAAGTAACGCTAGGTTTGGGAATTCGCAGGCTATTGAATCGAATCTATCTTCACCAGCAAGAACTTTCAATATAAGCGACCACTCTTTCACTATAATCCAACTGCCAGACTAAATTAAGTCGTGACGAGTTTACAAATCAAATTTTGCCCATGATAAAGATTTAGGTTATTGCTTAACCAAAAAAATATTAAAAACTTGCTTGGTTTGGCTTAAAAACACAGGAAATTCATTTCAAACGACATCACTATTCTTCAGCAAGTATGACAATTCTTTGATTGGAAGGCAAGTTCAGGATTATTCTAGAATTTGACTAAAATAATTTTTGATTATGAATTCATTCTAAAGTCGATATTCTGGCCATACCAAACAATTACTATAATGAAAGATTATGATCTTAATAAACTAAAGAAGAAGCTGGTTTGCTAATAAAAAATAACAAAGGAATTTTCCTATTCCAAGCCATTGGGAGGGAAGATAGCTTTAGGTTAGTTTGTGTGATTTCCAAGGGGTTTTAAAAAATTTTGTGTCTAACTTCCCTCCTTTTTTTGCGAACAATGTGGGTAGAGTCCTTTCGTTCGGTAAAGTTAGGTTCAATCACTCCAGACTTTTGACTTTGCAAGAAAAGAGCTATATTTGAAGGAGAATCAGCTATTTCTTCAATTTGCACATCGCCATCGCGTGAAGGCTTTTCTGGTGTTGGAACTTGAGCAAAAGGTAGCTTGATGACGCTTGTGTTGGTGGAACTCGGATCCAATCTCTCTATACCAGGCATTTGAATCAATTTTCTTGTCCTCCCGAACGAACCAATTTCATCATTTTTATAAAATGAAATCGACTGATCCATTAACTGATCATTGGAACTGTGAATTGAGAATTTTGTTTTGGGTATCTGTTCTGGTTGCTGATTCTTCTTCTGACATCTGAGTTTGATCTTCTGGTACCATTGCCGATAAGTCAAGATGGTATCATACAACATAAACCCAACATTAGCAAGGAGAAGCACTGCACAGAGAGCAATAACAACCCATCCCACAATAATCTTATCAGAAGAGCTCATCCAAGGGGTGGTGGCAGTTTGATCATGAAGCAATACAAGAGCACAAACCATGAGAGCGGAAATCACTCCTTCTGAGATTATATTCAAGATAAGCTCTTTCTTTTCTTTATAAGGTCTGATCAGCACAAGGGCCAAGAAAGCTACGAAGGAATTTACGGCTACTAAAGGCACTTGAACTAAGGCTGAGTCACTGAAGCCAACCAAGAACCCGATATATGTTGCTCTTCGTGCCAGGATGAAAATCGTAAAGTACCTCTGAAGTAGAGTATCTGTTTTGAATTCTTCAAATAGTGGCCCGTATTTTTGCATGAAAGTTCGACTCCTTCTCTTTGGTCTGTTATAGAGTATCCACCAACTAATAACAAAGTAGAAGAATAAACCATATCCGAAAATGACGGCAAGGACAGCTGAGAGGCTAGCAGCCCAGTTTCCAAAACTTGTAGAATATAATTGAAGTGCAACAGCTAAACCCAAGCTTAGGTAGCTAGAGGACATCGCTCTTAGCACTGCGCGCCACTCCATGTTGCTGTGGAAATAATTGATAATTTGTGTCAGTTTGCCTCCTTTATAATTTCGTCTGAAGTAGTGGAGAACTTTTGAAAGGAGATAAAAGATCAGGACTAGAGTCCATATCAAGACTGTCGAGCCGGCGTTATCAATGAAGAGTCCCTTAACTCCGTTCTTTGCAAATACATCTGGTACTGAAACCTCATTACCCAGTTCGGTTATGCTCTCGATTATACCTCCGAATGGATTTGGAATGAAAGTTAATTCAGCGGCTGAAAAAAGATCGAAGGCTGTCTGAGCATTTTCTGGCCAGGTTACTAATAGGTATAACAAATAATTCACAATTTGACAGATTCCAACGAAGTTCCAGAGTGATCCAACAGCACCTGAAGTGAACAGAGTTGGAAGAGTGGCAACAACAGCAGTGCTTCCGATAACTTGAGATGTGGTCTTTATTCCATTCGTTGCAGCTAGCGCAGCTGCTGATAAAGGAACGAAATCTGACAGAGCGAGGCTCAAAACTTGTTGTGGAGTGCTAAAATTTGTGGAGGGAGGGATGGCTGAAGCATTGAATAAAACTTTTAGCAAATTCTTATGAATTTCAACTTGGCCATCGTAAGTCAATGTGATTGACACAGTATGGCTGTTTTCTATACTCCAAGTGTAGTTAAAATCTCTTGGCCAAGTAAGATTTTCTATTTGAAGATAGAAAAATTGGCATTCCGGTGGGAGTACAGAGAGATCTTCTGAAATAGTCAGAATCAAATCTCTTTTCGAATCCTCCACAAAAGACAAGGTCGCAGTGGGAATGGCTTGAGAAATACAAGTAAAACTATCAAGATTGCATATTTTGGATGGGTCATTGCAGTCTGCTGTGGTTATGCACTCAACGCAGATGTGATTTGAGTGGCAGAATTTACCAACTGAAGAACTTGAGCAGTCCTGGTTGTTGATGCATTGAACACACACATTGTTTCCGGAGTTCATTGAGAGGCACTTAGGTTGCGAAGAAGATGGATTACAGCCAGAGTTATCACTGGTCTTGCAGGTAACACAAGAGCTTCCTTCACAGAATGTAGTAGAGAGAAAGTTGGTACAGTCTGAGTCGACGGAACAAGTAGTACAAGCGAACGTTGAACCATAAGATGCCGAACATTTGGGAGTAGATACAGAATTGCATCCAGCATTGGTACTTGTGCTACATAATCCACATGTTCCACTGTTACAGTAGATAGTTGATGAAAGATGATTGCAGTCTGAGTCAACAGAGCAAGTGGTGCAGAAATAATTTGGACCAGAGTTTGTGCATTTAGAGAGCGCCACAGTGAGGCATCCATTATTGTTACTCGCTTTGCAAGAACCGCAAGTACCTGAATTACAGTAAGGAGTCGTAGATAAATGGTTGCAATCTGCATCGACTGAGCAGGCAGAGCATGAATAAAATGACCCCGAATTTGTGCATTTCGAGGCTATCTCGGATAAACATCCACTATTGTCACTAGTTTTGCAAGCACCACAGGTACCTGAATTACAGTAGGGAGTTGAAGATATATGACTGCAGTCTGAGTCAACAGAGCAAGCTGTGCATGGGTTCCCTGAGCCAGGACTTGTGCACTTAGAGGCTGTCTCAGAGGAACACCCATTATTGTCACTAGTTTTGCATTTACCGCAAGTACCTGAGTTACAGTAAATTGTTTGAGATAGATGATTGCAATCTGTATCGCTAGAACAAGTCGTGCATTCATATGCTGATCCAGTATCAACACATTTTGAAGCCGTTGGTGTTCCACACCCAGTGTTGTCACTTATTCGACACAAGCCACATGTGCCTCCGTTGCAATAAGGAGTCGAAGATAGATTGCTACAGTCTGAGTCCAGTGAACAAGTTGTACATGAGAAGGTAGAACCAGAAGACGCCGAGCATTTGGAAGCCGATACAGAGTTGCATCCAGCATTGGTACTTGTGCTACAGAAACCACAAATCCCACTGTTACAGTAGGGAGTTGAAGAGAGATGACTACAGTCTGAGTTAGTGGAACAACCGGTGCATTGAGCGATTGAAAGAGGATCTATGCATTTCGAAGCTGTAGCAGATGAACAGCCGCTATTGTCACTAGTTTTGCATTCACCGCAAGTCCCACTGTTACAGTAGGGAATTGAAGAGAGATGGTTGCAATCAGAATCAACAGAACAAGTCGTGCAGATATATGCTGAGCCCGTATCAAAACATTTCGAGGCTGTTGCAGATGAACATCCACTATCGTCACTAGTTTTGCAGGCACCACAGGTACCGCTGTTACAGTAGGGAGTTAAAGATAAGTGACCACAATCCCCATCATTGGAGCATGCGATGCAAGAATATAAAGAGCCAGAATTTGAGCATTTCGAAGCTGTGACTGTATCACACCCTTCATTGTTCAGTGTTTTACAGATAGCACATACACCCTCATTACAAAATTCAGTTGAACTTGAGCAATCTCCATCACCTGTGCAAGTTGAAATACATGTGTTTGTATTTGTATCACAGACAGAGTCGGCAGATAAATGTTCGCAATCTTCATCGCCTGAGCATCCAGTGCATGTAAAAATTGAACCTGAATTTGAACATTTAGGAGCTGTTGCAAGAGAGCACCCACTATTGTCACTCATTTGACATGCGCCACAGGTGCCACCGTTACAATAGGGAGTAGATCCTAGATGTGTGCAATCTGAATTGTCAGTGCAAGCAACACAAGAATACGAGGGAGAGGAAACGCATTTAGAGGCCGTCACAGTGCTGCATCCAGTATGGTCACTCGTTTTACAGGGTCTGCAAGCGTTTCCTTCACAATAAGGAGTTGAAGGAGTACTGGCGCAATTTGTATCAATCGAGCAAGATGATGCAACACAAGTTCCTGATGAACAGGTAGGAGTAGAAGTAAACCTTTGGCAGTCAAAAGCGACTTGACAAGAGATACAGGAATATGTAGAACCCGACAAAAAGCATCGAGAGTGAGTCAGAGAGGTGCATCCTTCATGGCTACTTGATTTGCAAATTCCACATTTGCCTGAATTACAGTATGACATTGATAGATGAGCGCAATCCGAATCACCTGTACAGCCAGTGCAAGAGTACTGTGAATCAGAAACGCATTTAGATGCTAATGCGGAATCGCATCCAGCATTATCGGACGTTCTGCAAGGTCTGCAATAACTATTTTCACAATAGGCTGGAGGGGATACATTACAATCCGTATCAGTCGTGCAACTTTTAGAAACGCATTCTCCATCTATACAGATGTGAGTAAGTGAAAATCTACTGCAATCACTGTGGACGGAGCATTCGACACAGAGAGAGATCACACTATCACAGACTGGTAGTTGTGCTTTGCAATCACCATTAGTGTTGCAATTAAGGCTGGATGGTGAGTTAGAAGGGAATGAACAAAGATCTGAGGCCACTCCGACCATGCAGTTAGCATCTATACAGTTCGAATTGTCACATTCTGGCCAGCATCTCAAACCATCATCATAACAAGAATTTGCGCAATAAGTCGAGGAGGCACAACCAACTGATGCCTTGATACAAAAACCATCCGTACAAGCATGATTCTTAAAACCTATCGTCGTACAATCTGCTGTGTCTAAGCATTCTATACATCTGGCTGATTTGCAAATTTTTGCTGTTGGACCATTGCAATCATCGTGACTGGAGCAACTCCTCGTGCAAACATTTAAAGCTGTAGTAGAAAACGTCAGTGGAACAGCTATTCCAGCTCCTGATCCGAGAGAATCACAGTCGGGTGAGGTCAGTGGTTCCATACAGAGTCCGGCACCTTGATTACAACTCGCCATTAAGAAAGCGTGGCAATCAGTATCAATGCTGCATGAGAAAGGATTTAGTGCGTTGAGAGTCCAAAGGAGACTGAAAAGTATGATCAAACAGCGATAAGAGCGGAAACTCATTTTACTTCAAGGATTTACGAATTAATTATTTGAATCATCTTGACTCAAGTTTAATAAGTTAAACAGATTTTATAATATAAAATTTGCTTGGTTATTATGTCCATCCCTCAAATCACAACTACACGAACTCAACAAAGCATGAAAAATAGCGTATCTCTCTTTCAACAATTCGGATCGCAGAAAACCTCAACAACGAAATAAATTGAAAAATTTTAGTGAAAATCATCAATAATAAAATATTCAGAAGGTGTCTAACTCTCCAACACCTATTCTGGCTTCGAATCAAACTCCTTCACCGCTGTATTGATGAGGTAGCATTTACCAAGAGACCAGAATATTTCTCTGCGTGATAGCATGCATCAGCATTTTTCATTCATTAATCATTGCTAGCTACTAATTAGAACACCGCTTTAAGATAAATAAAATTGGATCGAATTTAATTTCGAATCGATTCATGCTTCGTATAGAATCTCAGAGATACACTGTTGCATTTTATTTTAATTCATTTAAAGATCAATTTTTTTCGATTCGTATTCTTATTTAAAGTGCTAACCGCCAATAAAAAAATTTATACAAAGAAAAGGAAATTCCTTAGCAATTCATGATATTTGGAGGAGCCGTCGCTTGAGGAACTGGCCAAGGGAGTATCGAATGATAAAAGGTCAAAGAAAGCGCTTCTATTAGAGTTAGAGGAAAAAGGAAATTTGCGCAGATTTTTCTGAAATTAAAAAAAAACTGAATATTTCTTTGCTACTCGAGCCAAAGAAACCTGGAAAGAAGTGAGTGGCTCTTATAGTTGTGAATAGCTTCTGATTGAAGGACATTTGAGCAGTTCAATGGAGCATCAAATGCGAGGAAGAAGCTATAGTACCTTGACTGGGCACTCATTACAGTGATGGAAAAAGCAGGGCCAGTATATTTTCCATGTTTGCAATTAGCGATCAAATTTTTAATTTTCTTTGTTTCGGAAATTCCTTTTGATTTTCACTCCAGCCTTGAGTTTCTTTGATGAATGAAAGACAGTGAGCCTCTATCTCTCTGTCTCTCTTTCTTGCAGGGCAGGTTATCTAATTTCCTTTGGCTTCGTATTACACCGAAAAGAGCACACCCTTAGATTCAGTCAAGCAATCGGAGGCTCAATAGAACATCGAAACTCAAAAACAAAAAAAAGTAAATAAGGGCCACATGTGGCAGATTTGGCTGGAATTTAATGATATTGCTGAAGTAGCAATTCGAAAGTATTAGTCAAAGTAAATAACGTTTGCGAGTGATCGCGCGCGACGACACCTTTAAAACTCTAATAATCGAAAGCTGTCTATACACAGCCAGCATGAATTTAAAATTGACAAAATTTTTATTGTGGAATATACTCAGCCCGTATGTTTTTATAAATCATCACAGATAGCAAGATTTTAACTCAGTTATATATTCAGTCATTTCGATAATTAAATTTGTTATCCAAAGTTAAAATGCTGATTTAGACAATAAAAATGCTCACGTAAAAACTAGGAAGTTTGTTAACAGTTTAAAAACAATTGAAAAAGCTGCCAGTGGAGGTGTTGAGAATCACCAATATGGCATTTCTTTGAGATAGAAAGAAGAAATGAAAAATGAAATTTTTTTGGATATTATATTCCAAGAAGAAAAAAAACTGTAGGATAGGTCACCAATTGAGCCCAAGGGTGAAAATGCAGCTTGAACGAAGTGGTTAAATCAGATGGCCATAGATGATCGTATCTCGAAAGAGTATGCTGATCAATTCCATAAAACTACAATTACTCGTGAAAAAAATGCACACTCTCCAGAGTAAATGGGGATCCGTAGCGTTGTGAGAGCCAACATAAAGAAATCTTTGAATCCATTTGAAATAGCGAGACCAGCCTGGTTCAATATCGAAATTTCTATATATCTATCTATATCCTTTGTGAGTTTAATTAGGCAAGGAAATCGAGAGCGAAACTTTTCATTGGTGGTGACAGTTCTGTTGAACGAAATCAAAATTTCTGCAGACATATATAAAGTTTATACATAATTTCTTCTTATTCATGGAATGGGAATTTTTCCCAATATTATTAAACCACACGGAAGTAACGAAGTAGTCAGCCAATTATTTCAAAAAAAAACACATAGCTCTAACAATTAGTTTCATTATTGTACTTCTATAAGGCAAATATTTCTTTGTCTTTCAGCCTCGAAGGATTCTTCAAAACAAAAGTTATCTTAGCATTATATTGAGAATACGATTCAAATTCCAAGGTCTCTGCCCATTTGCTCTCCCAATTGAATTTCTCATCAAAAACTTTCATTTTGACTTTGACCAAATCTCCAAGCACAAACTTTTTATTCAATGTATTGATGAAATCTCGTATTGCTTGTTCTTTCAGACTCCGAAAACTTAGCTTTGTTTCAAGTGCTCTTAGTTTCTCAGCTTTTTCAATCTTTGACTGAAAGTATGTAAGATCATCTTCATTCCACAGCCATTGTGATTGAGAACCAGAAAAATGCAAGTATAGCTTCAAATGGACTAAATCTGAGAAAGAAAAAACTGAATCAATTAGCTCCCGCGCCTTGCAGCCAAATTCGGTTTTATCTTGATTAATTCTTAGCGAAAGTGACAAATATTGTAGGGTGTTAGGCAGGAAATGGTTGAGTTCGGTAAGTATTTTGGCATCATCAGAGTTAATTGTTTTTCCTATCTTGATATGCTTTAAATTTGAGAGCTCTCTGAGTCCATGGGCTAGCTTTTCTAGCCAATCGAAAACCCTCCCTTTATTCAATATATACAATGATTTTAATTGCGAACACTTACTAATGTGTTCTGCAAGTGTCTTCAGCTCAGTATGTGTTGCTTTTATATACAGATGATTCAACCACTGAAACGGAAACGTGGAGTTAAACACACTCTCGAATACAAGAGGACTTTGGTGTACCATAAGAAATTGCACTCGTGAATCTTGAGGCCATTCAATTTTAACTGGGCTATACAGTGGTTTACCTTCATCATCAACTTCAGAGAAGAAGTTTAGGAAACGATATCGTTTGCATTCCTGGAGATGTTGAAGGGATGAGATCTGCTGATCTTTGATTCTGAAAAATGAACATTGATTTGTTGCAATAAGTGGGTCTAGTGAGCTAAACCAGTTGGGTGAAAGGATAGGTTCGAGCTCGTCTCCTCCTGCAATTATAGCTTTGGCACATATTTTGAATTCTGCAGCAAATTGGATGAAAGCTTGATTAGAAGTTAGCACTTGGAGTTGAGATTGTGTCACGTTTGTTGGAAGGTTAAGGTTCACTTCGACAGCCTGTTTGTCATTCTTCGACGCTACTAGGCTGATTAATTGGAGCACATTAGACAGCTGATCCTCAACTGGTGCGAGTTCAACCAATAGCTTTTCAATTTGTCCTTTTGTTCTGAAGATCTTGCTCAGCTGCTTCCAAGATTGTCGAGAAAAATCGCAGTTTATAGCAATACCCAAGGTCATTCGCGATGAATTTAAATATTTGTGTAGACGAGTGAATTTTGCTGGATCTCTTCCAGAAACGAGATGGCCTGCAAGATATGTAGTTTGATAGTTTGATCTCAGGCCCTTACGAAGATGAGCCAAGAGGAGGTCGGAGGAATTGAGAGTACTGAGACGAGCTATTTTCTGCTTGAATAGTTTCTTACTCAATGTAAGAGCCTGTTTCATCGTCAATTTCTGAGGTAGATCGTGGAGTTCAAAGAGCTTGCAGTGAGATACTTTGAAATGTGCGAAAGAGATAGGCGCCTTGGTGAAAAAATTAAGGTGCTTCGGAAAGGATTTTTCCATTTTTGTGGAATTAGATTTTTATTGCGATAACTTTCGTTCAGTAATTTCGCAAAAGTGCTAAGTGCTCGATTAAATCATATGTCTGTTAATATAGGGATATATACTTCACAAGAAATTCTGCAAATGTAGCAGAACCTCACACGCAGTGAAGATTATTTGACACAGGAGGAGGATGATGTAGTGAAAAACGAATTTCCAAGACTAATTCTTCCATATTAATCAAACTTCGCGTTATTGTGTGATGAGATATTTTACTCAGAGATATCAGATAAACCCAATGACTTTGGCTTTTCGAATTTGTATGCTTTCTTCTCTTTTTTTGACTATTCTTTGGAAGTTAAATCTTGAAAAAAGCATTTCATACTAAAGATAGAAGTTCAGACTTCCTATTGGATTGTAGATCACATACTCTGTTTCATATAAATACTGGCATAGATTTTGTAGGATGATTTATTCAATGTGGCAATTTTAGTAGGCAATTCACATATAGTTGAGAAACATTTAAGAACTCAAGAAGATTTTATTTTCAATAAAATTTGATAACAGATAATAACTTTGATCTTATTGTGACTCATACTTTGCCAGTAAAGCAGGAGCAAATTCCTTCAGTTTTTGCCTAATCACTTCCAAACTTACTGGCTTGGTACAAAAGCCATCCATCCCAGCCTGCATTGCTCGGTCTCGATCGCTTTGCTGTACAAAAGCTGTGTAACAGATTATATACTGAAAGCATCGATTTCTTCTCTATCCATTTCTTGGCGGAGTCGTTTCGCTGTCTCGATACCATCCATCACTGGCATATTATAATCAAGAAAAACCACTGAATATTGTTCGCAATCAACGCAACAACGATTTCGTTGTCTTTCAAAGATTTTATTCAAGGCAATGAGACCATTAAATGCAGAATCACAGGGAATTCCTAGCTTCAACAAATGCAATTCCAAAGCAGTCAAATTAAAAGCATCATCATCAACAATGAGAACTTTAGGACAGTTGCATTGCTGCTCTTGCTGATTTGTTATTGATTTTGTGAGCAATGAATTGAATCTCGAATGTTTTTGCACTGCATTGAAACGATTCGCGATTAGAAGTGGTCCAAAAGAGTCTGTTCTACTCTGCTCTTCGGTATTAAGGTCGTCAAGCATTTTGAATCCATCAAGGTTAACGATCGCGGAGTTTCTTCGGGATGAATTTGCTGAGTGGTGGCTGCTCTGAAATTCAGCTTGCTCAACAACAGTGAACCAAAACACGGATCCTTTACCCTGTATTGATTCTAAGCTGATAGCCCTTGCATCTGCCTGCCCGTTTTCTTCTGAGGACGCTTGGCTGTTGAGACGTTGAACAATACTATTCGAAATGACTAATCCCAATCCAACTCCCGTCGAATTTATTGCTACTTTATCCCCCAACTCAACCTTCTCGAACGCTTGGAAGAGTTTCTTCTGATTCTCCTCACTGATACCGATTCCGGTATCAATACAAGACACTTTAATTGCTTTTTGTTGTCTAGTTGATTCAGTCGCAT
>ENA-UOTZ01001728-UOTZ01001728.1-compost-metagenome-genome-assembly--contig:-NODE-1728-length-13769-cov-3.966842_pt1 | contig 13769 bp, 12 predicted proteins | sample MGYA00238144_ERZ746983 | MGnify/ENA primary metagenome ERZ746983 (study PRJEB28759, sample SAMN06268863) | compost metagenome | isolation source: single cell | place: USA: California, Emeryville, Joint...
GTTGCCACAGCTTGCTTCGACAGTAAAGTGCGTTTGTGGCTGCTGGAGACTGAGTATGACTCATTCATGCACGTACTCAAAGTCCGAGATGTGTCTGTCGTTGAGAAACTGGTGAGCTCGAACGAAGGGAAGTATGATAACTTCCAAAACTTGCTCGATCATCGTCATCCTAACTGCCTCAAATTCGATGAGAGCGGAAGACTTTATATCGGAGACTCACTCGGGATGGTTCATGTCTGGGACGTTGAAGTCCAATTCAGAAAGTTGAACGTGTCGAAGATACGAGTCTTGCAAAACTCAGAGTATGAAGGAGATCCATTAAACTGTATCTCCTTGCTGCCTTATGATAGAAGACGGTTTGTTCTTCATTCAAGAGATAATTGCATTCGAAATGTTGATTATGCCCAGCAGAATTACGTGAGAGTTATCTCAAGGTACTTTGGATCGAAATCCTCAAAGTTCCCGATTAGAAGTTGTACGAGTCCAGACGGACAATACGTGCTTGCTGGCTCGGAAGACGGAAAGCCGTACCTCTGGGACGTTGCGACGGGAGAACAAGAAAACACTGAGGACTTGCAGCTGTCTTGGATCGGACCGATCACTGATGTTGCTTGGAATAACCAGTACCACATGGTGGCGTTTGCTGGTTTTGGAGATGAATACCCTCTGTTGGTATATTGTCATGAAAGGGACAGAGAAGTCATTGAGGACGAAAAGATAATGGGTCATTCGAAACAGGAGCAAGGGCAAGAAAATCTTCAATCATCACCTGATGATGGGATTACCAGAAAAGGGAGAAGAGATATAATCCCGGAAGAGCCAGAGGAGTCTTTCACGAGAAGTAACAGGAAAATTGTTTAATTTGGAGTTATATATATCTATATAAAGTTCACTTGCACCTTTGCTGTTCATATTGATTGGAACAATAACATTAAAGTTTATCGAAATTTGTGCTCCGTCTCTCAAAAATTGTAAAGAATTCGCATTTTTTCCCAGAGCTAAGCTTTCTTTTTTTTTCCCTCCTCTCTTTCTCTCCTTGCTCGCTAAGACTACTTTCAGTCATCACCTTGACAGAGCCAATTCTAAATTACATTTCAGAGAATTAAAAGTCATAAAATGAATTCCCATACGAATTAGAATTAGAGACTAATAACCTATATATGCCTATATATATTTATACCCAATGCTCGACAATTTTGTTGATGCAACAGCTGACATATCACTGAAACCTGAGGAGGAAATGTGAACAATAGTGCGAATTGATGATATCAAAAAAATTACAGATATTAATACTTTTGAATTATAACTTTGAAGAGCGTTTAGGTAGAAAAGGAATAAAAGTTAAGAATTTGATTTAAACGCAATGGGTAACGAACCAAGCAAAAAAGCTTTCACTAACATCCACAACCCATCCGACTTCAAGCCAGTTACATCTTTAAGCGATAATGAAATCAAAAATTCAAAGAGCCGGTCAAAAAAAACATTAACACCAATAAGAACACCAACAAATGAGTCTCAAACGTCCTCAATTATCAAACACGATCTCTCTCATTCCGGCAACGTCACACCAAAGTCCCAAAAATCTGTATTGGTAAATTCTGCCTCGAAACGATTTCGTGTTAAGCTGTTACGCACACATTATAGTTTACAACTGAAGCCCAATCAGAAATGGAGTCTTTTTACGCGATAAATCACTCAATAAATTTTGTGACTGACGCTCTGAGGATTCTTTCATTGAAAGAGGTAAATATTATTTCAAATTTCGATGTGGACTGATGAAATAAATGGGAAAACTAGAATAATTTGAGTATTTGCCTGGAAAGTGGAGTTCAGTTGAATAATGCAGATTTACCGAATATCAAAATCGCAAACCAGGCAATGAAAACCGAGCTGAGTGGCCTTTTAATAAGAGAAGCAAAAACTCAGAATTCCATCGATCTTTATCACGTGTTATATGGCATCGAAGACCCTGATATCAAAAAACCGGAACAGGAAAATGTTGGCAGTCAAGTAAGAGAGAGTGGCTCTATAGGTACAGAGGTAACAGAGAAACGCTTTACTTTTTCGGAGGACTCGCCACCTGTTTTTGAAAAAGATGAAATACCCGCAGCACTTCAGGTACTAAGAACTAGTTGGCTTTGAAATGACTTGTATCAGTCGCAATATAATAGAGGAATCGAAGATAGAAAAGGCAATCAAGTTGAAGTGAAACCTTTAGAGCAGCAATTCAATCAAGTTTTCGCAGAAGAGAAACAACAACAGCAATATTTTCAGTTAAGGCAAGAGCAGCAAGGGCAATACTCTCATCATAAACCGGAACAGCAAACGTATAGTCGAATAAGGCCAAACGAAATTCAAGAGGTACAGAGGGAAGTTAGAGAACAACCGGCTCAACAGCTCCAACGAGAGGAAAGGCACGAGAATTATAGCCAATATGACCGCTGGAGAGCGAATGAAGACGAGTCACACCCAATCTCTACAATCACCACGAGAACGAAAGCAAACAGCCAATCAACTGTGCCAGAGCGTCAAAACCAATACTATTCTAATCCCCATACATCGCATCCTCATCAAGGCTATCCTTCCAGTGAGCTATTCTTCTGTTTAAGGGACTGACTCATTGTCATTATTGATTTAGGAGACATAAAACAGCACGCTTATGAACAGTATTATGCTGAAGATACTCAATTTGAACCCGGAGATAATTACCACAGCAGAGACTCTAGAGAAAATTCTGAAAGAGGATACAATACTCGACCAAAACACATTCAGCAAGAAACCCGAGCACAGTATATTGATGAGAGGGTTAATAATCTTCCTTCTAAAGGTAGAGTTCCCTCAAAGGGCTCACAAGTAGCTGCGAATGGTTCCTACCCTAAGTTTAACGAATTTTTCTTCTTTTTTTTTTAGCATAGTGGAGATTCTGAAGAATATTACTCCCAAAAAGGATCCCAGCCGGTCTCTTCTTTGAATTCACACAGAGAGCATCAAGTCACAGACAGAACGCACGATAAGCGCCGAGAGAAAGAAATCTCGTCTTTAAACTCCACTTCTCACTATCATCGCCATGATGCGTCTCCAACGAATTCAAATTCATCTCGCACAGCTGGCAATGCCTTCCAGAAGAATACAAAGCCCTTGGTTTCTTCAAAGAGTCAAAATGATCTCAAACCCCCTGTTCAAAAGACAACTCCAACCACATCGAAGGATACGAGCTTGTCAAGACAGCAGCCAGGAAGTCGAAGCAAATCTCCTACTCCTGCTCATAAGAAAAACGATTCGGGCAAAAGTTTATCGAAACCAACAGGAAACTCAGGAAACTCGTCAATCATTAAAGAAGAAGCTGCCGGCGCTAAAGTGATAAATGTGAAACTCAATTCAAGCCGATTGAATGAGTCAAGCATTTCAAATAAATCCGCCAGAAGTACATCACCGCATCATGGCAAGATCAATGGAACACCTGCTTACGATAAGAAAAAGTATTCTTCTAAAGGAAGCAATCCAGGTAAGCATAAATATTAGGAACTTTGTTATTTACATGAATACGCATTACAGACAACAAGACTGAAAAATCAAAGCAAGAGCCAGTTTTTCAGAAGAAAGTTGACAGTAACAGCCAACAAACGCAATTGAGACAAGAAATACATGCTCTTACCATCAACACGCATCACGCGGAAGGAGGAGTTCCTAGCCAGACGAACAAGGGCAAAGGAAAACCAATTTCAGTCACTCCAAAGGGAACAAGCTATATCCGACCCTTCCAATACACTGTCAGCAATCTCGTTAATAATAGTCAGCTGTCTCAAAGAACGAATTCTAATCCCAAGATCGCTCATGGAAACCCTTCCAACTCGTCGCACAGTGCTAGCATTTTAGAAGACAGCTATTTCAAAGATTCAAATGATAAGAGAGATAAAACGCACGGACATCAGGATTCTCGAAATAAATACACAGAGAGTTCACGAGACTATCGAGATCATGATGATGAAATTTTTTCAATCAGAAGAAATTCTGAAGATAGATACTCGTCTAGGATTATCTCCGAGCGTAATGATAGTTATACACATGAAGACCAAGAGAAATTGGAGTCTCCACAGTTTGTGAGAGAAGAAAACCGAAAAAGACAAAACTACGAATATGATAATGAAGATCTAGATGCGCGAAGCGATGAAGAAGATGATGAAGATGATGAGGTTGAACCGATTAAAGTTAAATTAGATCTTTCCGCTTTCGCAAAATCACTGCAAAAGCCCGTTGAGCAGCCAGTCTCTTATAACGCTTTGCAGCAGCCACGGTTCCCTTCATTCCAGCCGAATCTTCAAGAAATAAATCTTCAAAAGAATCCCTTCACCTCTGACTATAACAAAAGAGGCAGTAAGAGCCCAGAACACTATGAAAGAGACGATGAGAAGCCTAGATACGAACAAGAGCCAGAGAGATACCAATTCAGAATGAATCAAGGAAGAGAGAGCTTCCAGCCAGATGCTTTCACTCGAATGCTTTCTCAAGAAGTAGCTGGCTATAAAAATGGAACTGATGGCAATGCGAATCAACTTTCGAGAGATATAGATGAGGAAGATGAAGAAGATAGCCAACACATGTCAAAAGAGAATTACTATTTTGAGGAAGATTCGAACATTATCCGCAAAGTTCAGCAGGACATCAAGACTTTATCGAATAAAATGAATGAAAGTCTCTCGCCGTCATACGGGAAAAATCTTCAAGATAATTTATTTAACAAACGTAGTCACAATCTCATCAAGAACGTTTCAATAATAATATAATCTTTATTCATTAGCTAATGAAATCAAGGTGACACTATCGAATTACGGAGAGAGTCAGACCACATCAACAAAAACATCTACAGGAGAAGAATCGGGCTATAAGAGTCAAGCGATGAGAGGGCTCACTGAAAATATCAAGAAAACGTTAGGAAATTTACCAAAAAGTGATTACTATGGAGAACTCCAAGTACATTAATGAAATACGCATCAAACTAGAATAATAATATCTCTCTTCTTTCTTTGTTAGAGCGAGCATGACAAGCCACGCTATCCTGAACGGCAAACCAAAAAGACAGTCGATGCTAGCCCCCAAACCACACCGAGGACTAAATCCCAAAATCAGTTCAGAAAATAGAATTTTACATCAAATTGGTGATATCCTTTAGGCAATATTTTTATTTTTTATGCTAGTTTGGTAGAGAGCGCCTACAAACGTCCTAATTGCTTACAAATCAGAAGGCGAACAATTATTTTTAATTTTTCTGACTACATGTGTAATCATCTATCGATAAAATAGTTATTTTACGAGCAATGAAAACAGATTGTTGTATAGTATCTTTGAATCTTTTGGCTGAGATCGCTCTATGAAATTACAGAAGCACCTTGTTGGCGTGGCTCTCGCTGATTTCTTTGTGTGGCAGGACAATACAATTTCTGATGCATAGTTCAGGGTCAACTGCGACTCCAACACCCAGGATACAAAGTGACTCTAACATTCAATAGAGAAATTAGTTAATTCCCGGTGTACTAGCTCAATTGTATTTATTTACCTTTAGCGCCTTCTTCTTTTGATCCTTCAACTCGGGTCCAGCTGCCAATAATGGAATTCCAGCCAATTATCGCGTTCATAATACAGCAATGAGGCTATAGCAACGAAATGTTTATGTTTCGCGTGAATGTAATAATAGTGTTGTTCATACGTAGATTTCAACACCATCTAGGATGATAGCATTCTTTATTCTTGCACCTGCACCGACTTTGACGCCAGCACCAATAGTCACGTTAGGACCAAGCTAAATTTGTTTATGATATGAATAATTGAATCCTCAAATAAATGAAGTACTTTTGCAGTAGGGTGGACTTGAGCTCCTGGATGCACAATCACGTTCGAACTAAGAAGCGTTTTGGAATCAACCCATTGGCTGAGGCAAGGGTGATCGATTGCTTTGTAATGCTCTATGTATTTCACTGATGCTGTTAAAAGAGCTCTAAAAAGCAGATGAGTGCGACGGCTCTTTCGTCAAAGAAATTACTCAAAATCTTTAATCTGGAACCAGAAATTCTCCTTCTTTGATTGATCGAGTCTGAAGAGATATGTTTTTTTATTTCCAGCAAGTGGCATGATCACGTCCTTCTCGAGACTGATAGAATCCTCTCTAATTGAATGCAATTTGAAGAGGCTTTTCCTATAATCACACGTTCATTATTCCATTGAAAAAAAATAGTGAGCTACATGGTTGAATCGGCACCTTGAGAAGCATAAGGAAGACTCTAGAACATTTTGTTAGTTCCTATTCCAATAGAAATTTTGCTTCCTACCGTTGATTTTTTTTGATGAGCGACTTCCAGATGACTGGCCATCGAGCTACTAAGAGCATAAATTCCGCAATTAATGAGATCGCTGATGTATGACTCAGGCTTGTTGGCAATATGTATCAATTCTTTTTCACAAAATAATCAGCCTGAGAGAGTGGCAACAAGCCTCACCGTGAGTTTCTTTGTCTTGGATCAAACAGCCGTACTTCTGAGCCGTGTCACTTGGAACGTTAGTTCCAACGATAGTGCAGGCCTTGCCGTGAGATTTGTGGAATTCGAGGAGTTCGTTAAAAGGGAAATTGCAGCAGATATCGCAGTGAGCGACGATCACGGTTGCACTACAGATAAAAGCATTAGAAATTGGAAAATTCTTTGCTGGTACTCATCGGAAAAAATTTCCTTGCGATATAAGTAGAGTCCTCCAGCAGTACCATATGATTTTTCTTCTTGGAGGTATCTAATATCAATGAATCAGTCATTTCTGGCAATGGGAGGTATTGCATGCGTACTTGACAGTAATATCGAAAGTTTTTTCGATATTTTTGATATATCCTGCAAAAGCTGTGGGGTCATAAAATCCAAGGATGTAAAGCGTGGAGAATTTTGGGATTTTAGCCATCGCCTGGATTTGGTGAGTGATCATTTCGATTCCAGCAACTATTTTCGAGATAATCCGGTTCATATGGAAAAAGTGAAGGCATTGATACCTGGGAAGAGTGGTTTTGGAATGTCAAGAGATAAGGGCCTGAATTCCGTCCCTTTTGAAGGTCCGCCGACAAGGATGACTCCCTTTATCATGTTTAGTGCAAAGATATAGATTTTTTAGTTCAGAAATGATAGAATGTTTATATTTAATCTAAGAACCGAACACGCGTTTAATTATGCAGATAATAACAGACTCATCAACTCTGTTAGTTTTCTGGTCTGAAAGATGGAAATGCCAATAGATGAAAGAAGTAGCTCAGCGATTAGTTCAAGTTGATCCAATTACGGCCTATTATATAGTATTAATAGGTTCGAAATTAGAAAACAGATTATTAGCATTAAATTGGTTATAAGAAAGAAGAAAAAATATTTACACCATCATCACAGTGTATATTTCTCAAAGAGAGTTTTTTGTTTTAGTATTGGAGGACTGAGAATAGGAAGCAGGAAATTCATAGCTGAGGGTTGTTAGGTTTGATATTTTCATGGATTTTTTTCAGAGAGTGTATATGGATGTTAGGTAGAGTTCTCATTTGGCTGAGGGTGGAATTTTATGGTCTGATTATCTTGGTATTTTTTAATTGATGTTATGAACGCAGCTTCAATTTCAAGTAAACTTTGAATTTCGCTCTCCTTCGTTGCATTGTTGACATTGGATGGTCGTGTATACAGTTTTTTAATTTCAATAAACACACAAATTCTTTCTCTTTGTGATCTCTGAGACGTCAGTCGAGATGTTTTTTGATTTCTTTTAGAGCCCTATCAAATGGTTCTGAAGGAGAAATCATTGTGGTGATTTGACGAATAAAATCATTATGTTATCTGGGCTTATATCTTGAAAATTCTGAGAGTTTCAAGTACAAAATGCGCAGTGACTGCCCACCAGTCTCATGGAACAATTCCTCGACATAAAACACACATTTTTCAAATCTTAATATTCGTAAGCAACAAAGCAACCTTGAAATGAGATGTATGGCAAACGATCTGGTAAAGCATAATTCGCTTATGATGAATTAAAAATAGAGGGGCTTCTTCTCTCAGTACCATAAATGTGCAAGGAGAAGAATCTGAAATTTTTCGTGAGGCCGTTTAACAACAGAAAAAATAGTATCAAATTAGTAGATACCTTAGAAATAGTATGTTTTTTAGTAGATAGTCTTCGCCAGAACCCGCAAAAGCTGATCAGAAAATACTTCAAATACTAAATCGCGGTTGTTTACTATGGTAGAATTCATCCATGTGATCTATTTTTTTCCGGGAGGCCATTTAAAAGGCACATCAAGAACTTTTTTCGAGCAGCGTGATAGATTAAAAGCAATATAAATGATACTGGAATGCTGACACATAAAGTAGTAATATTTCACTTTCATCTGCCAAAAGGAAGAATATAATACTTATAGATAAAATAGGAAGGAAAGTAGTCTGATGATAGCAATTTCTTCTCTAAGTAATCAAACTAGTTTTGAAGAAATGAGAATTTGGTTTCAGATTTATTCAATTTAAAAGCGCGTTTAATTGCTATAATCGTATTGGTAAATTGGAATTTATGTTACAACTCCTTTTTGAACTGTCTTACACAGCAAAGCCTTCATGTCGTTCCTCATAGTCTATAATCAATTTTTTGGTTTGTCATTGCAGACCAAAGTGCTTTTGAAGAGAGCTTCCCAAGCGTCTCTCTATTTACACTTTGATCAGCACAATTTTTCTGTGTTTTGAGGTCTCAAAACGCAAGAAAAGGGCCTTTCTTGCTATGTGATTGACTGACTGCAAGCTCAAGGCAGCTAGAAAAGCACTGTAACACTCGGAAGTAACGGTAGAAAATAAAGAAGCATAATGATACCAAGGTACCGGTAGAAATACAATTTCAAAATTCAATTTAAGCATTCATTAAAATACTTCAAAACAAATTTTCTATTGCTAAAACTTAATTCTCTAATCTTGCACAGGTAACGGTTCATCGTATAGTTCAACAACATGTAGTTTAGATTATTTAATGTAGTAAACAATACAGAGTTCAAAAATTAATTCATTTCAATGCTAAGTAGTTAGTCGCTTTTATATATTCTTTCAGGTTCTAATCGAAATCTTGATTTAAATGGTACATTGTGAGAAACTCTTGCTTTTGAGACCATTTAGTCAAGAGATCAGAAAGAAAGCTCATGCATTTTTTAAAAATCAAATTAGGAGAAAAAAGGGTAATATTATTCGAAGGGAGCTCAAAAAATCTTAGATTACTTTCTCAATAAGAGAAAGAATCTAACTTGATCTTAACACTGAGCTTTCCAGTTTGACAGCAAAAGTATGAAAAATCGAGAAATTTTATGAGAAGGTGTCAAATGCATTGAAGGGTTAATGGTAGGGAATATAACTACTCCAATGGCATTTGATACTTATCGGGGAGAAAAGTGATCTGACAAATTACTCAGAGAACAAGAAGAAAAAATCAGACTAGAAATGTTGATTTGAGAAACCAGCTACAGTTAGTAAGATTATGTTATTAATTAACAACGAGGAAAAAAAGAGAGAGAGGGTTGCAAGTCTATTGCTTACATTATTATACTACATTACGAAACAGGCAGAATTGTTCTCAAGGAAGTTTAAATTATTTTCCCTCTTCCTAAAAAAATAATGATAAATATTTTCAATGAGTCCTCCTCTCTTATAGAATGAGATTAATGACAATCAAGGACATTGACTTAAAGGAATCAGAAATCTGATATGAAGCTCAGAGTTGATGGTTCTAGGGAGCAGACTCAATAAATACGTGGATCAAAATTTTCTCATCCAACAGAATGTCTTTGAGAAATAAATGTAAAATTTAACTTCAGTTAGGATTGAATTGATTTAAAAAGCAAAGCTGTTATCCAGCTCCTATTAAAACCTAGACTGATTCTGGAAGGTGCTAACGAACTGTCTACGCCACTTCCACTTACTGACCGAGCTATTTAAGCAAGGTATTGTTTGCGGAGGAAATAGATCTTTCGACTGATGTATCTGCATTTGAAATACGCGAGAATAATTGATGACAAACAGCAAAATAAATTAATACTCTGGAATTAATTATCGATCTAATCGATCTCTTACCTAATTAAAAACAGTAAAATTTCTAATAATGGAAGTTGAACGCAAAGATACGAACAAGCTGGATTACCCTCTTCGTCCACAGCGCCTGGAGAATCGCAACTATCAACCAGTTCCTCTCGTCTCAAACCATTACTGGGTCCGCTTTGAGCCTACACACAAAATTTTTATCTATTCTGTGGATTTCGATCCCAAAATCGGTGCTGATGTCAGGTCGCTCAAACAACGTATCTTTCTCTCAGATGAAGTTTTCCGCGCGTTGAGTGCGGAGATTGGATTTTACATATTGACAGGATCGACGGTGTTTGGAGCAAAGGTTCCATCTTTTCAAGAGAGCATCACATTCCCCACCTCGTTCGATGGAAAAAATTACTCAATCAAAATTACGCTCAGAAGAACGTTTTCGATCTCAGACATCTTTAGCGATGATAAGAAAGTCTCCTCGCCTGCCTTTAAATTCTTTAACATTCTCGTTAAACATGTGCTGCGGTCTATGAAGTTACTTGAATTTGGTCGATCATCGAAATACTTCAATTTAGAGAAATCTGCCTCGATACCTGATACAAATCTGCGCATTTTTCATGGATATCTGACAAGTTTCAATCACTATGAGTCCGGATTTTATCTCAAGATCGATGTCTCTCACAAGATTATCCGAACTGAAACCGTACTGAATTACATCGATGACGTGTACAGCAAGAATTCACATTTACCAAAAGATGAAAAGCGTCAAAAAGTCAAAGAGAGTCTAGTCGGAAAAACCGTCCTTGCAATGTACGGAAACTACCGTTACTGGCGTATCGATGACATCATCTTTGACAAAGATTGCGATACCTTTGAGTTTGAAGACGATAAAACCGCACCCTTCCAAAGCGCTAACGACCCAGAAACTAAATCTCAAAAAAAGAGTTTCACAATCACTCAATACTACAAAGAACGCTACAATATGAAACTAAGCAAGCCAAGACAACCTTTGATACTGCACAACCAGACAAAAACAGGGAAAATCTTCTACATCATTCCTGAGTTCTGTGTCATGACGGGTATTCCTGAAGACATGAATGACTTCACGAGGAAGAAAGTCACGGATCTCTGTATCAAGCAGCCACATCAACGAATGAAAGAAATCCAAAACCTGGTAGAATCGATGCTGAAACCTGTAAAAGACGAGTATACTGGTGATGGAAGCCAGAACAGCCAAAGGAATAATTCTCTCGCAGCAATCAAGGGATTAGGCATCGAATTCCAAGGAGGTCCTGTGTTTTTCGAAGGAAAGCAACTCCCTACCCCAAAGATTCTTTTAGGCAATGGCGCAACTGCTGAAGAACGTGGAGGCAACTTCCAAATCAAGCGAGAGATTTACGAACCAGGAGGCGAAATCACTTGGGCGATCCTTTGCTCACAAGATTTCAGAGCTGAGCGGATGCTCGAGCAGTTTGACAGTTTGTCAAAATCGCTAGGAGTGAAATTGGCGGAGCCTCGAATTTATGATTATGGCCGGAAAGAGGAGGGAAAAAAAGCAATCATCGAAATCGAATCCCTTCTTGAGAAGAAAATCCCAGGTCGTTTCGATATCGTCATTATTGTGTTGCCAAACAACATGAAATCTTATTACAAAGCCATCAAACAAAAATGCTACCTAACGCTGGGAATTTTATCACAAGTTGTCCTCTACAACACGTTGGAAAAGAAAGGCTTCTTCCAGATTTGCTCGAAGCTCCTTCAACAGATCATCAGCAAAGTCGGCTCCAAGCTTTGGGTGGCCCAGCCTCCTAAAGGTCTGAATCCTCAGACGATGCTGATCGGAATAGATAGCTCGTCTGACAAAGCGGATAAAGGTAAGAACGTTATCGCTTTCTGCGCTTCAATGGATAGAACTTTCACGCGTTATTATAATCGAGTGATCTATCAAAAGAAATCTGAAGACATTGTCAGCTGCATGAAAAGTCTGATAAAGGAGTCTATCGTCGCTTATCAGAAAATAAACAATGATAATTGCCCAGAGCACGTTATATACTTTAGAGACGGCGTTATTGAGAACGTTGAAAAGGAAATCCAAGCGAAAGAAGTGCCTGATATCAGACAAGCGTTTGTAGAGCAAACTCGAGAGAAACTAACCGATCCAAAGATCACTGTAGTCGTTATTGATAAAAGAATTACTCAGAAATTCTTCTCGGTCACAAGTAATAAGCAATTGGAAAACCCGCTTTCAGGTACACTTGTTGACAACACGATCGTGTCAAAATACTATGATTTTTATTTGATCGCTCAAAATGTGACGAGAGGAACAGCGACACCAACGCATTATAAGGTGATCTATGATAACTCTGGCATGCCAGCGGAAGTGTTGCAAGAATTGGTGTATTCACAGTGCTTCGCTTATATGAACTGGAGCGGCGCGATTAGAATCCCAGCGCCATGTCAATATGCTCACAAATTGTCTGCGTTTATTAGTCAGCATGTAAATGACGAGCCAGTTAAGCAATTGAGAACGCATTTCTATTACCTCTGATTTCATAATTATAACTGTTCGGTACCTCTTCCACATTGAATTGTAGGAATTATAGATGAAAACCAGACTGCTTTTTTTGTCTTTGGTAAAACCTAAATTTGTTTTGAGCATCTTCATTAAAAAATACAGAAATGCACCTGCTATTGTTGAAGCTCTCTATTAATTCATTGGGGTCTCTTGTTCGACTATGTTATTTAGGATAGTTACCACACTGGCTTATTAGCTAGCTATCATAATCCCTATGCCAATGCAGATGATCTTAGAAGCTTGTGTCATAAAAATTAGAGAAATTAGAATCCATACTATTGCAATGCATTTAGTGATTGAAATGTTGAAAACAGAAGCAACATTTATGGTAACTTGAAGAAGAATGTAGACGAGGTTGAGGTTGTAAATTGTATGCTAACATTTGATGAAATTATTTAAGAATCACCCCTCAACGTATATTAGATTAGATTAAGGAAGTCAATTAAAACAAATCTAACTCAACTTTTCTATTGTCAATGTCTGATGTAGAATAACAAGAAAAATGCAAAAAATGTGATGTAATTTGAGGCAGTTAGCTTCGTATTTGGGTTTTTGATGAAGGGTTGTTGAGAAATTCACATTCAAGCACACCAAAATTTACAATTAAAATTTTATTAAGGCATGATTCCAAGCATGAATCCTGAGATTTAATCTCTTATTAGCTTTTAATGAGTAAAATAAAAAAAAGCTAACTTTGCATTAAATTGTATCACTAAACTGCACCTTTGGAAATGACTGAAATCAACACTCAAAATCAACTTCAAGTTCCAACACTGGAGCTAGAGCAGCCCAATGACGTGGTTCCAGATCAGGGTCCAGACTCTCCTTATAGAAAATCAAGGAACACAATCGATCTCACATTTAGAAATTTATCCTACACAGTGAAGATCAAAAATCCAGACCGGAAGACAAGCGCCGACCCTAAATGTGATTTATTTCTATTCCTTTCCATTGAATAACACCCTTTTATAGTCATTGATCGAAAGATCTTGATTGACCTTAACGGAATCGCCAAACATGGTGAAATATTAGCTATTATGGGAGCCTCAGGAGCAGGAAAAACAAGTCTTCTGAATCTATTGAGCTGCCGTATTGGAAGAACCAGAAACGTAACAATCGAAGGA
>ENA-UOTZ01001729-UOTZ01001729.1-compost-metagenome-genome-assembly--contig:-NODE-1729-length-13766-cov-26.768354_pt1 | contig 13766 bp, 13 predicted proteins | sample MGYA00238144_ERZ746983 | MGnify/ENA primary metagenome ERZ746983 (study PRJEB28759, sample SAMN06268863) | compost metagenome | isolation source: single cell | place: USA: California, Emeryville, Joint...
AATCCTTTTAGTAGCTTTAATAGCAGCGGCTTTACAAATACAAATAACACTCAAAATAATTTTAATGACAAAGGATTCAGTTTTAATGCAACAACGTCAACGACTACCTCAACACCTCAAGCAACCGGTGGCTTCGGGGACGCCTTCAGCAGCAATCCGTCTTCAAACAGCGGAGCGAATAACTCTCAGAATCCTTTTATGAGCTTTGGAATCGGAGCACCCTCCTCCAACACTCAGAACAACGGATTTCCCACATTTCCCTCTCAAAATAACATGAACTCTTATGGAAACTCTTCGAACCCTTGGGGCAATAATTTTAATACTTCGACTCAAAACTCCAAAGTCGGGTCTCCTTTCTTCTAGTCTTTATGAGCTCATACGTTTTCTTTATCATCACTCACTCTAAGATTTTCCTAGTCCATTCTAATGTGGAGTTCGTACACCTCAATTTATTCACGTAACGTTTTTTACTTCCAATCTGAGTTAGAGTCACAATTGTAAATAAAGCCTCATTTTAAGATAAAAAATTTCAACAAACTGCCATCCATTTGACATTTACTGTTCATGCTATTGAGTCTTATGTTGTATGAATCCTTGGATCAGTTAATTGTGAGCGATTGATAGATAATTTTACTCTCTCTTTCTTAACATCATCAGATTTATCTTTTGGAAATAGAACCCGCTGTGCGATGAAACAATGAATAGTTTACTATCACATTAAAGAAACACGCGAATCAAATAAATTGTTCTAATGGATCTTCAACCCGAGACCTACGGCGCCTACTTTTGATAGTAAACAGATATCGCACACTTCTCCGTTGTATTTTGAATCGTAATTGGCGCTACAGAATGGGCATTTAGATTTATTTTTTCCTTTCAACACAGTCAAGGACTTCGCGCAGAAGATCGCGGAAGCCTCTGGTTCTTTAAGCAAGCTTTCTTCAAAGGCGATTTCATGCTCATTTGAGCCTTTTCGCTCGCAGTCAGCGTACACCTTCTTAGCGTTATCGACTACTTCTGGCTTGCAGCTTGTTGGGTTTTGCTAAACAGAGAGAAAGTTTAGATTATAGAGAATTATTAACGGAGACATACCTCAGCAATTTGAACGATTTTCTTGGCAAAGAAAGCAGCGTAAATATAATCTTTAAGTTTATGGGCGAGACCCATTGCCGCTCTCAAAGAGAGAATTCTGTGAACTGGCTGTAAGTTGCAGGCAGCCATGTAGGCAGAGAGTTCCAAGCTTCGGGCTGGGTCACTCGCGCTTTGTCGTTTAACAGCGTCGATTTTGAGCGCAAGGATGTATTCAGTGGCAATTTTTATCAATGTTTTGACGTCTTCTTCCTCATCACTCGTCTTGAGTACGAGCAAGGGGACATGATAGAGAAGCTCTCTGAACTGCTTGCTGGCATCAGCGAATTTACCTTCAGTTGTCAATTTATAAGCCGCTTTTAACAGACCTTTCAGTTGCTCGACGCTACCAAGGACAACAGGTCTTCCGTTTTCATGCATCATTTGGTGAGTGACAGCATTAGTGTATGGGAAAGCGGTGAGTTGGATGGAGGATGCGGCGTGAATCTTTCTAAGGACAGGCTCAAGTGGTTCGAAATTAACGGCTCCGATTTGCTTGGAGAGAAGGGACTTTGCGCTTTCAAACAGACCGCAGCTCGCGTGCTCTCCGGCCAAGAGTGAATTAGCGATCTTTTCTTTAATGCGGTCACGTCCATCGCTCTGGTCTTGGAAGTTGTATGTGGTGGCCTGAGTTGTCTCAGTGGTCACGTCCTCGGTAAGTTCGATCTCGTCTTCAATGTCCCAGGCGCCAGCCTCAACTTCTTGTTTGCCGCTGGGTTTTTCGTCCTCTTCCACGTGTTTTGTTTGTGGAACGTCAGCCATCATGTCAATATCGACGTTCTGTGTTTCAACTTCTTCGACCACCTGCTCGTCTTGTGAGATAACGAGCTCGTCTTCTAAGAGTTGATGCTGAGGCCAGTTGTATCCAGCTAGTCAAATTAATAATTGGATTAGCAAACAATTATTTTGTCATTGGAATAATACTCTGTGGACTTGAGGCAAGATCCGTGATAAGAGGTCTCAAAGGAACGAGAGCCTTTGCACCCTTGAAAAAGTCACCAGTAGGAAGACTGTCAGCGATTGATTCTTTGAGTGGCACAGCCATTTCTTCAATGTTGTGATTGACGGCGGTAATGTAAGCCAAATGCACTGATATTAAGAAATTTGTTAGTTTTCAGTTTGGAATGCTCGAGATAATTACATAGTCCGACTTCGGCCAATACTCTGATTCTTTCCTGAACATCGCCGAGGTAGAGAGCATTGTGGAATCTGCTCATAACGTCATTTCTGTTCTGAGCGATGAGGAGCATCTTCTCCAACTTTGCGAGGTTTCCTGTGAGGAGGTAGAGCATAGAAAGACGCTCGTAGTTTCTTGTGTTCTGATAAGCAACTTCCACAATCTAATTCGCAAAAGATAAAATTAATCATCCAGATTCTCATCAAAAGGTTCATATCTACCTGCTGATTTCCTTGTCGAAGAGCTTCTTCTCCTAATTGCGCATAGCATTCCTTATCCTTGAGCTCATAGCTTGTTTTATAAGCGACCTATTACACAGAATCATTAATCAATCAACCGCCATTCACATTGATATTTGCTACCTCAAGATTTCCACTGTCCAAGGCAAGACTGAATCTCGCACGGGTATTTTGAACAAGATGCAGAGCCAAAGCAGAGTAATTCTTGCGATAAAGGTATGCTATAAGCGAGTTACCAAGTCTTTTATGATTTCTATAGGTAAAAGACAAGAAATTATAAACCTTTTCCAACAAACTTTTCCTTTTACGCGATAATTTGTCTCAGTTTCTGAGAATCTTTCTGTTGAAGTGCAAGCTTGAAGAGATATTCTTCTCTGTCGAATGAAATAGTGTCAACTTTGGCGTCTCTGTCAATGGTTAACACCTCTCCTTCTTTTGCCTTTACAACGACCAATTAAATTCAGTCAGAATATGCCATTGAGATACCTGTAGGAGATAGGCAGGAGAGTCCAAGCATCGAAGGATGCCAGAATCACCGTTTAGGAGCGAGTATTTCAAATGATTGTTCGTAGTGTACATGAGCACGCTATCTGAGCTCCAAATGCCTGAAATAACAGAGAACTTTTCGCTGATGATGATTGGGTTGGCGAACAGTTTGTTCAGAATAATAATAGCTTTGGTTTCAATAATAATTAGGACCGCTGCTGAATCAAAATTTTTTTACTCTTTTTGCAGACAAGAGCTACATAGTTGTAATTGTGGTTCCAATACACGCGCTTGAGTTTTGGAATCTCATTGTTCACGTAAGGAGCACCAACGATTTTCCTAGAGAGAGAGAAATCATTCTGCTATTTTGCGATAATATAATCTTACTTAGCAGTTGTATCGTAGAGGAAGACACTATCATCTGATCTCACGATAACCTTTCCCAATGGACCAGGGTAAATCATATCAGCGGTTGGGATGCCAGTGATAGCCTTCACACTGCCGGAGTTCACATCAAGAATTTCGATCTAAGCAGAGATAATTCGTTTATCTCTTGAAACTCTCATTATTAATTACATCATTAGTGTGCTTCAACACAGCAATCTTGTCCTTGGTCACAAAAACTGCTGATAGACAATAGCGGAACTGACTTGTGATATTTGACTTGGCTTCTATTTTTTTCAAAAATTATTTGTAAGCAATCTGCCAGCAAACATGCTCTTTACTTTCGATGTTAGAATCCATTTGATAGAGGATGTATTTGTGGTACACGACGTCTTTATCCTTGAAGAGCAAGAGAATATTGTGAGACTGAGTATTGAATGGGTTGTGATAGATTTGATAAGGTCTCTGATAATTCAAGCTTGGGTTCCTGTAAATTTTCACATTAGTTTAACTCATGCCCTCTATTCTTAAAATATTACGTTGGAGTGTGATCAATCGCCTTGAGGACGACTTCTCTGCCGGACTTGACCTCTCGGTACATAAGATTCTTCTTATGCGCATAGAACAAGTCGTTTCCGTTGTTGAGCAACGTTGCTGCCACTCTCTCGCTTTGCAGATTGAAAAGCGCCATGCCTGAATCGGATCCCGCACCAACAATATGAAGCTCCGGATGAACTGCCAGAATCCAAAAGCGATCATTTTCCTTCTTAAACGTATCCAAGCACACTCTTCGATTCAAGTCCCAAACCTTAATCGTCTTATCTTCCGAGTTACTAATAATAACGTCCTATTGAGCAGTCAGCCGTTTGAAAATTAGGTATCTCTTACAAGTTTTTCATGGAACACTGCGCAGCACACGTTGTTTGAATGTCCATAGAGAGAATCATGCTCCCAGGCCTTGGTCTCAGTGTATTTCCAAAGTTTGACTTTTCGATCGTCAGCAGCGGAAACAATGAGGTTGAGCGTTGGATGGAATGAGCACCAATTGACACCTCTGTCGTGTCCTTCGAGAATTGCGCGGGTTTCAACATCATTGCTGCTGGTTGCTTCGCTGGGTTTCGCTTTGGCGCCGAGCGCAGTGGTATATTTCTTTTTCAATTGCGTGAAGTCCCAAAGTCTGAGCGTCTGATCCAAGGAGCAAGAGATGATCAGGTCCTTTGTAGGGTGGAACTGGGCGCACATAACATAATGTCCGTGTCCCGTCAGAATGGACAACAAACTTCTGCTTTGATAGTTCCATATTCTCACAGTCTGGTCATCTGAACAACTGATAATCCAAGGGAGCTATGCAAGGGACGGCAACGGTAAGTAAAGGCTTAAATGACGTCAAAGTACCTCGGAGTGGAAGTAGACCGTTCTGATGTAATCGAGATGGCCCTTAAGAGTCCAGATGCATTTCCTAGTCTTGTAGTTCCATCCTTTGATCTTGTAATCGTCTCCTGCAGACACAAACAGAGGCTGGGTCTTGTGGAAATCAATTCCTCTGACGGGACCTGTGATGAAATGGTAAGTCAATGGAACATTCAGGAAGATTAACCTTCATGCTCTTCAAACTTAGCGATCATAGTGCTGATGCGGTAGTCCCAAAGCTGGATTTCTCCGGAATGCAGACTGGCAATAACCCAAGGGCGTGTTGGATGAAAACTGATGCCCTTTACCCGCTGGCTCTTTGTTTCGAACTTTACAAGCATCTTGTTACGAAAGATAAATAAGATATATTCGTGTTAATTTACAAAAAATATTTCTAAAATTACAGTGTGTTAATCCTCTCAGATATAGTGCCTCAATACTTTTGATTAAGGCAAATTCACACGACAGATAACAACAGATACCGTTTCGAAGCCTAGTTAAAAAATTGCAATGAATTTATTCATCATATTACGTGAATAATTCCCATTTGCCCACATCAATTCCCTCAGTTGCGGACATCAAATGACTGATTAATTTGTTATATATTTGATATGTTGCTCATTGTGAAGATGGGAAAAAATGAGGATGAAGAAAATTTCATTAAACAGGAATTTTGGCTCACATGACTCGGGATAATCTCAGGAGGAACGGTTGGAGATCTTTATAACATTTTTCAAAAATTGACTTTAAGACTTGGGCGCTTTACTTACCCAAACCTGATCTGTTTCATGGAGAGAACGTTCAACCAAAGGGCTGGAACCTCGTTACCGATGCAAGGAAATTTTTTAAAAAACTTGAGGAGAAATCTCACGAATTCCGAAAAATAAGTATGAGGATTGCAGTTAGAAGAACAAGTCGGACTCAGATAAATAAATGAATTGACTCCAAACAAGGAACGAAGGTCTAAAAACACATTTAATGTAACAACCTAAAAATGTGGATAAAAATTCATTTTATTCTCCCATTTGTTAAGGGATTTCTTCAGAGACTGCTATTCACTTCTTATGTGCTTTAGATACATTTCAGTACTTCCCTATATCCACCAAACTTGCTTAGAGATTCTGTGATATCTAACGCATTTACCTTATTGGTCCAGAAATATATTTATCTTCATTGTTCTTGAATTTATCCAGGGTTGCTACGAGTGAACTGCGTTTTTCAGGAGGAACTTTCAAGTGATTGTCTAAAGCGTTAAAGTCGTAAGCATATTAATTTCTCAACTAACGCTTTTTACCTTGTATAATAGTAATCCAGTAAAGAGTCTTGGCCACTTTTCTGAAGAAATTTTGAGTGTGCGGGACGCTCAGCGTGTTAACCAAGATAACCAGATTGCTAGGGAGGACCGAGATCTTCGTTCTCTTGAAGAACCCATAGAAGTAGAGAATATGGAGCAAGCAAGTCACGCATCTCTCGCTGAGGGTCTTTGGCAATGATGTAGTTAAGCGAGAAGTTTAAAAGGAGGAAATTTACCGGATCGACCTGAACAACAATATTGGACAGCATGTCAATCAGTCCAATTAAAGGCTCCATGGTATCCAAGAATTTTTTCGCGTCATTATCCTAAGTTTCGTTTGAATATTCGGCAATCAGATAAGATATATTTACTGTCATAAAGGCCGCTGTGGTAACAATGGTTTCGGGAGTTTCACAGTTCAAATGTGCGGACTTGAAATGGACGAAAATTTTATCTAACGTGTAATATGTGACGTCGACGAGGTCATCGAATCCCCAGTCTTGTTGGAGAGTGAACTGGTTCTGGAAAACTTCAAACAGCTTTTATTATTATAATAACATTAATGGTTCAGCTGAATTAGATCAATTACCCTTGAAGTGAAGTCATGTTCAAGTAAGTCTTCAATCGTAACTTCATTCGATTCCAGAATACGAGAAATAAGTTTTACTGTATAAGCTGTGAATCTTGGATGGCCGACTATATGAAAACATTAGCAACAATGAATGCTTAGAGTGTAGGTACCCTGGAAGCTGTCGAGGAAGACGCCGAGTTGTTTCAATTTGCGAATTCTACCAACAAATGCAACGTTTTTGTCAAAGAGGAGACTGAAAAGTTTGAGTCCGTATTGTGGGAGAGGATCCTCGTCAGTAAGGATACTCTTCGCATTTGGAAGAAGTTTTTGACAGATAGTCTCATCAATAAGCTGAACCGAAGGCTTTCCTGAGCCTGGCTCATAAATTGACTCTTCATTCAGGAAGAGAATCGAAATATCTGTAAAGATCTTCAATGAGTTGAATTTCGTATCAGGATTGTCGCTAGAAAATGTTTTGTTAGCGCCAATAACACTTGCAAAATTTTACCTTGAAAGCTTGTCCAAGAGGCAAGGGAACAAAGACTGCAATACAACTTCTTGTTGGGAGAACAGCAACTTAGGAGCAGCTAAGAACGACTCGAACAACATGAATATCATTGAGCGGTACTCATCCTAAGGATAATTCACGTTGATAAGTAAAAGGAGGAGGGGAAAAAATATACTGTTTTCGGGTTTTTAGATTTCTCGATGTTATCAAAGATGTTTGTAATCGTGAGCAAGAAGTCGTTTCCGGACATAATTCTCGCTTTGATTGTTTGAGAGTTCAAAGCATTGAGAATAATGGGCAGGAAATTTAGGAACGATTTATTCGATTCTTTCAACGAGGGAGATTCAGCGATCATCTGAGTATTGCTTTCTTTAGACAGCTTATTCAGCTCATCAACGATGTTCTTCAGTATCATTGGAATAATCTCAGAGATAGACTCGATTAAGTTAAGGAGACAGCACTGAATATATTTATAGTTATCCCTCGCAAGTCTGTCGATAAAGGTAATGAACTTGTTCTCTTGTAAAATTGCCAACCATTTGAGATTAACTTTGAACAATAGACAGAAAGTAAGCAAGCACTTGCCTCGAATCACGATGCTTGAATGCTCCAAAAGCCCGATCAGCGACGAGAAGAAGCCTTTTTCTTCGTTGAGGATCGGAGTTGACTTGCTTCCAGCTGTGAGGATAAACTGGTTCAAAACCGAAATGAACGCTTGCTGGATGCGCGGGTTAGATTCCATAAACACTTGAGCCATATGTTTCATGGTGAGTTTCTCGACAGCAGGAATTGAAAGAGTGCTGTTCAGTCTCACTAAGTGACTTATGCACACAGCGTTGCAAATTTTGAAATATTCGTTCTTTGTCGAAAGATACAACTGAATGAAGATTCCAAGCATTTCAAGATTAGCGAATTTAGTTCCAGCACTGATGCTTTGCGCTGTGATGTTTTCTATCGTTTTGCAAGCATAGAATTTAACAGTTTCTTCTTCGGTGGTTGACTTTAAGATACGGCCAAGCAATGAGATAGTGGACGAGCTGATTTCCCAGACGCTCTGAATAGACATTTTATTAAATGATTAGCTGAAGGGATTCGAGTAAATAGGTGTTTACGCTGGTGGTTTCTTCATCCATTTGCGTTGCGCCATAGAATAAGTATTCGCCGAGCGCAGCAATTGCCTTTCTTCTAACTTTCTCGCTCTTATCTCTCATGACTTCAGTCAGAATTGTCGGGATACCAAGCTGAGACAGCTCGTTCTCAATGACGGTAGCGTGTCGGATAAGTTGACCAACAATGCTGCATAATCTTATCTGTGAAATAATGATAAATGAGGATTAGCGGATAGTTATTCTAAAGAGGGATATCATACCTTTGGTTGAGGAGTTTTGACGCTCTTTAGTAGTTTTAGCAAAAGGTTCATAAACGCGCTGTTTACAAGGCGATTAGCCACCGCAGAGTTCAAAATGATTGTTTCGAAGTAGTTTAATGCGTGGACTTTATCATTCATTTGTGCTGGACCAGCAAGGAAATTATAGATCTCCGCCAAATGGTTTTCGATCTGAGGAGTATCAATACCCTCGACGACTTCCTCGAGAGAATAAGCCGGGAAGGCAAGCGCTTCCTTGCTGTAAGAAAGTTCGGCTGGTTTCTCAATTTCTTTATTTCCAGTAATCGGTTTAACCGAAGTATCAGAATTATGCTGCAGGAGTTGCTCAATGGGCACTAATTTGCTTTTATTTTGGTTTTGAGTTGCATTGAGGTTCGAGCTATTGCTGCGCTGGTGAGTCAGAGAGGGTTGGTTGTTAGTCAAAGTCGCATTAGCGTTATTCATGGGGGATTTATCTCCTTCGTTTCCTCTTGACACGAGCCCGCTTCTTCCACTTTTCATTGTAGAGTTCATCTCATCGGTTTCTGGTTTGAGATTTCTGGCGTTTTGCTTTGTGTTTATATATGGCTTATTTGTCACAGGCTTTTGGTTTCCTTTCTGTGGGTTGAACTCCATTTTCACAAGCTGCTGGCCTTGGTCTAGATTATCTTCCTCCGTCGAGCCTGAATTTCCTTCCTCGGTGCCAATTTCGCTTTCTTTAGCCTCGCCAGTGTTGTTGTCGTCTTCGTCGTCGCCTCCTTCTCCGAGATCGATCTCTTGATCTCGATGGAGTTTCACGTCTTTAGCTTGTTCAGCTTCAGTCATTTGCTCTTGATAGAGGTTCATTGACTCTCGGATGATATTTTTCATGACATTCTGTGACAATCTAGATATTCATTTGCGTGGTCAAAAGATTAAAATATGTAATGCGGAGCTACCTCGTGATATTCACGACCTTTTGTTTTTCCTCAGTTGGTTTAGCAGTTGCTTTTGAATCTTGAGGTCCAGAAGTGTTTTTCTTAAGTTGTGTTGCACTGTTGCTTCCTGCGAGGTTTTTCGAGGAGGTGTTTTGGCTGCCAGACGAAAAATTCTGCATTGTTGTCATGAGTTTATTTTCTTCCTTGTTCTGTGACAAAGGTTGCACTTGTTTCTCGAGAATCGCACGGGACTTTATGAAATTCTCAAAATGAGGCTGTGGAGGAATCAATAAAGTAGGAATGTCAAATGGGCTCCAAAAAGGATGGCTTCGGAGGTTATCCCACGAAATTCTTTTAACTGGATCTTTCTGCAGTAATCCCATAAGCAAATCGTTGAAAGCTGAACTGAATTTCTCTACTTTCGGTGCCTCAGTCTGAGTTATTGCTATTAAGATAAAGGCGAATGGAACGCTTTTACATTCAATATCAGGTTAACGAGTTCGGTGAAACTTGAAGACACAAACGGTGGATGCCCAGTTGCGAGTTCATAAAGAACGCACCCCAAAGACCAGAGATCTGATGCGTAGCTATGCACTCCATCATCGTGGAACAGCTCAGGTGCCATATAATAAGGCGTTCCTTTTTTTGACTAAAATGCGCTCAGAAATTTTATACACGCTAAATATGTTTACAAGGGCTGATGCATCAGTTCCAGACACGTCTGGTTGTATCAAATCTACGATTCGACGAGCGAGTCCAAAATCACAGAGCTTCAAATTTCCATATTCGTTAAGCAGAACATTTGATGGTCTATTTGTTTGAAAATCACGCTTTGGTAACCGCCTGCAACAAAAATCTAATTGTACTTGAGATCGCAATAAATGATTCCGTTTGAATGAAGGTATTGGAGCCCAATAACGAGATCACGTCCGAAAAATTTCACGATGCTTTCGGGAAGCTAAGTGAAAAGAGGTAAGATGAGGCGATTTCCGGCAAAGCTTACTGATTTATCCTGCTCGATGAGTTGAAGAAGGTCACCGCCAGAGCAATATTCAAAGATAATCCACAGATGATTGCGAGTTTCATACCAATTATGAAACTTGAGGATATTCGGATGGTTGAGATTGTGGAATATTTTGACCTTGAGTAAAATTGAAGATTAGCTGTGGCAACGATGAGTTAAGACAACCTCATTGAGGACCTTCTTGCGGCGAGTTTTCTCCAAGCTTTTTACCGCAACATATTCGATTGACTTTTTCTTTCTGCCCTAGTAATAGAAAAGAAACGAAAATGGGAGCAAAAAGTAAGTAATTGTGTAGCGGAGAGCAGTGTTACTTTGTAAACAACTGAAAATTTGCCTCGTCCGATTTCCTCGTATATGTGGTAGTTATTCATCTATGCAGTTCAGAGTTACTGAGGTGGCTTTTCACTTTATTTGAATTTTAAATAATTTTGAAATGAACCCAGAGAAAAATTATGTTCTATGCGAGTTGGTGAAATATCTAAGCTGGACAATTATTAGTAGAGTAGTTTTACAGAAAAAGGCGAAGAGTGGACCAGATTAATTAATGAGAGATACTTGGAGAAAATGGAGTTGTAATATAAATAAATTACTAAATTCTCTATCGAAATAAATCCATTTGATAAAAGATTCCGTGTCAATTTCAACAAAGAAGTAAATTATTACTTTATTGATATTCCTTGTAGAGACTGTTGTGCCTCTAGGTAGTTCTTGAGAAAAGAAATATATTATTTAATACTAGTGAAAAGTTGTCTGTCTCAGTAAAACTGGTGCATACTGAAGGTATCGTGCAGCTGTTGGGAGAGCATTGTGAGTTTATAATTATGATGGCATGATCAAGCTTAGTTGGGAGTAATAACCTCAACAATTTGTACATCAAAAACCATAGCAGCTTAAACTTTAGAGAGGTATATAAACTGAGTTTACTTCTTCTTGGTGCCATAAGATAATAATTCAAATGCATTGAAAAAGAGCAGTTGGCTATTAGTAAACATGTCTCAAATTGTGTCAAAGTTGAGTCTCATAAAGTAACAAGCATTCCTCAAACAATAGACACCTACTAAAAACACTAATCGAAATGGTCTCTCTACTTCTTCTTATTTCGATTAATCGAGATCAAGGTAAATGCTAATCCAAACTTACAATCACAATTTCCTCATACGACTCAACATTCACAATGACCATACTTGGTGAATCTAAGAAAACGAATTTAACTCAATATTCAGAAGATCCAGAAAATTCAAGACACTCTATACAAAACTCTCTTTTTCTATAAGAATTCTGAAACATCCGAATCATGATACCAAAAAACAGCAATAAATCAGAGCCTTTAATATTACACGACGGCTTGATTTAAAATACATTTTTAATACTGAAAAATATATATTATTAACGGTATAACCCCGCACATTTAATCTCCTCAAACATCATCTGTTTAGATCCATCTTTTCCACTTGTCATATGATCCAGCTTGGATCATATCTGGTTGCGATCATAAGATGATTCAAGAAAACTCTCAAAAAAACACGCGCAGGGCATTCTCTAAGACTGACCACCCTAATTCCATTGCGTCAGTCCTTGTTGTAATAACGATAGTTCATGCTCATTAGAAAAAACTCTTCTGCGATCCCAGAGGAGATTTTTTCTCTGGGAGATTTTTCAAGTCCACAATGATCAAAACCATGTTATCTTTCTTTCCCTTTGAATTCGAATTGCACGCCAATTCAATCAGATACTCCGAAATTTTTTCAGTTGTATCCAAATCTTTGAACTCTGTTTGAATTAGTTTAATCGTCGATGCTGTCTTCTCTGGACTGATAACCTACACATCAAATTCACGTAAGTAACGTCAGAAGAGATATCTAATTACGTTCCAGTAGCCATCAGTTGCTAGAATCAAATAATGGTCGGCTGGGGTAACTTGATGCTCGGAAATTTCTGGAGCAGAGCTGATAAACTCTTTGTACTTGAGATCGCCAATAGAACGAGAAATAGCAAGCTCTCCATGCAATCGCTTGGTGACTCCTCTTTCCAAAATAACTCCTCCACGTTTACCCACAGCAGCTTCTTCTTTCTTGTTCGAAAAATCATGCAGATTATTTAGGATTTTAACTCCATCTTCGTGAATGATAACAGCCTGTGAGTCTCCAACATTTGCCGTGTAAACGACATTATCTTTGACAATCGAGCAAAGCGCAGTGCTGCCGCCTATTTGCATATTCTGCTTCAGAGTTTTGATAGCTTCACTCTCAATTTTCTCAAAGCCTATATAAAAAGTAATTAGGATACTCGGATTAAAAATAAACGGTTAAGTGAAAAAAGCGATAGAGCATTTGGGTATAGACTCGAAAGTGAAAGGCATACCTTCTGTGATGGCTTGCTGCATAGAATTCTGTTGCGTGAATGACTCGAGTATATAGGTGTGTAATTTTTCCTTTAATAGTTCTGCAACGATATCTGTGCTATGTCCATCATAGACACCGTAAAATGAGCAGTTCTGACAGTTTTCAAACTCTGGAACCACAATGCACTATTTATTAAAGGTAAGGGTCTCTCTTGAGGATAGACGAGACTTACTTTGTCCTCCATGAATTTGCCGTTATCGCGTCCTCTGATGTAATAGTATTGCCCTTTAACATCAAAGTTCATTCTGCGGTCCTTTGGGAAGAAGTTTCTTCTCGCTTGGCTTACACTAGAGGAATTGATATCCGTTTCATCTGCTTGAGCTATTTGCCCTTCCAAAATAAATGTCGACGTGCTTTGGTTGAATGTAAGTGATGGCTCAGTTTCATTCGCAACTGGGAGAGCAAGTTTCAATTTTCTTTTTGCTTTGAATGAGTTTTGGTCTCTTTGAGTCGAGGTAGTGGCGATAGAACAGTGATCTTCCATTTCCGTAGTGAATATAGTAAAAGAAGTGTTGTAGTAGGGTAGTAGTAGTAAAGTTTATTTTTGTATTAATAAAATTTTGGTCTCTACGAATACAGCTCCTGGAGCTCTAAATTAATTCTGATCAAAGCCTCGCGATTCGAACCATAACAATTTGGAAAAAGGAAGACTTAGGTAAACTTCTTGAAAAACATTCCTTTCTAGTGGAATTGATGATAGACTGGAGAGAACTAGCTCAAAGCTAGAGATTGGAATAAGGTACGAGCTTTAGGTCAATTTCAAGATCAAAAATAAAACATTTTGGGCATGAGGATACGTAATTAAAAATCGAAAGAAACGTGCAGAGAGAGTAAGATACGTATGCTTGGATTGGTGTTCG
>ENA-UOTZ01001730-UOTZ01001730.1-compost-metagenome-genome-assembly--contig:-NODE-1730-length-13766-cov-9.823800_pt1 | contig 13766 bp, 9 predicted proteins | sample MGYA00238144_ERZ746983 | MGnify/ENA primary metagenome ERZ746983 (study PRJEB28759, sample SAMN06268863) | compost metagenome | isolation source: single cell | place: USA: California, Emeryville, Joint...
TTAACCATTGCTACGAGAGAAAGGATGAATCCTAGCCCTATGAAAGCGTACATGGAGACTGCAGATGCTTTTATGATCTTTCCTTTTAGGGTTTCATGCTCTCCAGCTCCATAGCGAAAATCACCTCCCTCTTCGTGTTCGATGTGTAACGGTTGGGTTGCTGGTTTGGCTTCTTCTTGTGCCATAGTTTTCTGTTAATAACTGATTCGAATATAAATTTTTTTATTATATCATGGTTCAATTGAAATAAATGTTCAAACACTCCTGGGTTTTATTGATTATTTGAATTTAAATTAGTAACTGTGGTTATAAACCATCGTTAGAGTTCATTGAATTAAGATTTTCTAAAGACATACAATGCAATTAACTTCTCCTTGATGATGGATAACTTATTTTTCTGAACAGCCATGATTTACTGAAAAGGCGTAATGAGTGCTTCACAGAAATTCTAGTTAGTTGATAAATTTTTTGAAATTTGATTTTCAGGTTACTAATTTAATAATTACCATAAAATTCAGAAAAGTAGCGTGGTATGCCGAACTCATTTCACTCACTTTCTTCCAGTGATTTGAATTAGGCCCTTCATGGGCTGCCTGATCGAAGAAGGTTGTGAGTGTTTTTACTCTACAGAGTCAGATCTAAAGCGTTGTTAAGCTTAGCAATACTATTGAAATACATATATCTCATAGTTTAACAGAAGATACAGCTTTTTGCTGTGAAATTAAGCATTTAACAAACAAAGCATAGGCACCCTAGTCGTGGCATTATATACAAAGGCCATAGTCATTAGTTGATTGTCTTTGTTCTTACTCGTCTGCTTCTTGTGTATGTCTAAGAAACTTCCTTCAAAATGAATGTCACATAAACGATTGAAGTAGACCCCATGATTTTTTGTTGTAGCGGTTCGCAATAAAAATATTAATGCCACCAATAAGAATTCTCTCCTCATTTACGATCAGATTCCTGTTTTCAGAATTCGACAGACGAATCAAATCCACGTTTAACAAACTAAATTTGATAAAAAACAAGCTGGGTCTAAAATGCAATCGCAGACAGGGTTGGTGTTTCAAATACAGACAGAGTTGCCTGACAAAGAGACAATCAATTTGTCGAACCAATTTCAGTACTGTCCTTTCTTCATTCAGGAGGAGAAGAAGGAACTACTCGTTCAAGAAGATTGGTACAACTCAAATCTCAAAGTTCTCGACGATTTTACAGAAGTCGTCAAAGAAAACAAGTATACAATGTGCCTGACCAAAGACTTTCCATCGCTTCATGAAGTTCAAAATCAACCACTGTTTTGGGCCTTATATAGCTCTTATGCAAGCAAATTCGATTACGATATCTGGTTAAAGATGCTTTCACCGACACCCCAAGAGGTCTTTCCTGGTGTGAAAAAGTATATGATGCAAGATATCCCTATCTTCGTGATGACTCTGAAGAAATTTCACGCAACTGCACTCAAAGACCTTGGAACGAAGAGAGTGATCACTGATCGACGTTTGTCAAAGGACGACTTAGAAGATTTTGAAGATTTATTTCCTCCTCTTCAGAAGGTGCTTAATTTGCTTGGAGAATCAGGAGCTTTTGTCAAGAGTCACAGCAAAAGCTGCAAGAATGATCTGGCCTTGAAACCGTTAAAAACTCCGGAAGATATTATTGACAACTTAACAGCAAGCAAAGATATTTTGTCAAGATGGAGAGAATCCAATAATCTGCTGATTATGATGCCGTTCATAGAAAATCTTGATAGAATGAGAGAATTTCGAGTTATTATCTTAAATCGAAAGATTGCGGGTATCTCACAACAGTCTTGGTACAAATCATTGGATTGGACGCCGGATGAAGCGACGTTCAAAGCGATCCAGAAACTATGGGAGGATGAGCTCAACGCTAAATTGTATCACGCTGATGTTGTGCTAGATGTGTATATTGATAATTTGGGGGTTGCTAGGCTGATAGAGTGTAATCCAGGCGGGGTATGGTGCTCAAGCGGGTCTGCTTTATTCAGCTGGGTTACAGATCAAGAGATATTGTTGAACCCTGATGTGATTCCATTCAGAATTTACAAAAAGCCATCTTGTGAAGCCAATGTGACAGACTCTAAAACCGTTTAGAAAATATGCAACGAGCAATTATTTCAAATAACATGTAGAAAATTCTCAACAAGTATCTTCTTGATTTGGATACTGTCTTCTTTATATTGTAGGTTTTCAATGTAAAAGCAGCTTTATCATTTGAATTAATATGTATGCTCAGAACTAACCAAAGACAGAGATAATTCAACATCCATCTGCTTCAACCAGGAAGCGTTTAGCTTAGTTTCTAGCACCATTAATTTAGAAAGAATATTATGGAACATTGAACTATAAATTTGAAAGATCCCCTGCTTGAAGACAATTTATTTGTTTTTCTCGATTTAGAAATACCAGATACAAAGAACAGCAATAATAATAGAAAGTCACAATCGGTATATCTAATTCCTCCTGCAATTCTTGCTCCTACTGCTTGATTTCATTTTCCAATTCACAAAGAAACATTTAAATCATCACTGTGAGGTTTTTTTTTTGTTTTTCTCATTATTCTTTTTACTTATGACTGGTAATAATCCGCTCTAGAGCCTCAGCCCAACATTAGAAACCTTGCTATCTTTTACTTTCTCTTATCTCGTTCTGTGACAACGATTACACAACTACATAAAGGAAATTCTGAACTTAAATTTTTAAGCACTCAATAAAATTCCAAAAAGCTCAGAAAACTAAGCATTTCAAAAACTTTCCAGCTCAGAATTAGAAGATAAAACTAAGCGACAGCAAAAGAGTGATTTACTTCTTAGAGTGGACCAACGATAGCTAAGAGGCTGTTCTGCAATTACCGAATAAACGAAATAATTCTGTACTGATTTTAGAGCACTTTTCGATTTCACAAGGGGCCGTTGACCTAGTTGCTTAACCTCACTCTAATTCTCATCCTTTATGAAGTGAAAAATGATGGGAAAGATGTGAAATCTCAAGATTTCCATATTTATAACTCGATGCTGTTTCGCGGAAAAAAATGAGCTTATACTATGTCACTTACGGTCGAGATCTCTCGCCGAGTGTCATATCGTTTTTTGAATTTTTGATAGGAGTTCTTTCTTTTATTTGATTTTTAAACATTCTGTGGAATTAAATTTATTCGGAAATAAAACTACTTAAAAATCGAATATATGACGAAACCAGCTAATCACTGCAGACGTATTTATTATAAAATTTTTTATTACGGTATCTGAGAGAGTTATAATTCACCTCGGACCATTAACAAATTCCAATTTCGAAGCAGAGAGAAAGTTTACGAGTTAAATTTATTTGGCAATAGAAAACTTTTGAAAGAGTCCAAGACCACTTGGAAAGTCATTTTTCGTGCATTTTTGTTAATTACTAGCTAAGAAATTCATGAATTCAACTTCTGAGAAGTATCAGGCTTCGGACAGACGAAAATATCAGCAACCAAAAGGCAATTGGGCTGTTTCTGACGGAATCTCTTATCCCGAGCAGACCCGAAACAATTTGGAGTCGAAACTCATCTCCGCAAAGATGAAGGCTCAAAATCCCACGGCCAGAGCTGGTGGGCACTATCGCAACAATTCTTGGGCCTATGAGAAGCACTTATCAGCACAACAAACGGGTTTAGACCCTAATTCGCAATTTGGTGAAGGCGGCGACGGGTATTCGTTTTCCAAACAGAAAAACTCAGCCACGTTAAAGCCTCAATACTCGGACAGTTACTCTACTCTTGGACCTCAGCTCTATAACCACCGAATCTCATATCAACCTGGAAACGCTTATCAACCAAATATGATAGCTGAAGATATCATAGACGAATCCGAAAGCCCAATGAAACCAAACCCCACTGTTTCGACAAGACGGGTATCAAATGTTCACTCGAGTATCAGGGACATGTGGGAAATCGATTTTGATCCTAGGAATGCAAAAGCGAAGCAGCAAAAAATGCAGCAGGAAGTTCCAGACCAGAATGCTTTGCTATCAACAGGACTTTCAGGCTGCGAGTCAACTCCATCAAACGCTAGGAGTACCAAATTCAGCTTTTCAAAGCCTAATGAAGGTATGATATTAGACTCAAGCATACAGCAGTCCGATTTAGAGCTTGAGTCATTGGCTTCGAATGAAAAATTGCACCCTTCAAAACCCAGCGCTCAAATGGACCTTGAGATTGAATCAAAAGCTAAAAAGAGCCTTGAAGCCGAACTGGCAGAGTTTAATCCAGTTATTGATCCTTGTGGAGTGGATAATCAAACAATAGAATATCTCGCACAACGAGAAAAGGCCTATTCGACTGATCCACACTACCTCAAAACGAAACAGCCATACTTATCGTGGAACATGAGGGCGATTCTCGTCGATTGGATGTTCGAAGTCAGCATGGAATTTACTCTTAAGCGAGAGACTTTTCACTATGCTCTGAACTATGTCGACCGATTCCTGTCTCTCTATCCAAATATCCAAAAGCAAGAGCTGCAGCTAGTCGGAGTCGTTGCTCTCTTTACAGCGGCGAAAAACGAAGAAATCTTCAGTTTCCGAGTCGACGATTTCGCAAAGTCTTGCGACGGTGCTTATTCAACAGAGCAAATAGTCCAGACCGAAACAGTACTACTAAAAACTCTCAAATGGATGCTGGTACCTCCAACACTTAATACCTGGACCCAATGGTACCTGAGTCAATGGGATCTTTACATCGAAAAGTCCTCTTATGCACTTAACCACAAACTAGCAGCCATGCTCGGAAAAAATTTCTTCCTACAATTCAGACAGCCGACCGAAAATTCCTACATACTCTTCAGAGAATTCATGCAGTACATTGACTGCATGGTTCTTGAGGCTGAGCATCTGCAATACAATAAGAGAACCTTAATAGCAGGACTAATGTATCTCGTGCTTGGTAAGCACTATGGTCAATTCACTGTGAAGCAAATCACCGAGCAGTTCAACACAGGAAGTCAGTTTTTGCTAGACAAAACGAACTTGTATAATGACCTATTTGCTGATTTCCTCGCCTATATCTTTGGGTTTAAGATGGAAGAGCTCCTCCCAAGCATTCAATATGCAGCGCCATTCTTCCTGCTTCCACTGAATTTCGATATGCCGAGAGCGGCTCAGATAAAAGGCGGTTCTATGCTTGATGTAATAAATTAATAGGTCTACAATTAAACTAATGGTATTTTTTTCAATATAGGGTCATTTCGAAGATTTCCTCTCATATCAAACTCATCATACACAAGCCTTAGAGTTTGTCAAAAAGAAAGCGAAAGGAGCATTATAAACGGCAATTCCGCTTGGAATCAATCAATGGCTCATAATTGTTGTAAACATCTAATGCTATCGGATAGAAGAAGAACTCTCTACCTTTAATTTTTTATCATTTACTTTTTAACTCTGCTTGGAAATAACTACGCGTGTGGGGACAATAAATATGATACTATGAAAATTAATCCTTTTAAATTCTTCCTTTTCCGTTATATCGGTCGAATTAGAAGGGTTATCCACAAAAATTGATCGAAAAATGTGTCTCTTTTTTTTGAGTGAACTTTTACTACATGCTTTACTGGAATCTATAATTTTTAGTAATTGCATCTATAGTGTCATCATTCATTAAAAGGTGTTGTGATTTGCGTGTTAATTTATTGAACTTGAAATATGGTAACATGGACAGCAACCCTTGATAGTGACTATCTGACAGAGGCATTCTCTCCATTGCTATTAATGAGGGCGATATTTTAATAAAATATGTTCAACAGCGATTTCATTCCTGTAAGGATTATCCTGAGACATTAGCTCAGTTGAGGTGTTAGGAACTTGCAAGTGAGAAATTTAAAACTCTGTGTGTGTATATATATGATTACAAGCTTCCTATTTCGTGTACAGAGAGTCTAAACAGCTTTGTTAAGAGCTTTTCACAAAAAGATGTGTATATGCTAGGCCAATGTTTCACAAGGATACTTGCATAGAAAGATATGGTTATTGAGAAGATAGATAGCAGTTAAATCTGAATTTAAAACAATCCGGTAACTCAAACTCAAATTAAAGTATTCAATTTGAATTTTAACAAAATTTTGTATAAGACATTCAACTTCGACGAGGATTGAATGGACCAATCTTGCTCCGTTACTTTCAAAGATGAGGCGATTCCTCTCATAACTTTAAATCCGCAGACCAACAGTAAAAACTACAGCATGAAACAGTCACCTTATTTTCTGGATAGAATTTATTATAAGTGACGAAGGTAGGGACTTCTTGAAATCGGTGAGAGGGCCAATTGGAGTTGTTAGCGTCGCGGGACTCTACAGAACCGGCAAATCTTACTTGCTCAACAGGATGATTCTTAATAGATCCAGTGGATTTGGAGTTGGACCAACAATCAATCCATGCACAAAGGTACATCCTCTTTCACCAATATTTCGTACTATGATAGACACATATAGGGCCTTTGGATATGGGGAAAGCCAATACTCGGCCGCACAGCGTCAGGAGAATCGCTTAAGATTCTCGTAATTGATTCTGAAGGAATTGGTGCGCTCGATCAAGAGTCAACTCACGATTCTCGCATTTTTTCGCTCTCAGTGCTGCTGAGTTCATGTTTCCTGTATAACAGTATTGGCACCATTGACGAATGCGCAATTGAAAATCTATCCTTGATTGTGAACCTTAGTAAGAACATTCAAATCAACGCTAAATCCGAAGGAGAAGATGATTCAGATGACTACGCAAAATATTTCCCAACTTTCATCTGGGTGGTGAGAGACTTCGCTTTGCAGCTTGTAGACTCCTCTGGCGAGGAAATCAGCGCGAAAATGTATCTTGATAAGGCTCTAGCCCCTCAGAATGGATTCACTGATGAAATTGAGAATAAAAACAGGATTAGAAGGCTCCTTAATTCTTTCTTCCCTGAAAAAGAATGTTTCACTCTAGTGAGACCACTCGTTGACGAACAGAACCTTCAAAATCTTGAATCGATGGACTTTGATCAGCTGAGACCAGAATTCGTTGAACAGATGATGACTCTGCGCAAGCATATCCTCACAAAAATCAAACCAAAACAAATCGATGGGAAAAAACTCGATGGATCCATGTACCTTGGCTTGATTCAGTCATACATAAATGCTATTAATACTGGCTCTGTCCCCAACGTTCAGAACGCGTGGACCTATGTCTGTGAGGCACAGTGCCGCAAAGCGCTCGAAGAGAGCTTAGAACTTTATGATAAGCAAATGAAAGCTTTTGTCCAAGAAAAAGTCGTGGTTGGCGAAGTCGAGCTTCACCAATACAATCGCGAGTTGAAAAACGCCGTCTTAGAAACTTTTCGCGAGAAGGCGATTGGAGACACTCGTCAAGAGTTTGAACGTCTCCTAAAAGAGAAAATTCGTGCAAAGCAGCAAGTGTTGCGACAAGAAAATGAAAGAGAGACTATTGTAAACTTTTTGCTTTTGTTGCCTTGGTATCTAACCTCTCTTCTTCTCAGCGGTTTTGCAATGCATTCATTATGAAAGAATTCGCGAACGTAAACAAGAAATTGAAAACAAATGAGTACAAGTCTTTCTATGAATTCCAAAAAGAGTTGCGAACTTTCCAGAACTATTATATGGAGAATGGTCCTGAAGGAACCAACAGCAAGCTGATCATCCTTGAATTTTTAAAGAACTCTCTCAGTGAAGGAGCAGAGTATTTCTTATCTCACCTTCAGCAAGAGGCCGATTTACAAAAAGAGCTCGCTCAGTAATATAAACTCCCTTCTTCAACAAATAATTAATCATTTGCTTAAAATTACATCAGAGACCTTCAAAACAATCTAGACCAACAGCTGGATGAACTCAAGCGGGATAACCTACGTGAAAAGAATGCCCTTATTCAAAGAATCCGTGATCTTGAGTCTGAAAAAGCTGAATTTGAGAGCAGAGAGGCGTTATTGCAGGAGGAGATAGCTAAAATCAACAGCGAGAGATCGAAGTTTGAAGACGATTTGAGAAAGGAGATGACGGCTGAAAAAGAAGCACTTCTAGTCATGATTGAAGAGTTAAAAGGAAAGATCATCACAAACGAGGAGGCTTTGAAAGAAAACGATAGAAAAGCTTATATTATTGAATCTGAATTCGAGAAAGAGAGAGCGTTACTTCAGCAGAAAATACAATACTATGAGAAATTAATAGAAGAAATGAATCGTAAAGAGAGGGTAACTTATTTTCATATTTGGACAAAGGGGCTAATTTTTCGATATATTCTGATAGGAAATCTCAAACGAGCTAAAGAATTCAAAGAAAGAACACGCTTTTCAGATCAAAGAGCTTACCTCTAAAAGCGAAGGGACTGCCAGAAGTTTGAATCATCGTATTAAGCAGCTTGAAGACAAAATATCTGAATTAGAGGTCATTGCTTTACTCTTTGCTTCTTCAGTGAATTAAACAATTGCAATTTTAGAACGAAGTGAGAAACAGAGACCAGCAGTTGCAATTCGAGAGAAGACGATGGGAAGCAAACGATCTCCATGCCTCTTCATCTCTAGGAGAAGCCCAAGCAACGATTGAAAACCTTCAGCAGGAATTAAACGAAACGAGAGAATTAGCCTCTCGGGAACAGAAGGAGCTCAGAGAGAAGCATGAATCCGCACTCAATGAACTTAAGAACAGAATTGCTAAACTTGAAGAATTGTTATCAAGCAAAGAGGAAAATGTATTCCAGCAGTCTATTGGACTGATTCAATATTTAATCTCTTTCTAGTTCAAAATAATGAAAGGTGGTTTCGAGAAAGAAAAGGCACTCATGCAGCAGAAGATCGAGTTTATGGAACTCCAACTCGAAGAATCAAGATCTCAGCATTTGGAAACCAAGCGAGCTTATGAAGCTTCGCTGAGCATGATAGAGTCACATAAAGCGAGTGGGGAATTCGAAGAGAAGGCTATCAATGAACTAAAAGAAGCTCACAAAAATGATATTACTCGGATAGAGAGCGAGTTTCAAGCAATAAAGAAGCGTCTCACTCAGCAAGTGGAAAGCCTTGCCGAAAAGAACAACGAGCTCGAAGATCGATTGAAGCACGGGAATTCTGAGGCTGAGAGGGAAATGGACGCATTGAAGAGTGAGTTGCAAGCCCGAGATGAACAACTTCAGAGACTTAACGCTCAAATCCAAGGCATTGAAGAAGAGAAAATTAAAATCGCCAAAGAAGTGGAGAGTAAGTTTGCAGCTAAACTGAAGGAAGCTGAAAAGAAGATCGAGAGTCTGAGCAATAAAAATCAACAAGAAATCAGTGATGTTCAAAGCTTGGCCGAAAAGAACCTCCATGACCTCAAAGAAATGTTCCAACAAGAGAAGGAGCGATTAGAAACCCGAATCCTTGAAGAAAAAGAGCGGTATGAAGCGAGATTGAATAAAACTATCGAAGAATACGAATGTAAGCTCAAAGAAGAGCAAACCACTCATGAAGAAGAGCTCCAGACTCTGCGAGAAGAGCTTAGAGAAAACGAAAGGATATTGACCAATATTCAACAGCAGCATGATCAAGAGATCGCTTTGAAGAATCAAGCCGTCGAAACATTAGAAAAGCATCTACAAGAAACACGAGAAACAATCCATCAGTTCCAGACAAGCAGCACTGCTTCCCTTGAACAGCACTTGAAGAATTTTTCAGAAGAAAGGGCAAAGCTATTCGCAAGAATTGAAACTTTGACAGTTGAAAACGCCAAGAAAGAGAAGGATATTTTCCTGCTGCAAAAGAACCGTGATCAAGAGAAGCTCAATCTCTCGAAAAAAGAGGCGTTGCTCGACAAGGAAAAGTCATTGCTATTGGAAGAAAAGAAAGCTCTGCTTGAAAAACTAGAAGAGCTCAAAATAAAGTAATTATTTTCACTTGCTCTTGAAAAATTATTACTCTTACACTCTAGGAATCAGAAGTTAAGTGATGATAACATTAGCAGGCAGGTTGAGTATGGTCGTGATATCGCTCTTAGCAAGCAACAGGTAATTTTGGAACCTGAGCGTTAAATTATATTCATTTCCCTCATAGAATGAGTTCCTAGCCAAAAAGATAGAAGAGCAGCAAAAGCAGATAGACGATGCGGTCAAGCATTATGAAGAGAAGCTCAGTAAACTGATTTATTTCTCATATGAGGTTATAACACACGCATTAAAAAGAATCTCAAAAGCAGGACTTTGCACAAGAATTGAACGAAAAACTCGAAAAAGCGAAAGAGGAGAAAATCGAAGCTGAAGACAAATACGAAAGAGTGAAGAAATCTTTGAAAGAAATAGAGGCAACATATAACGGACAGCTTTCGCAACTGGAGCGAGAAAAGGCCGGGCTACACGAGAAGCTGATTGCTAACGAAAACAAGAAAGCTGAAATTGAGAAACGGCTTCACCAAGAAAACCAGCAACTATCTGCTCAAATCTATGATCTCAAAGAGCAGTTCAATAACGAAAAAGCCAAGTTACTTGCAGAAATTGAAGCGATTCGAAACCAATATCATGCGCTTGATCAGCAACACTCTGATCTTGAAGCCAGCTATGAAAGAGAGAAGACGCTGTGGATTGGGAAGTTCTCTTTCTTGGAGCAGCAGAAGAACCAATGCAAGGCTGATTTGATTGAAGCCCAGAAAAATTTCGAGGTCGCCATCCAGCAAATCCAGAAACATAGAAGTTCAGATAAAGAAGAGACCAAAACGACTCAAAGCGCTCTGTTGTCCACCGTTGAAAGCCGATATCAACAGCAAATCGAAGAGTTAAACGAAAGTCATCGTATTGCTATGCAAGAAGCTGAGAATAAAATTAAAAAGCTTGAGAAACAAATCAAGCTTGCAAGTGAGAAGAAGCCAGACCCTTCAGCGAAATTGGGCAAGACCTACCTTGAGAAAAAAGTGAGCGAGCTTACTGAAAACGAGAAAAAATTGAAAAAAGAGCTTGAGAAATACAAGGAAATGAAGGATATAAAGTTTGTCGAGATTCAAAAAGCTCACGAGAAGGAGAAACAATTAATGAAAGAAAAGCTTGAAGAAATTGATCAAAAGCTGAAAGAGTCGGAAGCGAGAAAATGTAGTTTGATTTTCGAGCATGAGAAGGAGCGGGCGAAGTGGAATGCTGAAAAGGATAGCTTCCTAATATTTAAAAACGAGCAGCAAGAGAACATGGCTAAACTCGAGAAGAGGCTCGAAGCATTGCTACGCGAAAATGAAAAGTATAAACTTGAGAATAAATCAAATAGACGCACGATGAACTTCAATACGATGGTTCCTACAGCGAATATCGTGCTCTCGAAAGGATCAACTGTATTGACATCTAGCATTTGTCGCAATAGACCATCAAGTCCGATGAGCGCATCAAGTACTCGGTCGACAAGCAGCGACCCAGAAAAACTGAAGGATCTGACTAATTTTACAGGGACCAAACCCTTTGAGTCATCCAAGAAGCCTTCACTGAACAGAAGTTCAACTGAAATGACAGAATAAGTGAATATTTAAGTGGTTTTCCTTGTTATTATTAGTATTTCAAAATGTTATATTGTTCTCGTCCCGCTGCTCCTTCAGTTATCTAATAATGTTTTTTTATTTAGCATTTCTAAAATTGTTGATACATATTTTAGAACATGATTACATGTCTAATCGAGCATTCAAATGAAGATTTTTCATGATTACAAATTTCTTTGGTTATTGGGAAATGTAAACTAATATTTTTATTCATTCATACTTAGTTTATTTGTAACTAAGAACACAAATAGAAACCCAACTTTTGCGAGAGAATCGTCCTTCATACTAAGTCTATTTAAGCCTCGCTTAATCATTATTGTTCGAGCTTGTCAGATTTATCTACAGGGAACTCAACATCAATTTGATTGTCCCGAACACTTGCTAATTATTATATTTCATAGATTCTCTTCAAGGGTTTTTTCTCAAACACGAGCAGTCTTCAAGCAAACAAAAATATTCAGAGATATTAAATGTATTTATAGAACGGTTCAATTAAATTATTTTGATAATTTTTGTTAGATTTTGATATGGGAAATATTGCAGCAAAGAAGGCCGTTGACATTAAGGCGCTAACCTCGGAACTCAAATTTGTCTCAAAGAAAGAGGACCCACGCTATGGACAAATATCACTATTCGAAAATAAGACCACAGGCGAAATCGTTGTTTATAAAGAGATAATCTCTAAATCAACCACTGAATTCAAGAAAGAAATTGAGAATCTTGCAGCCAGATGCGGTGAGGGCCAGACAAGCGGTTCCAAGAATTTAGATACCCCAAATATTGTCAAAGTTATTGGCTTTGCAACGCAAACTCATGATAATCTGTGCTCTAATTTCTATAAAATCGCGCTGGTAACAGAGTACATTGAGCAGGATCTTGAAACAGAAATCGAGGCGAAAAAGAAAGCAAAAGAATTTTACACAGAAGAGAAAATATGGCAACTGCTAGAGAGTCTCGTATCAGCACTTTCTGCAATGCACCGTGAAAACATCACTGCCAATGATATAAAGCCAATAAGCGTGTTTGTGACGAAGGATGGGGTTTACAAACTCGCTGACCCAGTTCTTGTGAGTAGTCATTCAGCACCTGGCTATTTTCAGCGTCTATCAGGGTATGACGATGTCAGGCCGTACTTATCACCTGAGTTGTTGAAAGGTCTGGAAAGCGATGAATACTATCCGAAGCATGATGGCTTCAAATCGGATATTTTTGCCGCTGGGTTAACGATTCTGCATGCAGCGAGTTTGGAGAGCTGCGAGGCTTTTTATAATTGGGATGACAACACATTTAGTGTAGAAGCTCTGGCGCAACGGTTTCAGACGATAAGGAATCTTTATTCGGAAAATTTGTTAAATCTGGTGAGGAAAATGGTCGTTTATGAAGAAATAAATCGACCAAGCGCTGCTGAGGTAGTAGCTGAATTAAATCAACTTGATTGGAGGAGAAATGCTCAGAATTTCGTTAAAAAGCTAACTTATAGTGAAGCAGTAGGAGGAAGAGGAGGAGAAGAGACTATAGTTGCTAAACACAATGTTTTGCAGAACGATCGAGCGCACGTAGTTCATAGTGCTAATGTCGAAGACACTCATAAAGTTGAGCCTCAAAGAGAGATTCCAAAGTCTACTCTTCGTGAAGAGGTTGAATTTCAAGGAGAAGAAGAGAAGCACCAGCAACCGACCCAGCAGTTTGCTGAGAAGAGCACTGTAAGGATGAGCAACCCTCATACACATTTAGGACAGCAACCAGACAACCATCCGAATCAAACCATAAACAGTTATCGGAACAATAAGCCTCAAAATATAGGGCACACCCATCCACAACCCCAACTTGAAAAGAATAATAAAGCTCAACCACCTGCAACTAGTACCCAATCTTCAGGCACTAGAACACAAACAAACCTATCTCCTAGGACAAAAAAGCCAGTGTCTACTATAGGGCAAGGGACAACTACAGCCAGTGCAAATCGGACTTCTCCTGGAAGGAGCTCACCCAAAGGTAGCCCAATCAAAAAACAGCAATCTCCGAGGACAAATTCCAATCTGCCTAAGAACCAACCTTCTAGAACTCAAAAATCACCAAGACAAAATAATCAGCAGGCGGGTAGAGCAACCTCTCCGAGGAGGGAAGCATTGGATAAAGCGAAACCTACGTTAGATTCGCGCAATGTTCAAAGTGGAACTGGCCAAAGCTCAGAACCTTATGTTTATAAACGCTCACCTGAGGTGGAGAAAATAATTTCAGAAATCATGGCCAAATC
>ENA-UOTZ01001731-UOTZ01001731.1-compost-metagenome-genome-assembly--contig:-NODE-1731-length-13749-cov-7.210576_pt1 | contig 13749 bp, 9 predicted proteins | sample MGYA00238144_ERZ746983 | MGnify/ENA primary metagenome ERZ746983 (study PRJEB28759, sample SAMN06268863) | compost metagenome | isolation source: single cell | place: USA: California, Emeryville, Joint...
ATGAACTCTGTTTGGGATTTTAATATTCACTTTTCATATCCTTCATCAATTTGGGTGTGAAAAAAGTTTCTAGTGGTCTTCCCAGCTGCGATTCAATTGGTCGATTTTCCTCAGTTTTAGGGAAATTTGGGTGGGGTTTTATTGAGTAGTACAACTCTACAAACAAAGTGCTTCTTGAGCCCCCGTACCTTATTCAGGCACCCATTCCATAAGTTGATCTCTACAGAACTTATCTCATCTCAAGGATATGTATTCAGGAAAAGTGGATTAATAGATAGTAGAATCCACAACAAACCCTACAATGATCACAGTGAATGCTACAGTGAATACAGTGATCCACAGTGACCTACAGTGAACTCACAGTACACAGTGAATTCATGGTAAAACACTTCCCTAATTTTATAGACCAGCTCAAATTTGGGAGTAGCTTTCCGCCGCAAAGATTCTATAAGTCCAAGTCCCTTGCATGATTAGGTTTTCGTCTTTACTTTCCTTAACTAGTTTTATTAAAGGATCTACTACACCAGCTTTCAGCACATTATCTCTGAGCTTTGCTCAGTCTCTTACTATATTGCCCAGTCCCCAAGCAGCCTTTAGGAATGTATGAAAACCTGTTTATTTATGACAGTGAATTCTCAACCAGTAACTCTAGGTACTTCAACTTGTCTCAATTTGGCAATGTATTTCCCGAGTAATTAATTTTGGAATCATTCGTCGCAAGAAGAGGAGGATTACTTTCGCAAGTTCTCTATGTATTAATTTTGCTAATATAATTTCAGATTGCTTTGATGTCAATTTTGACTTTTAACTTTCTTTCTGTCATTGAAAAAAAATGTCAGCTCTTTGCTCTGTCACAAGGCCTTTCTCACGCCGTGGTTATAATAGCAAATTAATTTTAGTCAACAGCTTGGCAAATCTCAAAAAATTAGCGAGCCTGATAAATCGAGGCTGCTCGTAATTTTTTTGAGTATACTATAATGCCTGACTGTTTGAAGAAAGAAAGATTCTTTAGGGCTCCCTTCCATTAACTTCACTAACAGAAAGAAGGCAGTAATCAAGTCATAATATTAAAAAACTATCAGAAATTAGATTATCAGCATCTTTGTTAACTAATTAATTAAATAAGAAACTCATCTCTTTTCTGCTAAAATTTACTTTTTCGAAACACATGAATATCCACCCGAGAGAAAGAAAGTTTAGCTTGAAAGTGATTTTTTCCCTTTTTCCGATGATATCAGAGATGATAAACTTGTTTGGCGAGAGTATTTTAAAGGCTACTTAGGAAATAAATCAATCGCAAAATAATCTGAACAAAAAGTAGACTTATTTTGATACGTCCATATTTGTAATCCATAATTGGCTCCGATATAAAATATCTGCATTAGATTAGTCGTCAATAGCAATATCTTCAACATTTTGCAGGCTCTTTTTGGCCTTAAACAATGAACGTAATACAAGGTCAATTCATTTTTCGAGTATTTTTGCATCACAATGAAATAAAATGTCCATAACCCCTCCTGAAAATGGTTTTGTTTAATCGGAAAAAGATAAAACAAATCCCAAATATTCAGCATTTGAAGGATTTTATATCTTTCGACCACCAATTTCACAATAAAAGCACTAGTTTCGGCACTGAACACTGTCCGAAGAATTATAAGTAGACTCTAACTCCATCTAAATTCCAATTTCGAGATTCTATTAAAAAACTGAAACATCATTGATAAACATTCCTGAGGTCCAGCAATCCATTCTACAACATGCATTTTTGCCGAATTTTCACCTACTAAGTGCCCGAACAATAAGATTTACACACCAATACCTCTTGCTGGATTTGGGAATCAAATTAATTTCTCTGAGTACAGTTTACTTCAGGGTTTTTCGTGATTCAATTTTAAAAGCGTTAAACTACATAATTTCGAAATTTATTTCATCAGATTGCCAACTGTTTGAAACGAGGACATCCCTCATAAAAAAGGATCACTATATCACCTTCACAGGCACTAAAATCAACATGAATCAAAACCACGCTCATCACCAAACCAAGCGTAAGAAATCTTACCGCTCTAACCTCACCTATCTTAGGCTTGAAAACCGATATGGCCCGCCAATCCTCCTTTAACACTACATTCAGAGGTGCGACTACCGGGTAATTATAGATCAAAGTACCTGAATTAAAATGCATTAGAGCCAACTTCAGATCCCTCACCACGGTTGAAGGATCCGCTGATTCTCCTTTCAAAAAAGTAATAATTAATTTCTTCATTTCATTGACGTTTTTTTAGAAAGCTCTTGTCCTAAGCCTCAATCAAACGCTGATCGCGACTGAGACGGCGAAACCCAAGTATCCTCATACTGGAGTCCTCGTAAGCAGACTTAAGAAATTACCTCTTAATGAACGTTTCTTCTGTTAGATCGAGTTTGATGGCTATGAAAGCGAAATTTTTGTAGCCAGGCGCCCAGGTCTCAAAGAATTCTTGATGCGGCTCCAGAGATACTATGATATCCATATCTTTACCACCAACACTTGCAGGGTAATGGCTAAAGTTGAAATATTCTTTAAAAGAACTTTATTTCTTTAGTACGCGAATACGATGCTCCAAGTTCTAAACCTGAGGCAGTTTATTACTTCTGTCTTTGACAGACAAGACTGCAAAGTGATCCCAGGTCCTTTACTTCTGAAGAACATCGAAAAAGTTGGAGAACTCCCAGAAAATTTCGTCATGATAGATGTAAATGCCTCTAACTCCCTTAGTGCTTATACTTTTTTAGGATTCCCTCATTCAGACAAGCCATTACAAAGAGAATTCAATTAAAATTTCTTCTTTCAACGGCGATGAGACTGATACAGAGCTTCTAGACTTGATTCCTTTCCTCGAAAAACTTGCTTTCGTCTCCGAAGTGAGGCCTGTCACGGAAAAACTAGCTGTATTTAATGAAGGCGGAGATATTACAAAGAAGCCAAATTCTGAAACCATTATCGGACCAGAACAGGACAAGCCATTTGGAAATTTAATCCGAAAGCTCCTTGGCCCATTATTACCCAAGAGCAGCTCTGAAAACTTAAATGCAAGCCAGCAGACGCAAAGAAATAGAGCAGTTACCGAAGTTTATCCCAAGCAAAGGCCGAGCATCAATCGCGGAAGCATTCGCAACCAGCAGAATACTTTCAAGGATTTCTCTCTTGGTTCCAAGATCAAGAACAGATTCGACAAATTGCCTAATTTACGGGAAAGTGTGGTGTCTACTGGAGTAACAGAGCAGTGTGTGGAAGAGAATATGCATGGGCTACCGACTCCTGATTTCTGGAAGAAATCTGTGGTTGAAGAAGAAGATGAGTTTGATTATTCAATTTTGATGTCAGAGGTCTCTGAGAGTCAAAGAGGCAGGAATTCGATGAGATCGTCTCTTCAGATGAGGACGCATACCCGAAGAGTGTTCAATTTATAAGAAAAGAACTACTCCAAGGAAATAGCAGGCTACCTTACGAATAATTCAAAATTAAAAGGATACTATATGGTGCGCAGGACTGTATACAGGAATATCCTTGAAATATCTCATATCATACGAGAGATAGACTACTAAATTTCAGTTTGTAGATACACTTTTTTGAAACTATAAGCTTTATTGTAAAATTGCATATTTAAGCAAATTTTAGACAAAACCATTTTATTTTGAGGTGGTTCCTTTCTATTTTTTCAAATTATATATTAAACAGCTTCAATCTATTGAAGAATCTGAACTGGAAATACTTTGTTAGATTTATTTCCAGAACGTCATACACAATAAACATAGCCTAGTGGGATTTGCAATCTAATCATTGGCAGAGTTTGGAAAAAAGACTTCGGCCACAAATTTCTGAGGTAGTATTGGAAATATTGGAAGTGAACAAAAAAAAGTAGTTAATTACGATTTGCCCGAGTATTCTTCTTCAATCGGTTATTCTAATGTTAGAGCTGCTCTTATATTAGGTATATAGCTGCATTTATCATTTGTTCTGTCAAAATTCAAAAAGAAAACTGGTCTTGTAGTTAGTTCCATTGGTTTATTCAACAAATTTTTAGTTAAAGATTATTAAGTAATTCAAACTGTTTGGAGGGTTGGTTCATTCGTATTGCAACGAATAGCAAACCGTTAATTGTTATCATAAAAATTTTCTTTTTTCTGATAAATCTTCCATATAAGAAATCTTGATTACATTTTAGAGCCGTTTTCATTCTCATTGAAATTGAATGCATTCTTTTTCAAGGAACCGACAGGTTCCAGACCTCAAAATACTCAAAAAATGGCCAAACCAGAACGAATGGAGAGCTTTTCCCTCCTTAGAATCACAAAGCCGACCTTCGAATTTTTTTTTTCGTTGAAAACATGTCGAACTTTTCGTCTCGTTTTACAATCAGTTCAATTCCCAAAAAATTAGATAGCACCTCATCTATTAGAATGCAACAAGCAGTTCAAACTCACATTCGAAGCTGTTCAAAGACGTTGAGAGTCGGAAAAATGCATTTCTGGTCATCATTAGTCCAGCTTCCGTTTGGAATATTAAAGATAAACTTGAAACTCGTTTTTTTTTATTTCGAGAATTCCAGTTACAGAAGAAGAACATTTAGCCATTACTATTTAAGCCCATCTCGAGCCTACTATTCATAATTCAAATATATCACTCTTCCAAAACTCATATAACTATCTCATATCACTTCATGAAGTCTATCACTGCTTTAATATTATTTGCCACAATTGCCCTCGCAGTCTCTTCAAACACTAGAGGCCAGCAGTTCCTGACTCCAGGTTTCTCTAATCCTAGTCAATTGGGTTCTGGTATATTCAATCCTAGTCAGATGGGCTCTGGGATGTTCAATCCTGGCCAACTTGGATCCGGAGTGTTCAATCCTGGTTCCGGCTGGGTCGATCCTAGCCAATTGGGCTCTAACTGGTGGAACCCTGGTCAAATCGGTTCTGGATGGAATCCTTTCGGTCAACAAGGAACAACATGCACACCTCAAGACAGAAACCGTCAATGCTTCGCTTACAACCCTGAGCTGAGCTGCATTTACTACACCAACGGAAGAAGGGAAACTGATTATATCGATCATTGCTCAGGCTGCCGTGACACCAATATCTCCGCGATATATCGTGGCTGCTGTCCTCAAGACAACGTTTATCCACCAACCGTTACAGGAGTTTGCACCCCTGAAGAAAGAGACAGACAGTGCCTTACCTACAATCCAGTTCAAAGCTGCGTCTGCTATATGAATGGCACTTGCGTGAATACAAAGGCAGATAGGTGCACTGATTGTGGGAATGAAAATATTTACTCGATAAACAAAGGATACTGCAGAAGCCTGAACTTGGGCCGTGCTAATGACATCTGCCAGCCAGGAGAGAGAGGAGTCCGATGCTTTGCTAATATTCCAGTGATTAGCTGCGTTTGCTACTTTAACGGTACTTGCACCACTCAAGATGTTGATAGATGCATGACCTGCTCACAAGAGGATGTGGCCTCCGTGTCGAAGGGATGCTGCTCATCGAATCAATATGGAATTGGATTCTAATGAAGGTGAAAGCTAAGGTTAGCAGTTATTTCGTCGTCGTGCATAATATTAATAATAATATTTGTAAATATTGTCAGTCAAATCTTTACAGACTGCTCATTTGGTTGTGTCTGGTCAGTCATATATACATGAAGAGAAAATTGGATTAATAATTTCCTAAAAATTATGTTTTTTAAACATTATGCTTTTTGAGATATTCTGAATAACCTTGAAATGAATCTGTTGATTTTTTGAGGACCTAGTAGTTTCAAGTTAAAAAATCATCAATATGTATTGTTCATACGTTGGAAAAATAAGGAAAGGAAATTTGCTCTTTGAAAATGATTAATAATCACACAGTTCTTTTCTTAACGAATTGTCTTCATTTTTACATACATGGTCATTTAAAACCTCGTTATATTCATTTTCAGAATTGATGATGTAGATCGATTTTCACAAGAATGTATTCATATTACAAAGAATGAAATTAAGAAATTCTATAAAGAAGAAGTATTTCCTTTATACTTCCTGATTACCCAAGACTCTCTCTCGTTTCTTTACCTAACCTGAGAATAAAGAAAAAAGCTAATGCTCTAACTTAACGCTCTCTTCTCTTTCATTTAATGCCTTATTCCCATCGTTTTCTTCACAATTTCCGCTATCCTCTCCGGCTTCAACGGCTTTATGCAAAACCCATCGACTCCAATATCATTTAACCGCTGCCTATCCTTCTCACTAATAAACGCAGTGCACGCGATTATCACTATCTCATCAATTTCTCCCGTTTTCATCTTGTTTTTAAGTATAGCAGACGCTTCAAACCCATCCATTATTGGCATACTACAATCCATAAATATTAATTTATACTGACTCGCCCTCTTCATTTGAGCTTCAAGGTTCCTCTCAGATACTAGCTGCACGGCCTCGGCTCCATTGTAAGCTGTATCATTAGAGTAATTCAGCTTTCCTAGTATCATCTCAAGAGCAGAAATGTTAAAAATATCGTCATCGACGATGAGTATCTGAGGATGCCTGAATGACTGACTATTCATCGTTTGCGTCATTAGCGGGAAGGTAATCGCCGGCGTCGTTCTCTCACGAGCCATGTTAATCGTATCGATGGTCCTTCTCGGCAGCAAATTGCTCAGAGTTTCCAGCCTCTCGAACTCATGAGGATGCTCTTCCATCTGAGAGTTGAGGTCCTCCGACTGAACGACTGTTTGATTTAATTCTTGGGTGAACGCTTGGTCAATTATCGAAAAAGAAAACCTCGAGCCTTGGTCTAAATTAGATTGGATTCTTATTCCATGATCTTGCTCGGGCCCAAGCATTAGCACCAAGCTATTTGAAATTATGAGACCAAGACCTGTGCCGTCGGAGTCGAATGGGAGTCTATCCCCGTTGCCAGCCTTCTGAAAAGCTTTTTCGAGCCTCTGCAGAGTTTTTTCAGACATTCCAATGCCTGAATCAACTACGGCCACCTCTAAGACGCGTTCTCCAAACATTTGCGGTTTTGTAATTTTTGCAATGAGCTGAATCTCTCCTTTGAGCGTGAATTTCAGCGCGTTGCTTAGTAAATTCAGGATGATCTGTTTCAGTCTGTTATGATCTGTGCAAAAATCAATCTTTTTGCTGTCGAATTGATGTTCCTTAGAGATCTTCAATCCTTTTCTTGCAGCTTGAAGTTTCACGAGGTTAATGCATTCGTCCAGCGTTGAGACCACGTTGCAGTTTTCGTACACGGGTTTGAGTTTGCTTGTCGACATTTGAGAGAAATCGATGATATCATTGATCAAATGAAGCAATAACTGATTGGATCTCAAAGCCGGAAGGAGATGCTTTTCACGGACCTCAGAAGCGTTTGCAAGTTCAGGATGGTCAATGGCAGCCATTGTAAAATTTATGCTCGCGTTCAGCGGAGTCCTCAATTCATGCGAAACCGATGCCAGGAGCCGGTTTTTGTAATTATCGCTCTCTTGTAAAACAGTCACGAGATTGCGCTCCGTAATATCAGAGAAAATCAGCGCTAACGCAGGCTTTTCGCGAAATATCACGTACATTATTTTAACTTCTAACGTGCTGGTTTGTGGAGGCTGTACACCTGAGGAACTCTGAGATATATGACCAGTCAGGACCATAAGCCGCCCTGGCTGTAGTCTTTGTGTCGGACTTTGCTGAGTTAAATTCGAATTTAGAACTTCGACGAGCTGCTCGAGAAAAATCCACAAATTTGCATGGTTAGACCCTTGGACAAGAGAGGACAGATTTAAATCCTAATAGGCCAAACAAAATCAGGAAATTTGACGAAAAATATTTATCTTACAATATTCGTAGGAATCTGGCTGGCTTTCTTGAATCCTTTCAAGGCTATTTTCTGAAATATTTCCTCAAGGGACTGGTCATTTTGCCACCACTGATACTTCTCATTCGACCAGTTTCTAAAAATCAGCCCTTCTTTCATCCCGTAAATGATAACGCCGTCGGTAGTCTCGTCGAAGATATCTTTAAAAGCTTTGGTTTCGTCATAAAGTTTCTGCATTTTCATAAAAGTCCCTCGTTGGTCTCTTTCATTAAGGTAGGTCGTTAATATCTGAAGGATGCATACCTGGACAATGACTATGATGATGTTAATGCCGCCGGTATTCAGATACGAGCTGATTCCGATCCGCAGAATAATTATCATGTACGCTGAGAGCTTCAAATACCATTTCGAAATCGAATTGAACAGAGCTACTGTCGTAAGGGTATTCCACCAACCCGCAAAATATCTGATAAAACCATCTGTCGAGTATAAACCAGTTTCCCAGTACTGATAGGCAAGGCATCCTGCAACAAAATTGTAAAATATATCGAATATCCACCTCGTTAGCTCCTGATGCTTTCTGAACCACGGTCGAAATCTCCAAATAATGAATGCGACGAATAGCAGTATTGTGTATATGCTAACTGTGATGACTGTGCGTTCGATGTTCACAGACGTGGGAAAGGTATTGCCTTGGAAGCTCTTGATTTGAGTGAGCGGGAAAAAAGGCAGGACCACGAGCGCGACAATGATGTTTGAACGGCAGACTAGACTCAGATAAGCATCAATGTCCTGTGTGTACTTGCGGCCGTACTCCTGGTTCTTAAAATTCAAAAAAATATCCATAATCGTGTTTTGTTCGATACTTTAAAAAATTTTATTATAGAAATTTGAGGAACATCAAACTTGCGAACAGAACTTGATTTCTAAAATTTGAGCTTTTCTAAAATTATTAATACATTACCATTTAAGCTATTAATTTAGCAATTAACCGATTTAAATGACTTCCGGCGAATTAGAAACGTGTAGAGGCACCAAGCGTTGCTAAACCACTTCGATTTGGAGCTCTTGGGTGATAAGGAAGTAATTAGCTCCAGACTTCTGAGAATTGGAATGATAAGCTAAATTGTAGAGATTATGGAGGTTTGATAAAGCGATAAATCCAAATCACACGTTAAATTGGCGATTTTGAAGAAGGAATTCGTTTCAATTGGCAAGGATAAGACTGGGAGGACTGAAGAGTAGGAGTATTTGTATCTCTGTTGCGATTATTCTTGTAAAAGATCTTCGTGTGAGAATCTGAAACGTCAGCTTCCGCTATTTGAAGAACTTTCAAAGCAGTTATTGGACTCGGAATAGCAGGGTATTCATTGATGAAAGCTAGGAAGTCTCAAAATTTTAATGAATCCTCACGTTTCTAAGCAAATGACTAATAAATCAGTTTCTATAGCAAATTTCTCCCTCATCAGCGATTAATTCTAATCGATGAGAATTAGACACCATCAATGCAAATCGATAACCGCGGAAGCCTTGCGAGAAAAAGAAATTAAGAGGAGAATTTTTTCATATTTCTTAAGAATACAATAAACTAGCTAAATTTATGGACAAAATTATATATCTCTCGTAGAGTGAACTGGAATGCTTAAGATATTCGCGCAATCGAAGAAGAAAGTCTGTCTTTTTCTACATTAAGATGTGAGAGTTGTGGATGGAAGTAACTTAATGGTAGATGAGGTGTTGATTTGCATTTTTTGCTTTTCATGACTTTCCTTCTCAGAATTCCTAGCTGAACGTTGTATTTTCAGGTCAGCTTGCTGCTTTTCTCTGCATGCGATGAGTGATTCCTTAAAGTACCAAATTTGGGTTCGTGTAGCGAAATTAATGGAAGGATTTTTAAATCTTTATTTAAAATCGAATTTAATTATGGGTATATAAATTGCTTCCCAGTGGATAAAGGGGGATGATATTATTGGTTTTATATGCTCTCGAGCACATTGTAAGCATATTTCAGAAAGGCTGGAATCTCAAATCTATTTTAGTCAAGCTATCAGCTAATACCTGTAGATTTTTCATCTTATATGGCAATTACTTGGCCTGTCTGTATCCTAACTTCCATCGAAATTTTAGAGGAGTTAATGACGAGTTTGGAATCGATTTAATTGATTCGACAGATGACTTCCACCAGAGGAAGTAAGCTACCATTTATTTTGGTTCAGTCGAGCAATTTGAGGTTTTCTTCCAATAGCCTAACTTACTTTCAATGAGGTGACGAATATCGCTCTTTACTTTAGGAAAACAGGGAGGTGGCACGTTTAAAGGGTTTGTACTGACTTTAGAAGAAGAGGTCATCAGTCTTTGAGATTAGAAAGATGCTAATTTGAGCAATGGAAGAATTCAAATCGAAAAACCAGATTAATTCAGCATAGATTATTCCTCGCACGATCAATAGTTTCATTAAAATTAATCCTGCGAAATGAGCTTAACCCATTCGAAAAAACAAAGAAAGTAAAGCCAAAGTGTATAAGATTCAAGTTCTCACCATTACCAGCGCTAGTTTCTCCCTGTATGATAACTTTCACCAAAATAAATGAAATTTTCAATTCGTTCTCGTATTTCATTCAAGAGTATTTTTCTATTGATCATAACTATAATGCTAACCAATCATGCGCCGAGATGTACCTAAGTCAGCGTATTCACAAAAATGTGCTTTATTGATGATGGATTGGAATCACAACAATACATGATTTTGGCTGCAATTATGAGTTAATGTCAACTATGGGAAAGTTTTTTGAAAAGCGCATGCAAAACACATGAGATTGGGATAAATAAGCACTTTTTCCATTGTTTGGAAAAGCAATATTAATTACTCGTGTGCCGCGAAAATCCCGAGTAAATAAATTCAATCAGAAGATGCAAAAAAGTCCAACTCGGACCTTGCTCAAAGATCCCAGAACCTCTCCCAAAAATTCCTCCATTTTCGATGTGCTTATTAACTACAAAGACTTCCGCGTCATCGGAATGGGTCCACAATCAATCGTATATAAAGCAATTTGCATTCAAAACCACAAAAGTGTGGCAGTCAAAGCAATCCGCAAACCTTTGATCGCTAAATTCGAGGAAGAAACCACAGACCAAGAATCCGCCTTCGAGAAACAAAAGAAGTTTTTGAGTTCTCTCAAACACTACAGCGTTCTACCAGTGCTTGAATACCACTATAGCCGAGGAAAGCAACAAACCTATTGTGTTTTGCCTTTTTATGTCTCATTGCGAGCATTGATTACTCAAAAGAAAACCGATGAGACTCTTGATCTCAAGCCGACAGTCTTGGTATACGATATAGCAGAGGCACTCTCTTATGTTCTACGCGCTCATAATGTCTTGCATCAGAGAATTAAGCCTGAAAATATATTTTTTGATGAAAAAACCGGCAATTATTTGCTTGGCGACTGGAAGGCGCCGGTCAAAATCGACTACAAACCTAAAGGAGAAGATTCAGAGTATTTCACACCTACATTCTCAGAGCAAATCACTCCTACAGTTTACGCAGCGCCTGAAATGATTCAAAAGTATCTCGGGAAGGATGTGGTTGTCAACCACGCGAAAGCAGACGTATTTGCATTAGGAATGGTGTTATTGGAGACGATCAGCCCGGATATTTTCACCAAAGCAAAAGAATTGAACCAAACACTTGATGAGCAGCAATACGAGCAACTGCTGGCTGAGATTGAGTTGGATCTCGCAAAGGTTTCCAAAGGCGAGTTTCTCAGCAAGCTTGTAGGGAAAATGCTTCAATATGATCAGAGCAAGAGGATATCGGTGTTTGAGATAGGTTATATGGTGCTGGCTGAAAAAGAATAAAAGTGGCTGACGCTTGATTTACAGGTTCAATGACCGAAAAGATAGATTATTTATCTTTTGTTTCTTCTTTTAGTTAGTCAAGTCCATGGAAATAGTCATTATTTATTGATTCAGATCACAATCTTTACATCTTTACATATCATATTAATAATATTCACATAGGCTATCTATCATATTGCATAGTATAGAAGATAGTGAACTTATCTTATAGCCGATGGGGTCTTATTTGAACATTTCTTCTCTGAGCTGGCAATGGAAAGGCGCGGGTAACTCTGGTGAATTGGAGTCTGCAGATTTATCATGCTTGTAAGGAGAAAGTTTTTCTTTGATAGAATCCTTCATTGTCTCGATCACATCACGTACCTTCTCTTTCGTCTGGATAAGAAGACCGTGTTTTTTGCCGGAAATAGCGTCGATATTTTCTGCGTTTCTTTGGGGATCTCCAGCTTTATTAAAAATATTGGCACCGAGTTGATTGTCTGACATCCAAAGGAAAAGTGAGATGAAGAAGGTTGGTGTAAATATTTCGTGGAGCTAAATTTAATTTATCGCGTAATGAAGGTTTATTGAGATATCAGAAAATCATTTACTGAACATGCTTCTATTGCATTCGGAAGAACTCGAAATAATCTACACTCTTGATGTTTTTTATCAGGTCAGTAAGCTATTATACTGAAATATCAAATCTTATCGTTAATTAGTAGAGTACGTTACCTGAAGAACGCATTTTGTTCTCTAAATCATGCAGCAAAAGTTGGCTTGTTTGTAATTGAGTGTTACAAAGATCGATCTTAACATTCTGGAAAATTTTTAAAGGAATCTTGATAAGTATTTTCATCTATTTTCACCTGAATTCATTAATACGGACTCGCTTCGTCAAGGGAAAGTACGGTATTAGGAGAAAAATTTTATATGACTAAGATTCTTCGTATTCGATATCTTCTAATGTAAAATGGAATCTTTCAGCTGCATCTCGCCTTAATAAAATTTAATTTTAAAGATAAGGTTGACCAGAAGAAAAGAAAAGGTGATTATCAGCACTATCGCAATACCATGCACATTTAAGATCAAATATTCTTACTTTTTAGAGTTGCAATGAAGTTTATGACTAGGTTTGAGAGAATACTTATGGCGTCTTACTCTGTTATTGGTCACTGTTTTTTGTATCACTGATTGATAGTATTAGCTCAGAAATTCTCCGATTAGCAGTAAAAATAAAGAGGATCGATGAACATCAATACGAACAGCTTATTGCTAAAATTATTCTCAGCAAAGTTGTTGGGAAAATGTATTAATATTATCGGTGCACGAATATATCATTGTTTGATGCATATTATACTGTACTACCTAAAATGAGAGCGGAAACTTAAGAAGCTTTCACAATCCATTAATTCAATCCGCAATCTTTACATATATACACGAATAATGATTGAAAGATCCATCAGCTCTCATATTCAAAATATTGAACTTATCTTATAGCGAAAAGACTCTTGAATCTTATTTGAGCATATCATACCTCAGCTGATAGTGGGAAGACGCTGTTTGTTGGTGCATTAGGAGCTTCAGGCTGGTGATGGCTGTGAGGTAAAACTTTTTCTTTAATTGTGACTGTGCCAATAACGTCAAGAACTTTTCCTTTTGTATTTGCAAGGCCACTATGCTTCTTAGCGGAAATAGCGTTGATACAATTTGTATTTGTTTGCAAATCGCGGATTTATTAAAAAAGTTGGCTCCATGTTGATTGCGTGATAATTAAAAAGAAGATGTGGAAATGAAAGGAATGGTTAAACGACCACGACGGATTAAAATTCTACAATTCGTTTCTTGCCTATTGGAAGGTGATTCAGACATTTTACTGAATGCGCTTTCATAGAATTTTGAAAGAATAATTAAGATTTTTAATTTTTTTGTATACCAGATCAGTAAGCTTTTTGTACTGACAACTAAACTCTCAGCTAAAACATAACGATTAATTAGCAGAGATCATGTTACCCAAAGAATTGTTAGTATGGTTGGCATTTTAAAAAGAAATAGTTGAAGGCTTTAATCTATTTTGATTTT
>ENA-UOTZ01001732-UOTZ01001732.1-compost-metagenome-genome-assembly--contig:-NODE-1732-length-13748-cov-23.841489_pt1 | contig 13748 bp, 14 predicted proteins | sample MGYA00238144_ERZ746983 | MGnify/ENA primary metagenome ERZ746983 (study PRJEB28759, sample SAMN06268863) | compost metagenome | isolation source: single cell | place: USA: California, Emeryville, Joint...
GTCTACGTAATGTGGACATGGGAACTTAATGTTTTGCAGAAAAATTTCGCTTTGAATATGGTGAAGATTAATTAAGCTGATTATTATGATCATCATGAGCCACAGAGCATAATTTATATATATATGTTCTTCATATGTGTATGATTACATGATGTTTTTTTCCATTGCACTGTGATTGAAACTCTGCAATTCCATTGCTTTTATACAATGTTTATTGTATCTCAGACAGAGTAAAGCTCATTAACAATACCTACCGTTGTTTAGCTTATCTTCTCCCAACTACCCTCGACAGTCACTGAATAGATGGGCTAATTATCATATTTTCAGCCTTTAGGTGCAAGTGAGGAGAGGGATCAACAGTTAGTGAGTTCGCGAATTTTATTCATCGTTTAGAACGTTAAAATTTCAAATTTCCTAAATTTCCTGATTTAAGGAAATTATTAAATCGTTTTATCATTTCTCGCTAAAAAATTTCTTAAACCGACCTTGAGGATACTTACATGAACACCAGCTTTAGTAATTACGATTTCGCTGCTCAGAAAGAGAACCTTCATCCTTATACACGACCTTCCGAGTATCTCGAAACACGAAAAGGCCAAAGCAGCTTAAACAACAGCTTCTCTAATGTTAACCGCTCGTTCGGTCGTGAACTGGTAAATGTCCCAAGGAACGTGCAAAGATACCACCCATACAAGCCTGAAGTAACCTCAACCACCTCTGTCTATGTTAATTGTCTTGTATTAGATACCTACCCAGAGCTTTGAGCCTCGAAGAGCTAGCTCCAAGAGGGACTTTGTTGCGTCTTCGTCAATTCTCGATCCAAAGCGACTTATCCGACCTCCTTCTAGAGAGCGCCCTGTGCTTGCTCAACGCAATAGTTACTCTGCTGTAGAATACAACATCGAGTTGAATCGCTCTCGGCTGGAGTCGAAAAAGGAGATTCTTAAGCACGCTGCTCCCGAGACGACAGGCCTGTCTCCTAAGAAGACACAGTATGAACAGCGTAGAAAAGGAAGTCACGCCAACATCCTTGAAGACGAAAGAAATGACTTTGGAAACCGAGAGAGACTAAAATACGTAGTCGATTACGCTAAACAAATCTTCACACATATGAAGAATACAGAGGAAAAATATTTAGCTCAGCCCAACTACATCACCTTGAATCAAAAAGACATCAATCCTAAAATGAGGGCCATATTGATTGATTGGCTTATAGATGTCCATAATAAATTCAAAATGAGACCAGAAACGCTGTTTTTAACTGTCAATCTCATTGATCGGTACCTCGAGCTCGTCACTATCACAAGACAGAAACTCCAGCTGGTTGGAGTAGCCAGCCTGCTGATCGCTGCTAAATACGAGGAGATCTACCCGCCTCGAGTTAAGGATCTGGTCTATGTGACTGATAGTGCGTTTAAACGCGAGGAAATTCTCGACATGGAAGGCAAAATTCTCGCCGCGCTCAAATTCCGATTAACGGCGCCTTCATCATACGAGTTCTATCAGCGGTTCGTGCAACTGGCGCAGATAGGGGAAAACGCTGCATTCATAGGGTGCTACCTGCTGGAACTGGCTTTGGTTGATTACAAGATGATGAAATATACAGCGCGAATGCTGGCTTGTGGCGCGGTGTATGCCGCGAAAGCGTCTGAGGGCAAGACTGAATGGAGTGATGTATTGGCCCGAAACAGCGAGTATGATGAAACAGCGGTGAAGGCCTGCGCTGAGGAACTGGCACAGCTAATGGTGCCTTTTCAAGACAAAATCGTGCTCACGGCAGCAAAGAGGAAATACTCGCAGAGCAAGTATGGTGGAGTAGCAAATACTGTATTAAAGAAATTTTGACCATTGGAAATTTATTTTCCAGCCATTAGAAATGTAGAAACTTTCTTTATATATCTATATAAAGGGGTTGTTTCAAATTCTCTACCAAAGCTTTTTGTATGAATCTTTACAATGTTGGAATATGATCGTTTATTTATTTTCAAAACTCGGATCTGTTATTTTGGAATTAGAATCGGTCTGTTGCGGGTATTTAAGGCGTATTTCGAGTTAATTAATTACACACATTGATCTTAGTTGTAAGGGAAAAATCAGATCCAAAGCTATTTAATAGAGTTGTGATCTGGGTTTCTCTAATGATATGAACCGAGCCTGAGTTGGTTTTTTCCCAACAGTGATGCCCAAGCAACTAACATCATGTGATGATCGCCTTCTTTGGCCTCGCTGTTTACTCCTTTTTTCCTTTTTTGGAAATTCTTCCATTTAGTATTTGAATAATTCAATCTCTGTCCTCTAAATTGGACCTTTCCTACCTTTTCTTAGCAGTATTAAGAAAGGAGAAACTGCCATGTGCGCCTTTTCTCATTACCAATTCGAGAAATAGCAAAATCTCCTTGAGATAGCCAAAATAGAAAGATATTAGACAATCTTTTGGTCCCAACGATCAGATAATTGTTGAAGTTTTCTTTCTCAATAACTCCAATAGCGGTTCCTGCTCACCATCCTTCGCATTCAACCCCTTCATGGGAGAAAATGGGAGGAGAAGAGCACTATTATCATAATAACAACAGAGATTATTATCATTTTTTAGACCAATCATGTTTTTCCCTTTGTAAGATAAAAAGCTTAAGTACTTGGCATTTCTCTCAAGGCGTCGTACTATTACATCTTCAATTTTCAATTAGAAGCCTCTTCTCGACCAGGAATATCATCAATTTATGTAAATGAAACCTATTATCATAAATTGACAACAAATAGCAGCAAAAACTGTACGAAAATAGAGCAATCCATAAGAGCCTTCGTTATCCCCCATAACTTATTGCTACTGAGTGGAATGATTGTAGCCAAACAACATTTAAAAAAAGAGAAAGCTTTTAAGTCTCAATAAAGCAATTGATTTAATCAAAGGCACGGTGCTAAGATATGATCGTCAAGAAGACCTTCTCGTTCCTGGCTTCCACCATGAGTCTAGCTCACCAGCTGAAGCGATTCCAACACTTCACCTACAAAGACTATCGCGGTTTTCGTACCCGCCTTCAAAGAATCCCAGATCTCGCTTCTGATGATCTTATCACCGCTGACTCCAAATACGCCGAAAAGATCGAAGACGTAACATCCCTCCCTCAATTCCCTCACTAAACACCTTCTTTCAGATGGTTGAGAAATTCAAAAAGACCCAAGACCATCCAATCCATCCAAAAAACATGGGAATTATCATGTATCAATGCGGTTTGAACGATCTCTACGAGCCTTCAGTCTTCCAAGCTTTCGAGCGAAATATGCATTTATACAAAGGGCAATTCGGCTCCCGGTTAGCCTTCGGCTGCTTGTATGGCCTTTTCCGCACGAATGCAGGAACAATCAACGGCATTGAATTCTTCAAGCAAGAAGTCCTTGACAATTTCGATGATATCAGTAATATTCCACCCCTCTTCTACTCATTATAATCTGCTATTTAGCTCTCTCCGAGGCTTTCCAGCTCTTAGAAGCTCTCAGTTTAAATAAACAACTCAGCAAAGAAGAAGCTCATGTCGTCCTTGAAGAGATCATTAAGCCAAAGTTCTTGCAATTTTGGCAAAAGAGCCTCCAGCATCAAAAGAGAAAGATGATAAGAACGATCGAATTTTTCCTTTCCTTGGAATACTACGATGAAGAGCTCTGGGGACTGCTTCTCAGCGCGCTTAGAGCGCGCAAATCTCTCGCGAGCGTTGACCCTGTCTCAAAGCTCTATGAACTTTTTAGCAAATTGCAGGAAGGAGGCAATTTCCCTTTCGATCTGACAGAAGATATCGCGCATTACAGGAATTTATTGGAAACCAAGCCAGACCACATCTGGCGCTATAACGTTGAGGAGAAGCGATTTTATACATATGAGGAATTGAAAGCCAAGCGAAATGATTACCGATACACAGACCAGAGACTCGCGCCTCATTGGGGTAAGGAACTGTATGAAGAAGTTAAAAGCGTGGAGGGCTTGCCACCTATTGAAGATGAGGAGCAAGGACTTGATTATGATAGAAACTCGTTCTCGGTGCTGTTGGCTGAGAGATTTGATATGGTTAGGAGAGGAAATGTTAGCGAAATGGATGATGAAGACACCTTCAGAGATAGTATGGTCACAGGCGATTTCATGCCAGGCGAGCACGATCCATCTCTAGACCAGCTTGCGGAGGCAGAGGCTGAGGAGGAAATTAACGAGGAGCTCTTTGGACTCGATGAGCTGAGGAAAAAGGCTGAGATGGAAGAAAAACAGGCTCAAAATACGGCCAATCAACTGAAAGGTCAAGCTAAAGGACAGAAAGGCGGTCAAGGCCAAGGCAAAAAGAATAAGTAAGAAATCTGAATAAAAAATGAGAAAAAGCTATTAGGACGCATCCTGACAGTTCTAGTGAATTTTGTGAGCCAGCAGTACGATTTCTGATTGTTTTTAAGATTTATGAAGCTATTCTTGCTATTGTATATCTAACAAGGACAAAATTAATGTTCTCTTGAGCAGCTTATCGCCCAATTCTCTCGATACAATGATGATTTGTTCGTCTGTCCATTAGTTTCCCTCACTCGGCTGGGCAGTATTTTCCGGGCTGTGGATCGTAGATAACCTTTTATGTAAAAAGAGAAGCGTATCCTGCGATGTAGGGGGAAGTAACACTGAGAGCTGGATTTGAAGGTTTCAATATTAATCAGTTTTCAAATTTAAATAAATTTTGATTTAACTCGGGGCTGAATCAGAAAGTCTCATACAACAAAAGAAAATTTACCAGAACGAATGCATTTATCTGGTCAACGCGATACCCGCGCGAATTACCACCTTCCGCAAGGCGTTAAGGTCCCTGCGCAAGGAAAAAACTCTGGAAACGCGCATCAAACCCAGACTGCGAGGTAAAAATCACATAATCCCAACAACCCTCATGGCTAATTGAAATTTCGTGGGATAAGTGAGCAGAAAAAGCAAAGCAAAATTGATGGAGAAATAGTCTGCAAGCGTCTTAATGAAGAACCCGTGAAAATTATGAAAGAGGGAGACCGAAAGAGTACCACTTCTAATAAATATTTGAAAACATTAAACTCATCCTCATAGACTTTGTGCCTTTGGCACTGGTGATCGAAAATAAGAAAAAGGCTCTCAAAGAGCAGCCTGACCTGATCAGCAAACCCGTGAGTGAATCTCGACCAACGCCGGAGCTAGTCTTAGCAAGCGGCCAGCTCGTACACAGCAATAGCAAAGGTCATTTACCCCCAAAAAGCAAAAATCTCAAGGGTTCGCACTCTCAATTGAGCTTTGACGCTTCCAATGACGAAGACGCTTACCAATTGCTTGAAAAGAAATGTTTAAACCAGCAGCAGCCTGGCAGGAGGAATTCAAAAATTCCATTATATCCAACCCAAAACCAAAACCTGCCACCATCAAAAAAGTCTCAGGAAGTGAAGCGAAGGGATGGGTCTCGAAGCCGGGAGCCGTCGAGACCGACGCTAATGGACCAAGGGCCGATTAAAAATCACATTGTGCCCGTGAGAAATAAATCTTCGCCTCCGAAAACGCGTAAGTTTGGAGATTTATTGCAGTTTGCTAAAGAAACAAAATAAATAGGAAAATCGAAGAGCATTGAAAAAAAGCCAAAGAAAAACGAACAAGAAAAGGAGAATAAGCCTCATGTGAGCGCTGAATTCGATCAAATGATCAAAAACAACGCGAAAAGGATCTTGGAGGAAAAGCGCCGCCAGAAGGAAGAAGAACAAATGCAGCGTGAAATGGCCTTGAATAAAAAGCACCGTGTTTTTGAAGAAGATCAAAAAATCCGAGAACTTAACAAGCAAAGCGTTCAACCAGAGCGTTCCAAGAAGAACAGCCTCCCCTGGGGCGCTGACCAACGGAAATTTCAACAGCAATTTCATGGAAGCAGGGTCAATATGGAGAACAACGGAGAATTCGAGGCTTTTGAAGAGAAGAAGAGATATCATCAATTAGACGAAAGAGAGCGAAGAGAGAGAATTGGGCTGGGACACCTCGAGGAAAACGTAGTGAAACAGCTCAGGGATAGGTCCCGAGCGAAGAAAAGTGAGGACGTGAAGCACGTGAGGGATGAGAGCTCTGCGGAGAGAGTCCAACAGCAGAAACCGAAACTAACGAAGGAGCAAGAGCAGAAAATAAAAGAGTTTATGGAGATACAAAGGCAGCGAATGGAGCAAATGAGCCGTATGCAAAAAGAGACAAAAGAGCAGGAGAGACAGAGGATCAGAGAAAATCTTAACAAGCTTCTTGAAGAGCAGAAAGCTCAAGTGAAGAAGGAGAGAAAGGAGAGAAAGCGCGCGACGCCTGAGCCTAATGGCTTAGAGCAATTGTCGAAGCAAAAGCAAAAGAAGAAAGGGAAAAAATTGAGCCGGAAGAACCTCGTCCTCGATGACTTATCCAGCAAAAAGAATAATTTCCCTGACTATAACATTCCTCAGCAGGACCTAAATTCCGTGCAGGTATCTCTCTCGCTTCGAGAAGGCGATGATGATCAGAATTACTCACTCTTGTACAGCGAATATCGAAAGATTATCAATGAAAAACAGCTCCTTAGTTCCCAGCAGCAGGACGTTTCAAGACTCAGCGGCGGAGATTTCAGCCATTCTCATCATTCGTCTCGGCAGCAGTATTATCACGGAAGCAGCATAGCTCATGGCTCTGCGAGCAAAGGGTTGAGTGATAGAGCGCCTGAGATGGTCCATGAAAAATCGCGTCATAGCCCTGAACATGATGGCAGTCAAAACTATAAGGGAGAAAAAGCCCCCACGAAGCAAAGGAAGGAGAGAATGAAGAAGCAGTTTATGGAGTTAGCGAGGAAAGTTGAAGATGTGCTTGGGGCAGACGATGACTCTAGTGCGCAAAATTACTCGAACAGGATCAATCCGACTGGAGGTGACTTCCTGCCAAAGCGTGATCAGAACGGCGTTAAGAGGAAGAATAAGCCGCAGATTGACATTCTTGATCAAAATGATGAGAATCAAGTGATTGACGAACTCAACACGAGCAATTTCTCTGATGAGAATTATTTAAAAGACGAGAGTCTCATCATTCCCGGCACCACGGAGATGCGCGACGCTGAAAAAGATGATGAAGGCGAAGAAGAGAGATATCCTGAGCAAAGTCCTCGGGAAAATGGCGTGCAAGATGGCCGGTCGAATATCCCAGGCAACCAGGGGGAGTATTATGACGATGAAGACTTCTTTGAGGATGAAGAGGCGTATAGACAGAACTACCGAATCGTTGAGGCAGCGGCGATATTTATTCAGAAAAATTACAGAGGATACTTGGCCAGGAAGCAGGTAGGCGAATATCTTGAAAACTTATACAGAATGCAGCAGTACGAGGATCCTCGGATGGGTCATGACGCACAATACTTACAGAATCCACATGGAAGGAGGAATGAAGCCGTATTGAGGGAAGAAGACCGGCTGATACAGAAATACGGTCAGAATATCTCAGGAAGCTTTGAGGATGAATTAGACTCGGGGGAAAAGGGTAGTCAGGATGAAGAGCGCGATATAGTACATCAGGGGCTGAGAAAGCAGCAAGGACATGGGCATCAGCAAGAAGAGAGCGATGATGAGGTTGGTGAATATTATGAGTATTATCAGCAATTCAATAAGAATCTGCAGCAAAACTTTGAGGATAATGGTGAAGACGATGGATATGACTCCCAGGACGATTTTTACAGTCATCTCAATCAGCAGCTACAAGGCAAGAACGCGAATCAGCATCATGTCAGCGTCAATGAGAATGAAGAAGATGCCCATGAGAAAAAATATCATGTGCTGAAAGGAGGTCAAAAAATGAACCTATTAAAGCTCCCTGGACAACAGAAACCAGTCCAGCATGTTGAATATGAAGATGAGGACATCGATGACGAAGTGAGCCATGAGATCCTTCATCTCGGCGCGAAGCAGCCCAAGAGACAGCTCTCTGATAGCGATCTCCGATACTCCTCCGAAATGGCGAATGAGGAGCCTTTGCAAAAGAAACCTTTTGAAATTAAGAAAAAAGACAATAATGCTATCAAAGGAAAGGAAGATGCAGGCAAGTCGCAGAGTCGAGATGATAGATATCACCATGATCAAAGCGAGAGCGAACCTGATTCTGGTCGCGATAACGTCCCCCAATTCATGGGAAATCCTGACATCAGCCAAGAGAAGATGGTGATGACGTCGATAATCCAACCTGATGAGGAGGTCCTCGAAGATGATTCCGCTGCGAAGAAGACAAAAGGAACTCATCACGCTCCTTCCAAGAGCCAAGGGAAACCGCTCGATGACTCGAGAGGACGCGCGAAAAGCGATCTCGAAGACACTCGGCAGCATGCGAGACAGCAATCAGATGATGCTTCCATTGGTTCTTATAGTGCAATGAAATCGAATCCGCAAAGCAACACAAAGGCGAGATCCAGTGACCAGGGCGGACTTTTCGTTAGAGAAATAAACGATAACTCGAAGAGCTTGATTACCGTAGGCGAATACGATGAAGCTGGCAGAGATCTCCAGAGTGCAGGTAATTTTTAGCAAAAAGAGAGATGGTTTATGAGATTTTTTAGAGAAAATGAGATCAGGAATGAAGACTAAAACTGACACGACTATCCTCAGAGAGAATTTAATCGAGGAGTTCCAGAAGGCAGGGCAGTTAGACAGCGCTCAAAAAGGCGAAACTATAGAAGATTTTAAAAAACTAAACGCAAATGACAAGAAAACTGCCGCCGACCAAGCACAAGCATCACCAAGGGATAAGCAGCTTTTGCAAAAGACTTTTGAACTCACCAGCATTTATCAGAATGTAAGAATAATTACTCTTTTTCCGTTGGTTGAACTAATATTTTTGTAGGAATTGGCACGTGTTCGTGAGGAACAGGCGAAGAAACTGGCGGATATCATCGGTCAGCTATCCTTCTTACAGAGCTCGGATCCTGAACTCAGCGCAAAGGCCAAACATTTCATTGAGAATCTGCAAAAACAGCTGGAAGACAACAAAAAAATGCTCCAAGAGAACCTCGACATGCAGCGAGCTGTCAAAACCGCGCATTCGACGATAAGCAATGATCAAAGTCTCTTAAATGAACTCGAATATCTTGTCAAGCAGACCGGAACGATGAATTTTAATAACACTGTGATGTCAATCCAAAACACCTTACAAACCCATCAAGGTAACAAAATTTACTTGATAATGCGAATGCTGAATTTCTCTCCAAAGATTTCATTCGAGAAATGGGTTTATCGATTCCCACTGCTAACAACACTGTTGATGGAAGGAAAAAAGCGCCTTTGGGCAAGAAAGCGAACCTGCAGATCGACACCGAAGCGATCAATAGAGAGCAAAATGAGCATGAACAGCAGCATTCCGAGGGTCTTGAAGGTATGAATATGACTGAGCAGATGATCCGCGAACAATCAGCGGCGACGCTTTCTCACGCGATGAACACACCGACTCCGCTGTAAATTTTATCACCTTTGTAAGAAAGTGTCTGAACAAAATTATTATTATAATAATAGAGGAAGTCGCAATAAACTCAAGCGTTTTGACGAATTTGACATGACTGGAATGCAGGAGCCAGGCAGCATCTTCGAGAAGGACCCGTTCAAGGAGTTCGCGAACCAGAAATTCAAAGAGCTATTGCATCAGGAGAATATGCTACAGATGATTAAGATGAGGGAGCAAGCGCTGGAATCCCGCCATAAATCTCACGTTGAATACATGAATAAAATGCTCGAAAATAAGCGCGTTTCTCCTCGCACGTTCCACCATAAGCAAATGGAACTCGAGAAATGGGTCACGAAAGAACGGGAGCAGATTCAAAAGAGCAAAAGAGACATTGAGAAAGGCTGGATGAGCTTCGCAGATGCGATTAAGAGGGTAATTGCTAAGAATTTTATCCTTTTTTAATGGCCTTGACTATAGACCAAAAGAGACCTTGAATTCATGAGAAAAGTGAAAGACGAAGATAAAAAGAATTTGTTTAACGACCTCAACCTCAGGAACTCTTTCACTGACGAGGAGGGCAACTTCCCTTCTTCAAAGAGACTCCCTTTCAAAAGTGACGGAGAGACCGGCGAGTCTGATTTCGAGCGAACTCAGAGCCAAGAAAAGCTTCCTAAAGGCAATTTTTCATATGGGGTTGACTTTAAGACGCCTGGATCTTCAAAGAACGTGATAAATATTATCGACAAGTTCGAGATCAAGGAGGATGGGGGCAATACCGGCCAACCAGAAATCAAACGTAAGCAGATATCGATTGAGCTTGCTCTAATTAAACTATCAAGCACATATGACGAAAGTCTTACCAGCACAAAAGTCTCAGAAGAGCACAGAAAAAAGACACGAGCAGCGAGGGGCGACTGATTCTGAGGATTATAATCCTGAAGACTTTGGTGATGAGAGTTTTGAGGGCTCGTTGCAGGATACTGCGGTTTTGAAGAAGCGATTGAAAGAGCTAAACATTGAATCTCAGGACAAAGAGAAAGACGCGGAATTCGAGGAGCAGATCAAGGACCTTTCTGTCTTGCAAGAGGAACTAGATCCACAGAAAACCCACGAGCTCGATCGTAAGAGACAGAAATTTGCTCCTGCAACCCACGACGAGCGACTTATACCTGATGAAAGTTTACACGAAGATCTTTCTACTGAGCACAGGTATAATCAGGACGGAAGACAGTGGGCTCATGACACTATCACATCTCCCCATGGAGTTTCGAATGAGAAAGTCGATCAGATGCGAAGTTCAAAGGGTTTTGGTACGTTTTATTGTTGAACCATGACATGCTTAGCTCATTGTTGTATTATTAGCCATGAACAGGTACGCCGATACCAAGCCCGAGGAAATGAGCGCTGAGATCAACGAAAAACTTCATGAAGAGCTCCGGGAGATCACCGAGGGCTCAAAGAATCGATCGAATTTGAAAAGTCCAGATGGAGGAATGACTGGAATGATCGATATTAATGCCTTTGAAAGTCTCGAGAATTTCGACGAGACCAACAGTGCTGAAGGCGGAAGCAGTAATATAAGCATCATTGCTAGTTATTTTATCGTTTGGTGTTTTCTCACAGGCAATAGCGCTCGAGCGGTCTACGAGCATCCAATCAGCCATGAAAAAGACAAAGTTGATCAGCCTGAATTTCCACTTCAACAAACACAGGAAATCTCAACGGAAGATAAAGTCAACCGCGTTACAGAAGCTGTTATGCAGCATTTAATGAAGGAGCTATCAGGTGAATATATCAATGCTCTCTCTCTTTCTAACTAATCGTAGGGGATAAAGTTCTTTCAAGTACGATAAGCTCAAGAAGCAATGATTCCCAGTCAACCAATGAGGTCAAACTGAGCTTTGGAGATTCCAGCGGAAAGAAAACAACAATTCCTGCTTCTTTGGACGCGAACGATATTTTCGGGCCAGATAACAACCTGAGCAACCTGCCTGGGAACCAAGAAGAAGACACCGTTCAGTCCAGCAAGCAGAAACAGCCAAATAACCTCAAAGATTCTCATATTTTTGATAGAGAAATGAGTCTTTATAAGCCCTATCAACGTAAATGATCTACCGCGAAAATAGCTAACTGTATGCGTGTGCTTAGATTCTGAAGAGGACTTTGTTCCTGGGTTCCCTACAGGAATGGATGCTGTTAACGATTACCTTAACCTGCTGTGTTTCACAATTAAAGGGACTTATAAACAAGAGTTTTTGACTAATATTAATATCCCATTGGGGTTGACGCCAGAAGAAAAGCTCACAAATCTTCATATCTATGATCCTAACCAAAGCGAGATCTCTATTGATTTGAACCGAAGACCTCAGCGGTCGGTCTTGAGCATTGATTTATATCTCCAAATTGAAGATAGGATCAAAGTAACGATATTTTCTCTTAAAAAAAGAAGTAATATTAAACACTCTTAGGAAAAATTCATGGAAAAAGACGAGATTCTCTTAGAAATGGAGCTTTTCCATAATAAAGGAGTCTTCGACGCCTTCAATGAAGCCTTGGACTATTATAGACCCTACGGGCTGATGGGAATACCATTCTCGTGGAAGTCTAGCAAAATATACCGCCCTCGAGAAATCACTGAGGACCTCCTAGACCTCGTCCTTGAGAAAACGAAGGAAAAAGTCCTTATATGGAGTTCTTTCATGTGCGGCTATTTAGGCATGGGAGAAGATTTCTATGGCGATAGAATGAGCGCATATCACGAGGATTATATGGCTCAGATCAAGGAAGAGAAGCTCGCTAGATTACTCGCGCAAGAGGTAAAGCCTAGAAGCCTTGTTGCTTGTTTTCTCATACAGTAAAACTCTGTTAGGTTTATGATACTGAGGAGAGATGGTTGAATTATGACGACGAAGAAACGGAGGTTGAAATCGAAATATCAGATTTGATTTTTGATAAACTTGCGTTCGAGACGGCTGAGTTGCTATTGTATATACAGGAGCGAAGGAGTCGTGAGAAGCAGATTTTAAATCTGAAAGCCACGAAACTTCCAAAAAGAATCAAGTTCGATGAACCAAAGACACTACAAGAACCCCAGGAGGACCAGGGCAATTTGTCTTTGTGAGTAAATTTTGATTGATTTATTTGTAGAGAGTTCGTTTTTTCTAATTGGTTCGTTCTACTCTTAATAATGCACATGGGTAATTTGTGAAGTAAGTATGTATATTTAAGTTTCGGGTATGTGTTAATAAGACGGACGTCAATAATAGCAAAAATGTGAAAGATACTAGTCTATTACAGGCAAGTTGTTAAGCATAGTAGTAGGAGGAAACTAAACATTTCAGTGCCAAGTACGATGCAAGATGGATAGCTCTGAGATTAAAGTTCACAATAATGCACTCAAAATGATCATTCGAAAATCAGACAGGGTCTACAGAGCTTTGCTCTCACAAAAAACTCTCCCTTTCTTTTTTTTGAAAAGAATAAACCACTCTATTGATCTCAAGGACACTTTCGTTATTAAAAATTCTCCCGATGAGTGCAATTGTAAACGTAAAAACATGAGCCAAATTAATTCAGGACTTAAATTTCTTTAAAAAAATTCTCACTCTCGATAGAACTCTCTCATGAGAAAGACTCTTTTCCTCGCTCTCTCATTGGCGTTCTTCCTCGTCTCTGTCAGCGCTGCTACTGACAGCCTTCAGGAAGACGAAGCAGTTTTTGCCATACAGCAAGCTGCTAACCAGATCCAGACCGCCCTTCGCTCAAATAACCGCACTCACACCCGATCTGCTATCTCAACCGTCGTTTCATCTCTTGAAGCTCTCTTCAAGCATAACAGCTGCTATTGGATGGTCAGTTCCCTCATCAGCCAACTCGAAATTCTACCATTCAAAATTCAAGAAAAGTCATTTGGATTCATGGATGCACTCAATATGGAACTTGCCTTGAATAGCGCCAACCGCGACTGCTTCCCAATCGTTAACTTTGCCAGAAAGCTCATCAACAGAGCCGCTAAAGCCCTCAATATCAGCCAACAACTCATTCCTAAACTCAGAGGAAATAAGCTCGTCTCATTCGACGTCCAACCCACCACTACTACTGGAAAAGCCATATTGGCCATTCAAGACGCTGTTAGATTCGGTGAATGTGTTTACGCAACCGGACTTTTCGGTATTTATGCTTCTCTGATGACTTGGGAGCCTAAATTCAACACCCCTGGACTATTGTATGCAGGAGCTATGGTTGGATTCGAAGCAGTGGAAGGATGCAAAGAAGCCGTGAGACTCGCTCATGAGGT
>ENA-UOTZ01001733-UOTZ01001733.1-compost-metagenome-genome-assembly--contig:-NODE-1733-length-13741-cov-110.618267_pt1 | contig 13741 bp, 9 predicted proteins | sample MGYA00238144_ERZ746983 | MGnify/ENA primary metagenome ERZ746983 (study PRJEB28759, sample SAMN06268863) | compost metagenome | isolation source: single cell | place: USA: California, Emeryville, Joint...
TGAAAATCGAATTAACAAATTACATTGGACCTTTTCCAAAAAGGACAATATATGAAAAGAAATTCTCTTGATTCAAAGCCTATCCATTTCATAGGAAAAACATTGAATTTCATACAGGAAACTTGAATAATATTACAAAGTTACTAGTTTTAGTAGCTTTAATATCCATCTCCACTGTTTTTTCCCCGAGGTTTTACCCCATGCCAGAAGTTTCGTAAGTAAGCTGTTGAATCTGAAAACAGAGGTGGAATCGTCATTTAAATAGTATTATGAGAGTAGTTTGAAGCTGTCACTTTCTACATTTAGTACACCTTATTCGGTAGCTGATTTATCTCATCATTAAGCTTCTCTTCTTCTGCTTGCTCCATTTCCTTTTGATTATTTAAATCTTGCTCCTTCAATTGAATACTCTCTCGAATTCCATTTTCAGATTTCTCATTTAGCTGATTCACGTCTCCTAAAGGTTCTTCTTTTGTGGTTTCAGATTTCTGCTGAACTTTTTTCGATTCATGAAGCCCGGACATCCTCAGAGATGCTTCAAGAGACCCCTGCTGCTGGCTTTCCCTCACGAAGAACTTGGAAGACCTGACATCGCTGTCGACCGTTCCGAAATTCCTCTCAGAGACGAGATTCTGCCGGCTTGCAGGCTCAAGTTTCTGTTCCTCCGCCTCCTCCTGCTGACTTTGGTCTCTCTGAGACTGGTTCGGAATAATATCATGATGCATGCTGACCTGGAGTGCTGACTGGTTCAGCTCTGTCGGTCGGATAAGGGGATTAACATCACCACTCCTTCGATTAGTTATCAAAACGCTTTGGTCATGCATCATGTTGTTCTGCAGTGGGAAAGAACTATTATTAAGCTGGCTGGCATTAAGGTTGGTAGATTTCCTTGTCTCCTCTGCAATAGGCATAATTTGGCTTTTCCTATTTTGCGTTATAAGGAATTAGAGTGAGGATTGTTACTTTTTCTTTGGCACTTTTTTCTTGAGAGAGCGCGTTCTACACTCGACCACTGTGCGACCGATCTGAATACCAAAAACGCGGTCTTGAGTAATAACTTCTCCTTCGGTTTTAAACAAAACTAGGGTCCCGAACTTGGAACTTAAATCTTGCAGGTAGAAATCGCCTTTATAAAATTTGACGCATCCATGTACTCGTGACACAGAAATATCGTTTATACGGATATCGCATGAGTATCCTCTACCCTATGATCATTATCCGTGTGAGGAGATAATTCAATTAAAAAGCTACCAGCTTAATCGTATCTTTATCAGGCGCAAATTTCAGTATATGGAACCCTTTGGACCTATCGTTCATAAAGGACTCAAGGATAATATGAGATTCCTCAAGCTTCGGCATTTCCACGAGATAAAACCTCAGGCCATTCGTTTCGACGACGTCTATCCGCAAATCGTTTACTCTCTCGATTGAAATAATAATAGTTACGATGGATGTTGGAATGACAGAGTTCACATTGCAACTTTTTCCAATAGAACGAAAGTAAATTTGACGATTGTTTCTGCATGATTTGCTTACATATCCACTTTTTAAAACACTTCACATGCACATTTCGCATGGTTCCTGAGCACTTACAAGGCTGAACAATCGGGTTATCCTCTTCTTCGTCATCACAAAGGCATATTCTGCAAGCTTTGTTCGTGACGTCGTTGTTATCTGCACCTTCAAATTTCGGGAGAAGCGTAGCATCTGGCACCTGACCAATCTCGTTGTTTGCTTTCACACCCGGCGACTGCGATTCCAACATGTCATTACTCTCTCCCTGGCTTCCAGCAAGATTGGTTTGAGCCAAAATATTAAGCCCTCCATCAGCTCCGCCATCATGTTTCCCAGTCGCTTGGTGCTGCAAGCTATTGCGATCTTGCTGGAAATGAAAACACAATAAATCGAGTGCTTTCGAATTATTCCTTACGATATTGAGGTACTCGATGATATTATCTTGCTTTTCAGGAGAACCATCTGGGTTGATTTCCTTGACTCGGAATTTTACTTTGCCAAAGCGAATGAGATCTCCACATTTTAGCTTATGACCCTATAAAAAAAAAGCAATTGATCAGTTATCATGCTGGAATCGATCGAAGGTGATACTAGTGACGATGCACAGAGCGCTGGTTTTGCAATAAGCCAAGGCCTTTGTTCAATAATTTTTTCATTTTCCAGGGTTATGCTGATGTCCATGTCATTGAACGAATTTATTGAGATTTTTCCGTCTTTCTCAACGACCTCGAGTAGAACTTCTCCTTGAAACCACGACTCATCCTGAGTTTGTAAGATACTGAATTCACTCGGTCGTTAGTTACATTCATTTCGGTTTTTTTAAAAAATGTGACGTCTCCACCCCTTCTCACTAAGTACCCTGCAAAGAAAATCAAAATGAAGCAATCGCGGACGTTCCTTTTTCGTACCCGAATCTGTGATTTTAAAATTCTGCTCAGAGATCAGCTGGCTTTCGTAATCGAAGAGGGAGTTTGAATCTCTCAGCCAGGTCAAACACCTCATATTGAGTCTATTGCAGAGAAATTTGTCAGACATCTGCCTGTCATAAACGCGGTTTACTCGTCGATTTTTATAGTATCTTCCTCACAGCAAGGTAGCGCATGACATGAACCCATTGAACTAATTCACGAATGCCGGCGTATTAAATAAGATTTAAAGTCTAAGTTAAATGAGCTACACAGTGATCATGAACTAATAATTCAACTATATTCGCCTGGAACCATAGCTGTCTGACGTCTCCAATTCAAATTTATCCTTCTTTTTTGGCAGATTTTCATTGATTAATGCACTTAAGCAACCCAGATCTGATGTGATTGTTTCATTTATTTTTTTTTTATCGCCTTATATTCCAAAAACATCTAATAATTAGACAGGCAATTTAGCCGTGCTGTGTAGCTCCAGGGGTGTCAGATGATAAGGTCAGATTAGCTACAAACTGAATATTGTTTCAGTAGAAAAAAGCTATTTCGCATTGAGGAGTTTAGCTTACAGTTATATTATTTTAATTGCGAAGGTACCTACTTATCTGTGATCTTAGAAAATGTCGTGCGACGGATATTCCAAGACTGCTCTCATGGGTAAAACCACCACGCTGTTCTCCAGTCCTCATGTCTCTAGGCAATTGGTACGAGGAAAGACTCGCTGTTCCGCAACCATTTAGAGAACAACCTGACTTTCGCAGCGTATAATACCATACAATTCGTTGGTTGTAAGCTAATTCAATCATTCAGACCAGAGAACAAGAGGAAGCTATCTCCTTCCTCTCAAGTAAGAATCTGCTTGAACCTCTCGGAAGAGTCGCGAGGACTCACAAATGGAATACTTCACATACCCTCGTTGATGATGGCTTCGTAACGATAATTCCGATATATATGAGCTTATTTCCGGTTGTAGCGCGAATTCAAATCTGTGAACAAGACCAGCTTTGACCCTATTTATCTGCAAAACAGACAAAAGCTCCGTGACTGCCGTAGTCTGGTGAAATCGGAACAACAACGCAAAGAATTCCCAGAATTTGCGACCCAAATTCAAACTTCGGGAACAGTTAAGCATCAGATCCTCAGCGAAGACAATATCCTGAGCCAAGTCCTTGATAACAAGTATATTTAGCAGCTTGATTCGTTAATTATATATCGTTATTCAATCAGACGAGATGTCAAAATGTACCCCAGCGACTTCGGTTCAACCTTCCGCACCCACAACAAAGACCATAACAGATTCTACGGGATTACTACATACCAATCATATTTCGATAGACCAACAAAGCCGACTCCTGAGGAAGTTATTAGAACGGACGGCGCGAAAATGAAAACCTTATCTGGATGGAATAAGCCGAGAACCCAAGAGCAGACTGGCCCTAAGATCGTCGGAGGTCTTGTCGGCGAGGTCTACAAAGATCGTAAGCGATTCCTCCTTGTTTGAATGAGGCTCATTTAATTATTCTTTATCAATAGAGAGAGACCCTCAGCAGAACACGAGAATCCAAAGAGCCTGGCTTCCTTATAACGAGACAGCTCTCGACGTTGTGGAGCATAATATTCAAACAAACCAGATGATGAACACTCAGCAAGGCATTAAGACCCAGGAAAGGTTTAGCAACTACCGTCAAAATGTCACTCAAAAGCTTCCTTATGATATAGCGACTTCCCTTCCTCTGGGCGGTAAAACTTCATTATAAAGCCATTGCTGATTTTCCTTTGTTTAGATGGAATGGAATCGATCAGACCTAAATTCATGGAACCTGGCGCATACCGAAGGATCCGTACCGATGTTACTCTCATTAGAAATAACCCTATCACTAAAAAAATAAATATAACAAGTCATTTTGAGATAATAGGTGGAGTTTGTTTTCATCTTGTGGTTAAATAATATTTTTTGACCTTTAAATTTGACACTTGGGTACGAAGAATTTTTAGTGGTAGTATTTAAAGTGTCGATTTCTCAAAATGAATGCTTCCTCCATAAGTCTCGCTCTCTCTGATGAACCCTGTTTTTAGGGGAGTCCTAGTTCAAATTATCGTTGGTAGTAAAATTTTCAGGCCCTTGCCAATATTTTCATCTGAATTTTATAAGAGAATAAATAAATTTTGAAATCTTCTAGAGCAATGGAATCAGCGGTCAAAGTCAAAAAGAATTGGTTCATCTTATCTAGGAACGGGAGGATTGAAGACGTATACCATTTTGATCCAAAGAAGGATGTACTACAACCATATAGCTTAAGCAGTTGAGAAAGCTCTTGATTATTTGATTAGAAACTCGGTGAAGGAACGTATGGCAAGGTTATCAAGGGATACAGTATTGCCGGCAACATTGCTCGTGCGATCAAGATTATCCCGAAGAATAAAGTGAAAAACCAAGAGCGGTTTAAATTGGAAATTGAAATCATGCGGAATTTGGTAAAATAATGCATTGTGATATGGCTAATCGCTTGAAAGGACCACCCGAATATCATTAAACTCTATGAAACTTACGAGGATGCCAGAAACGTGTATTTAGTGATGGAACTGTGTCATGGAGGCGAGCTTTTCGATCGTATTATTAAGAAGGGACACTTTACTGAATCAGAGGCTCGAACGATATTTATTCAGATAATGCGGGCGCTGTACTATTGCCATGCGAACAAAATTTGTCATAGGTGAGAGCGATTTCGATCTTTCTTCTAAAGAGCGTTTAGGGATTTGAAGCCTGAGAATTTTTTGCTTTTGGACGACAGCGACACGTCTCCGGTTAAAGTCATTGACTTTGGTTTGTCGAAAGTGTTTCTTGATCCCGACGGAAAACGAGTTCCTATGCATTCTAAGGCTGGGACGCCATATTACATCGCACCTGAAGTGCTGAAAGGCACTTATGATGAGGGTTGTGATATTTGGTCAGCTGGTATTTGACCTCTCTCTCTCAACAACCCTGAAAAACTAATAATTGTTAGGTGTGATGCTATATATCCTCTTGTGCGGGTACCCGCCATTTACTGGGGCGGATGATAATGCAATTATCGAAGCGGTCAAGAGAGGAAACGTTAATTTTATAGGTAAAGTGATGCTTTCGAGCGGTTGATTAGAGTGAGAAACAATGCTATAGGGGATGAATGGAAAGTGGTATCTGATAACGCAAAAGATTTGATCAGCAAAATATTGTGTCCTGCGGATAAACGTTTGAAGGCGGCAGAGATACTTGAGCATCCTTGGATGAAAGAGCCTGGAAAGACAGATGATCAGCCGCTTCCAGTGAAATTCGGCTCGTTGAAATATTTCCGAAACGCGGAAAAGCTGAAAAAGGCGGCGCTAACTTTTATTGCAACGCAATGCAATGAAGAAGAGATTGGAGAAATGTCCAAAATTTTCCAGTCGTTAGATACAAATGGAGATGGGGTGCTCACTTTAGATGAATTAAAAGCAGGTAATGCATCGATTGGATCGCTTAATAAAGCTTGTTTGAACAGGATTATCGGGATTAAATGCAAAATCTGCAAAGGAGCTGGCCGCGATTTTCAAAAGTGTTGATACGAACCAAAATGGGTCTATAAACTACACAGGTATTGGCTCCTGTGGAGCTTGAGCAATTAAGCTTATTCCTTATCCATTTGTAGAGTTTTTGGCAGCGACTATTGAAAAAAGTCTGTATTTGAAGGAAGAAAAGCTTTGGGCGGCTTTCAAGATGTTTGATAAAGACGGCAACGGGAAAATATCTGCAGAAGAACTCCGAGAAGTGCTTGGGAGTATAATCAATCATAATTTTATGGTTTCTTATCATGCGTTTGGGTTCAGGTGAAGACACTGGAAAGGATTTAGAGTTTTGGAACCAAATGATTAAGGAAGTTGACATTAACGGTGATGGCGAAGTAAAAACCGAAAATCATTGATATTTTTTATTAATTGCCTTTCTTTGTTGAAAATAGGTCGACTATAATGAATTTATCATGATGATGAGCACGAACAAAGAACTATAAATCCCTAATTTATACTTGTTTATATGCTACATTGCTACTCTACAATCATGTTATTTATTTATAATTCGTATTTTGGCGCAATTTTGGCATTTCACGTATTTCAATCTTCTCAAACCTCTATGACACAATGAAGCTCACTTACCTGTAGGAATTAAAAAGGTAATTTCCATTTAATCATTTCATCCGTCGCTTTTGAAGCTCAACACAAAATAAACTGCTCATCATTCTTCTCAATGACTTTCTATTGCAAATGTAGTAGCCAGTTTCTACTATTCAATGAGTTCTTCATATGGTCAAAAGTTATCTGTTAGGCTCTCCAATCTTTTGAATCTACTATATTCACAAATCTGATTTTTTAAAGATGTTATCAAAGTTTAAAACCCGCAAAAATTTCGATCATAATACTAGCAAAATAAATATCCAATAAACACCATCGCAATGTCAAAAGTTCCTGTTGCTATGAAAGACTATCCTGTCCCAAAGGATTTCTCTTTCAAATGTCCTTTTCCCGACTGTCCTTCACGACCTCTGCGATCTTACTTGCCATTTCTCTCTCACTTGTCAGGCTGCAATAAAGCAAAAGACCGTACTGTTTACCATTGCATTTATTACTTCGGTCACGTATTCATAAACAAGTCAGAACGCGACAACCATGAGGAATCCTGCCCTTTTATCGAATACGGTCCAAGATATAACCGCGAGGCCACCGAACTGAAAATCGAGGGGAACCAAAAAGCTCTATTTTCTGGAGAAAACTCGCCGTTACCTCCTCAAGCAAATCCTAACCTCCTTGATCAAAAAGCTCCTATGATGGAAAAAAGATTACCTTATATCGACACTTTTCAATACAGCACGATACAATTTGATCACAAGGATATAGACCTTTCCCGCGAACATAACCCTAACTCTGAGGCATTCATCCTCAAAGTAAATACGAATCCTTCGAACACCGATTCTGCAAATCCTGGCACTGGAATCAAAGAGTTTGTAATGCAAATCGTATACTGCAGACTCGGATTGAATTTGAAAGCAGAAACGTTGGAGATCGACCGTTTCCTTCCTTCCTCAGAGATCGCCGAGCATCTGAAGTCTCGACGATACGAATTAAAGGACAGAATCGTATGTTTTATCGTCGCGCAGGAGCTGACAAAGGATCACGTTGCTGTCGAAAAACTGTGGAACTCTCTGAAAGGAAGCGTAGCAATAATCGAGAGGCCTAATGAAAACGAAGTAGGGATCATCTTTACCAGTGAAACAGAGCTTATCTATGACATCTTTACCACCCAAGTCCGCCTTCCATTCAAACGAAGCCACCTGTTCTATCTCTGCGTTGTACCCTACGCGCAATTTGCTGAAACGATAGTCCTGAAGCAGAAAGAAAGCTATTTCTTTTCAGACATGAATCTCGAGGAACTGAATAAGAAAATGAAAGAAATCAATCTCGGTTCTGAATCTCAGCAGAAAACCAGCGACCAGGATAGCTCTCAGAAACTTCAGAAGGAGATCAGGGAAATCCTGGACAAGATAAGACGGGAAGAGAAAGAAAGCGCAGAAAAGTTGAAGCCGCTAGACGAGCAGATCGAAGAGCTTGAAAAACAGGTGTCGATCTACCGAGCTGAAGCGTATAATTTAAAGAAGGAAGAAAACCGGCTTAAGCAGAAAGAAAGTATGGAAAATACCCAAAGAGCGAAAGCTGATCAATGGCTGAAGCTGCAGGAAAGGCAATTGAAGGAGAAAATAAAAGAAGAAATTGCGTTAGAGGAAGAGGGTCTGATTTTGCTAAGAGATGAGCTGAAAAATTTAGAAGATTCGAGGAAAGGCCGTGAGGAAACGAAGAAAGACGTGGCAAAACTTGAAACTGAGATCACAGCTCTCAGAAGAACGCTCCGGGATAAGGAAGGAAAGATGAGAGAAGCGCAAAAAGGCGGAGGGAAATCAGAGTGGGGTAAAGGAAGCAAGGATGACTATTTAGAGGAGTTGCTCTGTACAAGCTGCAAGAAGAAACTAAGAATGGTGTTGTATTTGCCATGTAAATGTCTGTGGAAATGCCGAGACTGCCATAATGTTGAAAACCCGTTTAAAACTATTCAATGTGGAAACTGCAAGGAGCCCGTGAAGGAAACTGTGATAATTAAACGGCCGGATAATCTTGCTCTATGCGAGAAGTTTCTCCAAAATTTCCCCGATCCGAGTCAATCAGTTTTGTGAAAAATGTGTTAACAGTTGCACCTATTGTTATAGTTCCAGAATTTTTATCATTTGTTGCGCGTTAACAACGCTTCCAAACCTACAATGTCTATTAATGCCTCGGATGTTTGTTCTAATTTATTCATTATCTAATAAATATGTAAAACCACTTTCAATTGCAAGTAACTTATCTAATCAACGAAGAAATCTGATCTTATTTATTTGATCACTCAGAATGAGCACTATATTAGCAAACCAATTCTGCGTCCTTTCCTGATAACTACAGTCATTGACTGACCTAATACGAATGCTCAATTTTCTAAATCTTGACTCATCGCTTTACGATATTGGATTCTAAATTTACTGAAATCGCAATCAAAATTTTCAAGTCATTTTACGTTAAAAGCAAGTTCTATGATATGCGAGTCATATTACAAAAAACAGTAAACTGTTTAAATAAAAAAACTTTTGATATTCGCCTTTTCCTATTTTCTCCTCTTTAGGAATAATCAACTCCATATACTTCTAAACTATACTTCACTTCTTCTTCAAAACTACAAATGAATTCTACCGAAAGGAGCAACAGATCAGACACCATCGACAAATTTCGAAGAAAATCAATTTCCGAAATCACGACAAAACCCAACTTCGGAGCTGCGAGAAAGAAGCTTAATTGCTTAGACCACTTCAAAGAGCTCACGCATATCTGCTCAGATTTAGAATGCCTGTACAACCCACTATTCTGCTCTGAATGTATGAACGTTGAACAAATCCATCTTAATGAACACAAGCATCGAATTCTTACAGTCGGCCAATTCATCAAACTTCTCGAGGAAAACCCCGAATATCGTGGCTTAAGGAAAATGAACTGGATTTTACAAGATCTCAAAGAAGTAGATTACCCTTCATGGCTTCAAGAGAAGGAAAAAGAGTTCGTTATGCACATTGAGCAGGAGCAAAAGATTCTATTGGAGAATATTAGTCAGGTTCTTGAGCAAAAATGCAAGGAGATCACCGGAAAACTGCGGTTTATGATTCTAAAGCAGATCGATCACTATCATCTCCTTACAAAAAGCATCCAAAAAACGTCTCAAGAGCTCTTCGAGAACCAGATGGCGAACTGCGAGAAGCTGATTAACTCATCGCAGAAAATTAAAACAACGTCAGAACTTGAGCAAGTGATCAAAGACGCGAAAAATGAGATTTTAAAACTCAGGACGGATGATTCAAGCACGCATAACTATTATAAACTGATGGATATAGCTGAAAACATTGAGTTTTATTTCAGAAATGGGGTTGAGATATATTATCAAAATGAAGGTCAAAGAAAGATGATCGATGAGCATGAGAATTCGATATCGAATATTTTGTTTCAGAGAATTGAGCCTATTATAAATGGATTCTTAGGAAAAATTCATTTTTTGACGAATACTGAGAAAAAATCAGGAACAGGCAGCTCTCCGACGAAAAGATTGACTCACTCGAAGAGCATGAGCTACAGTAAACTCATATTCAGGCGGATAGGTGTTTTAATAGATTTGAAATAGATATGTCTCCGACAAAGATAGGCAGGCAAATGGAAGACCTTCCTCATGAGGTCAAGCTGAGCAATTATTTCCGAATGGGAGCAACGATGAAGAATTTGCATTATTTTGAAGACCAGTCGTATAAACTGCACTTGATTGACATTGAACGGCTCCATTATGCAGAGGCTATCAAGGAGAAAGGGCCCGAAATCTTTAAGACTGTGGATTTAGACATTGATTTCAAAATTCCGCAAGGACATGCGTCGATAATGACGCCAAACGGCCAGCTCTTTTTAATTGGTGGAGATGGATCAAACCGGACATATGAGTACGATTACTATCATAAAACTCTGGTGAAAAGAAGGGATATGAAGATCCATCGCTGGGGACATGGGGTCTGCTACGCTAATGACTTTATCTACGCGATAGGAGGAAGAAGCCAGGAGTGTGAACGATACTCTGTTAAGCGAGATCAATGGGAATCGATTGCCAAAATGGCCGGCATCGTTACATGTCCTACGGTGTGTGTCTTTAAAAACGCATATATTTACCGGTTTGGAGGCCTTAGCAGTAATACCATTGAAAAATATACCATGGAGTTTGATGAATGGAAGCTTGTTGATGTAAAAAACCCCTACATGGGCCCAATGCAGATTGAGCTATTCAACCAGACAGAAACTGTCCAAATCAATGATACGCATATCTTATTGTTTGGTGGAAGAGGCTGTCATGAAGCAACTATATTCCAAATCCCCGAGAAAAAAGCGGGAGATAAAGAATATGTTATCCATAAGGAGGTCATCGATATGCCGGGGGAGATGCTGTTCTTCGGAGCGAAAAATATGATCGCTTTTGATAATCACATCTATACCGTCACTTCGAATGGGAAGAGGCTTGTGAGATACTCCGAAAAGAAGAAACTTGAATTCCTGTAGTCAAGACTACTAATATATTAAGATTTATATACTCATAATGAGAATTTATAGCACTTTTAGTCGAATAGCGGCTGCGCATTTGAGATACTACCTGCTATTTTGAGCTAGTAATGCATTTTACTTTGCAGATTTCAATACCGAATGCACTTATGAATCTATGAGCTCATTAATCCAGAAAATAAATAGGAAAGCATTAGCGAAGCATCATATATTCTCGTGAAAAATGATTGTAGGAAACTGAGGAAATTAAGGTGCACATTACATCGAAATATGGATTAGACACTTCTGTACATGTAAAAAAAGTAAATCATATTTCAATACACTCCCACAATCAATAGCCAAGGATGAGAGACATCAAAATCAGAATCGAAGAGGCTTTTCTTGGGTTGGAAGGATACCGGTTCTTTCTTTAAGCTCGGTTCTTTCTTTGGAGAATTTATCATCAGGGCTGAATCGGGCTAATAGTTGGGTTAGGACAATGAAATTCTGCTATTGGTTACCTGGGTGAGCGTTAAAAGTGAAGTTACCGTCTTCAAGCACGTTTTTCAAGGTATAAACTCTTTTGCCTTTCTCGTCGAGGAAATATCTCAAGTGCATTTTTAGCAGATTCGAAGTGAGATTTTTTATTTTTGATATTTTAATAAATATTTTGCCTGTCGACTTACAAACAGATTCCTTAACAATTCACACAGCCCCTGAGTCATAATGCGACTCACGAAAGTTTACATATAATATAATAAAATATCCTCTACACTTTGGAATTTGCATGCTAAACCAGCATTTCTTAAACTTTATTCCTCGCAATGCGATAGCCAAGGTATCAAATTTTCCCAGCAGAGGATGAGTTGAAATTTAAACAACATTTTGCCTTGAAGTTTCAAATACAGATGTTAACCATAAATGCAGAGCTAGGGAACCAATTATTATGCATCAACGTTGCAAGGTAATGAAGTGGTTTGGAAGATTGATGAAACTGAGCAGTGTATATTCGTAATTAAATCTGTAAAAAGCCATAAAATCATTTATTTTGCTGCTCTTTAGCCGCTTTCAAAGCTTTCTTTTTATCAACAAGCGATCGGATGTCATCCTCTATGAGTTTAGCCCAATTTACGACGTCACCAATTTGCTATTTGAGCGCTTAGAAGCTGATTTATGGTCAAAATGTACCTTTAATGATTCGTTTAATTCACCATAAAGAGTCGTCCAATTCTTAGCCTCTTTATAAAAGCGCAAGCACTCATTTCTCAAATTTTTCGTTTCACGTTCGATGATTTGCTCGTTTGAGTGCAAAATAAAAACTTGCTATTGTAGTTTGAGGTCAGGATATCGAAGATGAGTATTAATAATCGCTACGCTGTTCAAATGGATTAAAAGCTCTCGAGTAAGAGGTTCATTTAGTTGCTTGAGTTTCTTTTTCGTTGCCTCTAAAGTAAGTTTGTACCTGAATCCGGGTTAAACAATACCATTCGCAGTGTCTATTGCTTTCTTCTGCTTTTCATAGTCTTTCAAAATGTTTTCGAACATTCTCGGGAAGCGCAGATAGAGGCGAAGGATTTGATATGATTTATTGTCTTTTAAATACAGAGAGAATTATATCGAAAATATCGTTTAAGATGAATATTCCAATTACTATAGTCTGAATATCATCCATGAAGTTGCAAAATGATATGAAATATGAGGCTTTGAGCTGATTGGTGCTTTTAATTTGTGATATATAGTTCTCTTAGTTCGAAAACCTGTGCACATAATCAAATTTTGTTAGGATACATTTTGAGTCAAATTCAGTCCAATGCGACCTCAAGATATGAAAATCACCATCTGCTTGCTGCTAACAATATGATATCATATCTCAAGGCTCTTTCCTATAATAACAAGTGAAGTCGAATTAATTTAAGCTTGCTGCAATATTTTTATATCAACAACATTATATCTATTCCACATCAATTTCTGAAAGAAAATTTCCCTAAAGTTGTTGAGCCTCTGCTCAGAAATATTTTCCCAACGCATTTGAAATACCATAATAGAAATTCCCAGAACGATACGATATTTTAGATTCCCTTCTTTTTGGCTGAGATATGACGGGACGATCAATTAGCTTGATGAGAGGAGGAGAAGTATTCATTTTTGATCCGCCATTGCTCGAGGGAGTGAGAAGAGAGATCGAAATACTAAAGAAAAAACACCTTCAGCTTGAATTTTTGGCACCGAGAAGTTCCTTATCATTTGAGTTTGAAGTATTCCATCATCAGAGAATAACGACGCCGCTTGAGAGAGATGCCATTATCAAAGCGCTATCTCCAACGATTTTTGACTCATCCTTTCAGAATGAAGCTGGACTAAAAATTTTCAATTTCATTTCGAATTGGGAGGTTGAAGAAAAAGAAATGGGTGAATTGCTAATCTCATTGGTCAATAGGAGATGCTGTCTTTGCAGAATTAGAGTACATATTTGGATTGAAATAGACCCGGAGCTATTAGATTGAGTTCTAGTTCTCCTGATGGCGGGAAGAAAACATCTTAATTGAAGCTATCATTGGGTTCACTGGATAATTGAAGAAAGGTTATATGTGTATCATTCATTATAAGAGTGGATATGTGAGTTATTGAATTTTCATTTATGACTAAACGGTGTA